>Ga0209061_1000503_pt1 | contig 97461 bp, 101 predicted proteins | sample Coa_R1_10_FD_187157 | JGI IMG/M metagenome (GOLD analysis project Ga0209061, IMG submission 187157) | Surface soil microbial communities from Centralia Pennsylvania, which are recovering from an underground coalmine fire - Coalmine... | ecosystem: Environmental > Terrestrial > Soil >...
AGGCGATGTCAGAGCTCGCGCTCGACGCGCTCGCCGCCCACGCGCGCGCCGGCACGGACCTCTGATATCGCCTCCGGGCCATCGCCGACCGCCTGACGGAGCGCATGCGGCCATTGCGGACCCCCTGCCCCGGTACTACGATGGACGCAGTGAACGACGGTCCTCGCGGGCCCACGAAACACCAGCAAACGCCAGTGATCCAGAAAGCTTTGAATCCATCCGTGTCCACCGTGAAACGGTCGCACCCGCGGCCCGAAGAGGAGGCCTGAAGGAGCCGCGCGGCGGCGCCACACACCCGTTGTCCGGCGCGCGCCGAGCGCGTCGCCGTCCATGGATCCGTTCGTGCGTGCGCACGGACCGGTCGTTCGCTCTCACAACCGCCAATGACTGAAGGGACGTGGCCGCCGCGGTGGCCACGTGAGAGGAACGACAATGGAAGTGATCGTAGGGGCCGCCGTGATCGCGCTGGGCATCGTGCTCGCCGCGATTGTCTACGGCCGAACCCGTGCGGGGGTGACCCCGGCCGCGCCGGTGAAGCCCGCGCCGCCGGCTGCGCCGGCCGAGTCCGCCGCGGCCGCCGCCACCACCGCCAGCGCGCTCCAGGCGGCGCTTGCGGAGCGCGGCGAGATGCTCGAGCGCCGAGAGCGGGCGATCGCGAACGCCGAGGCCGAGCTCGAGCTCGAACGCGAGTCGCTCGCCGGCCAGCGCGCCGAGGTCGAACGCCGGCTTGAGCAGCTGGCGGGCATGTCGGGCGCGCGTGCCAAGCAGGTCCTGCTGCAGGAGATCGAGGACCAGGCCAAGCAGGACTCCGCGCGTCGGATCCGCCAGATCGAGGAGGACACCAAGCGCGAGGCCGAGCGTCGCGTGCGCAACATCCTGTCGGTGGTCATGCAGCGCCTCGCGGCCGGGCACGCCGCGGAGACGACGGTCTCGGTCGTCCAGCTCGCCTCCGACGACATGAAGGGCCGCATCATCGGCCGGGAGGGCCGGAACATTCGCGCCCTGGAGAACATCACCGGCGTCGACTTCATCATCGACGACACGCCGGGCGCGGTCGTGCTCTCCGGCTTCGACGGGGTGCGCCGGGAGCTTGCGCGGCTCACGCTCGAGAAGCTGCTCCAGGACGGCCGCATCCACCCGGCGCGCATCGAGGAGACCTACTACCAGACGAAGTCCGAACTCGAGGCGCACATCGTCGAAATGGGCGAGCAGGGCGCGTTCGACGCCGGGGTGCAGAGCCTGCACCCGGAGCTCGTCAAACTGCTCGGGCGCCTGCGCTTCCGCACGAGCTATGGCCAGAACGTGCTCGCGCACTCGATCGAGGTCGCCCGCCTCGCGGCGATGATGGCCGACGAGCTCGGCGCGAGCCCGAAGACCGCGCGCCGCGCCGCGCTCCTGCACGACATCGGCAAGGCGGTCACGCACGAGGTGGAGGGACCGCATGCGCTCGTCGGCGGCGAGATCGCCCGCCGCTACGGAGAGGACGAGGCCGTCGCCCACGCCATGGAGGCCCACCACAACGAGGTCGAGCCGCAGACGATCGAGGCGGTGATCGTCCAGGCCGCCGACGCGCTCTCCGGCGCCCGGCCCGGTGCCCGCGGCGAGTCGCTCGAGCAGTACGTCAAGCGGCTGCGCGACCTCGAGCAGATCGCCACCCGACATGCGGGCGTGGAGAAGGTCTACGCGATGCAGGCCGGCCGCGAGATCCGCGTGATGGTCGCGCCGGGCGCGATCGACGACGACGCCGCGAGCGCGCTCTCCTACGAGATCGCCCGGGAGATCGAGAAGGAGCTCGAGTATCCCGGCCAGATCAAGGTGACGGTCATCCGCGAGTCGCGCGCCGTGCAGTACGCGCGCTGAGACGCCGCGACCGCGCCCGATCGAAGCGGCTCGGTAGCCTCAGACGACGATGGGCAAGACGTACCACCTCACGACGTTCGGCTGCCAGATGAACGAGCACGACTCCGAGCGGATGAAGGGGATGCTCGAGTCGCTCGGCTACGCGGAATCGCCCGATCGCCGGGGCGCCGACCTCATCCTGTTCAACACGTGCTCGATCCGCGAGGCGGCGGACAGCCGGTTCGTCGCCCACCTCGGCGAGGCCAAGCGCCTGAAGCGCGAGGACCCAGAGCGGATCGTCGGCGTCGGCGGCTGCTGGGCGCAGTCGGTCAAGGACGAGGTGTTCCGCCGGTTCCCGTTCGTCGACGTCGCCTTCGGCCCCGGCCAGGTCCATCGCCTCGCCGAGTTCCTCACGAGCGACTCGCTCACCGCCCAGGGGTTCTTCGAGTTCGAGGGGTTCACCGGGCACCTGCCGGCCAAGCGCGCGCGGGAGTTTCAGGGCTGGGTGCAGATCTCGGTCGGCTGCAACTCGGTGTGCTCGTACTGCATCGTGCCCTCGACGCGGGGGCGGGAGGTGAGCCGGCCGTCCGCCGAGCTCGTGGACGAGGTCCGCGCGCTCGCCGCCGACGGCGTGAGCGAGATCACGCTTCTCGGCCAGAACGTCAACTCCTACGGCCGCGACCTGCCGCGCGAGTCGCGGATCACGTTCTCGGAGCTGCTGCGGGAGCTTGACGCCGTCGAGGGGATCCGCCGGATCCGCTACACGAGCCCTCACCCCAAGGACATGCGCGAGGACGTGATCCGCGCCCACGCCGAGCTGCCGTCGCTCTGCGAGCACATCCACCTGCCGCTGCAGTCCGGCTCGAGCCCGGTGCTGAAGCGGATGCGCCGCACGTACACGCGGGAGCGCTACCTCGACCGGGTCGCCCTCATCCGCGAGCACGTCCCGGACTGCGCGCTCACCACCGACATCATCGTCGGCTTCCCGGGGGAGACCGAGGAGGACTTCGCACAGACGCTCGAGATCTGCGGGGAGGTCGGGTACGACGGCGCGTTCACGTTCATCTACTCGCCGCGCCGGGGGACCGAGGCCGCCGGAATGGGCGATCAGGTGCCCCACGAGGTGAAGGTCGAGCGGATGGAGCGCCTTGTCGAGGTCGTCCAGCGCCGCGCTCGGGAGCGCGCCCAGCGGTTCGTGGGGCGGACGCTCGAAGTGCTCGTCGAGGGACCCTCGCGCACGGACCCCACCCGCCTGCGCGGGCGCTCGCGCCACAACAAGGTCGTCAACTTCGAGGGCCTTGGCGCACCGGGCGAATACGTCGAGGTGCAGATCACCGGCGCGACAAGCCAGACGCTCACCGGCGAGGCCTCGCTGCTGTCGCGCGCCGCGCGCTGAGGCGCCGCGGGAGGGGCTCCCGCCGAAACCGCCTCGATCCGCGCGGTGCCGTCGGCCGGCGGCCCGTCGCTCAGCCGGCGGCGGTGTCGTCCGGGGCGTATGCGAACATCCGTTCGTGCGCTGGAGTCAGCAGATGATTGAGGCGGAGGAGCGAGCGGCCCTGCCTGGCTACCGGGACGAGGCCGTCGTGCGTCATTTCGAGGCGCCGGGCTCGATCCCGACCCGCTTCTACGAGGTGCGCGCCAAGTCGATCCTCAACCGCGTGCCCGAGGCGTCCCGGATGCCGTTCCGCTGGACGATCAACCCCTTCCGCGGATGCACGCACGCCTGCGCGTTCTGCTTCGCGCGCCCGACGCACACGTACCTCGAGTTCGACGCGGGACGTGACTTCGAGCGGGAGATCGTCGTCAAGGTCAACGCGCCCGAGCGATTGCGGGCCGAGCTGCGGCGTCCGTCCTGGAAGCGGGAGCACATCGCGCTGGGGACGAACACGGACCCCTATCAGTGGGCGGAGGGCCGCTACCGGCTGATGCGCGGGATCTGGGAGGCGATGATCGAGGCCCGCAACCCGGGCTCCGTGCTCACGAAGTCGCCGCTCTTGCTGTGCGACCTCGATCTCATGCGCGAGCTCAGCCGCGTGACCGAGTTCAGCGCGGCGCTGTCGGTGCCGACGATCGAGGATCGAGCGTGGCGGGCCACCGAGCCCCACACGCCGAGCCCGCGCGCGCGCCTGGAGGCGGTGGCCAAGCTGACAGCAGCGGGGATCCGGACGGGGGTGCTCGTCGCGCCGCTGATGCCGGGGATCAACGACGATCCCGAGCAGGTGCGGGAGATCCTCCGGCTCTGCTCGGAGGCGGGCGCGGCCTACGTGACCGGGATCGCTCTCCATCTGCGCAGCGGCGTGCGCCAGGTGTTCATGGAATGGCTGCGCCGCGAACGGCCGGAGCTTGTCGACCGCTACCGGGAGCTCTACCGGCGCGGCGCGTACGCGCCGGTGGCCGAGCGCCGGCGCCTGGCGGCGCTGCTCGAGGTGCCGCAGCGGCCGGCGGACGGGGGCTGGGCGCGGGGCAGGCACCGCGGCGCCGGCGGGACGCGCGACGGACCCCGCGACGACGGTCGAGCGAAGGGCGGTCACCGTGACGGCGGCCGAGCGACGGGCGGGCCCCGCGGCGCCGGTGGGGTACGGGAGAGCGGGCACGAGGCGCCGGCGCTGCGCGTCGCGTCACCGGACGTCGCCGTGGCGAGACAGGAGCGGCTGTTTGAGCTCCGCTGATCTAGTGTCCCGTTTGTGTGCCCAGAGATCGGAGGTGGTGCAGTTCGTTGACCTGATCTGAACATAAGCTCGTATCGGCCTGCCGGTGTGAGTCCGGTCTCGGTAAACGCCAGGGTGCCGGGTAGCAGGCTGGCGGCTTCGGGGGGAAACGCCCGGGGTCGAAGCCCAGCGTCGAAAGCCCTTTTGGGGGAAGCGACCGGCCGGTCCGTAACGTCAAGTGAATCCTGCCGCCTCGTGACGCTAGCCCCGTTCGCGGGGGCAAGGGGGAGCCGAGCCCGGGAATTCAGGGCGAAGGCCATGGACGCCGTGTAGATCCTGGAAGCGCAGCGGTCAAGAACCCCCCGGGGTAGAGGGAGCGGAACGGTCGGATGGTCGATGCGGGAACTGGGGAAGCCCTCCCCGGCCCCAGCGCTGCGATGCTGGTCTGGGAAGCGATGGGCGCGTATAAGCCTTTGGTGAAGTCGCGTCCGGTCGGGAGGGTGGCGGATGGGCCCGTAGTACCGGTCGAGCCCGTGGGACAACACAACCCCGGGTGAGGGAAGGGGCCCTGCTTCATCCATGCTGGACGACGACGGAAGGACTGGCGCATGCCCTCTGGGGCCAACAACGCCGAGCAGGACAAGGTCCGAGAACTCCAAGTCAAGCTGTACCTGGCGGCCAAGCGGTCGCCGTCTCGACGTTTTCACGCGCTGTGGGATCGCATCTATCGCAGGGATGTGCTGCAGCGAGCGTGGCAGCAGGTGCGAGCCAACCATGGTTCTGCCGGGGTTGACCGCATCACGATCGCCCAGATCGAAGAGGAAGGGGTCGACCGTTTCCTTGAGGAACTCGAGGCTGAGCTTCGAGAGCAGACGTATCGGCCCCGGCCGGCGCGACGGGTGTTGATTCCCAAGCCCGGGCGTTCTGAGATGAGGCCGTTGGGCATCCCGTCCATCAAGGACAGGGTGTGCCAGACGGCCGCGAAGATCGTCTTGGAGCCGATCTTCGAGGCCGACTTCCGTGGCTGCTCGTTTGGGTTCAGGCCCAAGCGCTCAGCACACGACGCGCTTGATCAGATCAAGCGCGAAGTGATGCGGGGAAGGCGGTGGGTGATCGACGCTGACATCCGCGGTTTCTTTGACGCGCTCGACCCGAAGATCCTTGACTCGCTGTTGTGTGAGCGGATTTCGGACCGGCGCGTGTTGAAGCTGTTGCGGGGCTGGATGACAGCCGGGGTGCTGGAGGGAACGACCCTTGTGCGTCCCGAGGTCGGCTCGCCTCAGGGCTCGCCGATCTCACCGCTGCTCGCCAACGTCTACCTGAACGCGCTCGACAGGGCGTGGGAGGACGATCACGGCGGGCTCGGTGTGCTGGTCAGGTATTGCGATGACCTCGTGATCTTGTGCAGAACCCAGGCGCAGGCCGAAGCGGCGATGGTCCAGCTGCGAGCGTTGCTCGCCGGGCTGAGGCTGGAGCTGGCCGACGCGAAGACGCGTCTGGTGTATCTGGACAACGGTGGCGAGGGCAACTTCGACTTTCTGGGGTTCAACCACCGGATGGTGGAGAGCTTCAGCAAGCCGGGGTTCTATTACCTGGCGCGCTGGCCGTCGGCGAGAGCCATGCAAACGGCGCGGGCGAAGATCCGCGAGTTGACCGACCGGCGGCGACTGTTGTTGCCGGTCGAGGACATCGTGACGGATCTCAGCCGGTTCTTGACCGGTTGGGCCGGCTACTTTCGCCGGGGCAACTCCACGACCCAGTTCCACAAGCTCGACCTGTATGTGGCCGCGCGACTGGCACGCTGGATCGGGAAACGCCATCAGTCAAGACGTCCGCTCGCCTACGGCTACTGGCGTCTGCGCCAGGAACGGTTCTTCGGTCTGCGACCACTCGTCGGACGCGTCCACTACGGCGCCGCGCATGCGGCCAGGTGAAGGATGTCGGTGAGCCGTGTGAGGAAAAACCTCACGCACGGTTCGAGGTGGCGGCGGGAGGAAACCAGCGCCAGTCGGCTATGCCGTGCAGCGCGGGCGCCTCTCGCCGACCCTACGGACCAGTTCGTTTGCAGTCGAGGCACCCTGGCGGCGCCTGGCGGCGTCCTCGGATCCTCGTGTGGCGCCGCCACACCACGGATCCTGCGTCCTGGCCAGGCATCCACCAGTGGCACCTCTTGGTGCCAACGAACCAACCAAACGGGACACTAGCCTCCGGTCCGAGGCGGCGCCGGCGTCCCGGGCGCGCCTCCGACGGCCGCGCGTGCAACCCTGAGAGACGATGCCACGACAGTTCAAATCTCCACGGGACCTGAATCTCGACCGGATGTTCGAGACGCGCAGCGACGCGTGGGAGGCCGCCGGCCTGTCGGTGGGCTTCAACGAGCGCGTCGTCAGCCGGGCGCGGCGGCAGGCGATCGTGCTGCTGCCGCTCTTCGTCGCGATCCTCGTCTTCTGGGGCCACCACTGGGAGATCCTCGGCCACATCTCCTACATCAAGCACCACCTCTACGTGTACCGGCACCATCACCGGTATCGCGCTGCGGACTACGGGACGTGGACGACGATCCTGCTGATCGCGACGATCATCGCGCTGATCGTCGTCGGCTGGAAGCTCGCCGGCGCCCTCGGCAAGCTCGTCGGCCCGACATTCCTGCGCCGGATGGATCCCGCGACCGCCGGCACGGTCGGGTTCGTCGTGCGGATCGTGACGGTCATCATCCTCGTGTTCGCGCTCCTGTCGGTCGCGGGCACCAGCATCAAGACGCTCGCCGTCGGCGGCGGCTTCACCGCGGTCGTCGTCGGTCTCGCGGCCCAGCAGACGCTCGGCAACGCGTTCGCCGGGATCGTGCTCCTCAGCGCCCGGCCGTTCCGTGTCGGGGAGCGGGTCCGCCTCCAGGCCGGGGCGATGGGTGGGCAGATCGATGGCGTCGTGAGCTCGCTCGGCCTGCTCTACACGACGCTCACCCAGGGCGCGGAAAAGTGGATGATTCCGAACAACGCGGTGCTCGCGGCGGTCGTCGTGCCGCTCAAGGAGCCCGACTCGGTCGACGTCCGCGTGCGGCTGAGTCACGGGGTGCGCCCGAGCCAGGTCCAGGCGATCCTCGAGCACGAGATCGGCACCCCGACGAGCTCCAAGGGCGTCGTGCTGGAGGAGGTCGACGGCGACGACGTCGTCGTCCGCGTTCAGGCGACACCGCAGTTGGCCGACGACGGCGCCCGCCTGGCCGACGAGATCATGGCCGCGCTCGCCTCGGTCACCGGCGAGCACGAGGCCGCCGAGACCCGCTGAGGCCCGCTGGAGCCCCGCGACCGCCGCTGCGAGGCGCTGGCGGCGCGACCCTCGCCGAACCGCGCTCGGACGTCGCTCAACTCCGCCCGGCGTGCCGACGCGCGAGGTCGTGCGCGACGCGCTCCGAGCCCATCCGAGCGCTTGCCCGCTCCGCCAGCCCGGGGGCGAGCGAGGCGACCGCCGCCCCGACGCGCAGCGGCGCCGGTGCGACCTCGATCTCTGCGCGGTTCTCCTCGATCGCCCGGACGACCGCGCCGGCGACGTCCGCGGGCGTCTTGGTGCCGCCGGCGATCGGCGGCAGGCGGGCTCCCGAGCCGTGGAACATGCCGGCGTCGCGGATGAAGCCGGGGGCGATCACGGAGACGCCGACGCCGCGCCGCGCGAGGTCCTGGCGGAGCGCGAGCCCGAAGCCGCGCAGGCCGAACTTCGTCGCGGAGTAGATCGAGGAGGCGGGGGAGGCGGCCTTGCCCGCGAGCGAGGAGACGAACACGAGATGGCCGCGGCCCCGCGCGCTCATCGACTCCGAGAGCTCCTTGGCGAGCACGATCGGCACGCGCAGGTTGATCTCGAGCATCCGGTCGATCTCGCCCCGCGAGAGGTCCGACAGTTCCCCGGTGGCGGGCACGCCCGCGTTTGCCACGAGCACGTCGACCTCGCCGGCCTCCGCGATCAGCCGATCGACGTCGTGGCGGACCGCGAGGTCGGCGACGACGCTCCGGCCGCCGATCTCGCCCGCGAGCTGCTCCAGCTCCGCCTCCCGGCGGCCGCTGACGATCACGCGCGCGCCGCGCGCGGCGAGCGCGATCGCGATCGCGCGGCCGAGACCGCCGCTCGCGCCGGTGACGAGCGCGCTCGCTGCGCGTAGCTGGATGCGGGCGGTGGCCACCGGCAGAGACTATGCCCGGTTGCGGCGGGGATACTCAGCGCGTGCCCCCGCGGGAGGTCATCGCGCTCTTCGGCCCGACCGGCGTCGGCAAGACGGCAGTCGCGCTCGCGCTCGCCCGGCGACTGCGCGCCCGGGGCGAGGAGCCGGTCGCCGTGTCCGCCGACGCGCTTCAGGTCTATGCCGGACTGGAGACCCTCACCGGCGCCGCGACGGCCGCCGAACGCGCGGAGCTGGAGCATCGGCTGCTGTCGTTCGTCCCGCTGACGGAGTCGTTCAGCGCCGGGCGCTACGCGCGGCTCGCCCACGCCGAGATCGACGCGCTCCTGGCCGCCGGACGGCGGCCGATCGTCGTCGGCGGCACGGGCCTCTACCTCCGGGCGGCGCTCACCGAGCTCAGCCTGCAGCCGCCGCCCGCGCCCGGCGTCCGCGAGCGCTGGATGGCCGAGCTGCGCCGGGTCGGGCCCGCCGCGCTTCACGCGGAGCTCGCGCACCGGGCGCCGTGGGCCGCGGCTCCGCTGGCGCCGACCGACGGGCGGCGGATCGTGCGCGCGCTCGAACTGCTCGACAGCGGCGCGCTGCGCTCGCCGGACCGCGCCGCGTCCCGCGCCGGCCCGGCCACCGGGCACGGGCACGCGGCCGAGCGAGCCGATGTCGGCCGGTCCGCTTCTGACGCGCGCGAGTCGGAGCTCTGGACCGCCGACACCCGGCACCCGACGCTCCTCGTCGGCCTCGTCATGGAACGCGAGCCGCTCTACGCACAGATCGACGCGCGCGTCGAGGCGATGGTTGCCGGCGGGGCGGTCGACGAGGTGCGCCGGGCCGCGGCCGCGGGTGCCTCCACCACCGCGCGCGCCGCGCTCGGCTTCGAGGACCTGCTCGCCGGGGACGTCGCAGCGATGCAGCGCCGCACCCGCCGGTACGCGCGCCGGCAGCTCACGTGGATGCGCAAGCTGGCGGGCGTCGTCGCGATCGACGTCACCGGGCGCGAGCCCGATGCGGTCGCGGCCGAAATCGAGTTCTGGCTTGAACTGGACGCGTTGTGAGCGCTGCGCCCGATCGTCCGTCGCCGCTGCGCACGAATTGCATCATGGGTATGCTTTTCGTATGCGGACACGGCTGACCGTCACGGTCGACGAAGCGACTGCCGAGGCCGCGGAAGCCGCGGTCGCCTCGGGTCGCGCTCCTTCGGTCAGTGCATGGGTCGCGGGAGCGATGCGCGAGCGCGCGCATCGGGAGAGCCTCGCCGAGGCGCTCGCGGCGATCCGCGCCGAGCTCGGGCCGGCGACCGATGAGGAGACCGCGTGGGCTCGAAGCGTCCTCGGCCTGTAGTGCTGGACGCCGGCGCTCTGATCGCCGTCGATCGAGCGAACCGGCGCGTCATCCGTCTGCTCGAGCTCGCGGACGAGGTCCATGTGCCCGTCGGAGCCCTCGCGCAGGCATGGCGCAACCCCGCGCGCCAGGTTCGGCTTGCGCGCGTCATGGCATCCGACGGCGTTGAGGTCGATCCGCTCGACCATGCATCCGCGCGGGCGGTCGGACAGCTGTGCGCAGCCACTGCGACCTCCGACATCGTCGATGCCTCGGTGGTCCTCGTGACACGCACGGTCGGCGGGATCGCGGTGACGAGCGATGCCGCCGACCTGCGCCGGATCGATCCGGGCCTCGACATCGTCGCCTGCTGATCGAGCTCGCCCTCCTGCCCGCGTCGGCCGGTTGCCGCGCCACGTGCGGGATGCGAGGCTTTCGGTCGTGGCCACGCTCCCGGGCCGTCCACGCTCCGCGCTGTTGGTCGTCGACGTCCAGCATGGTGCGATCGACGGCGCGCCGCGCCGCGCGGAGGTCGTGGCGAATATCGCCGCGCTCGTCTCCGACGCGCGCACGACCGAGGACCTCACCGCCTACGGGGCCCCGCCGCCGGAGCAGGTGATCGCCCGCACGCACCTGTGCTGGACCGACCGGGAGGCGCCCGGGCGCACGGCCGGCACGGTCGCCGCCGCAGACGTCGCGTTCTGAGGCCCCCTGAATGCCGCGGCCGACGGCCCGCGTCCGCGCCGCGGCCGGCGGCCGAGGAGCGCGGCGCCGCTCAGAAGGCGGCGACGAACGGGTACATGAGCACGGCGAACACGACGACCGCCACCACCCAGGCGCCCGTCGTCGCCCGCAGCCAGACCCGGCGCGAGCGCCATGCCGTGGAGGCGAGCAGCGCGAGCGCGAGGTAGATCCCCGGCATCACCGAGATCATGTAGTAGAGGTAGCTGATGCGATGCTCGAGCGCGCTCTGCAGCTGGTATGGGCCCCAGGTGCCGAGGAACCAGGCGAGCGCGAGCAGCGAAAGCTGGAGCCGGTCGCGGGCATGGACCGCGCACCGCCCGCGGATGCCGGTGAGCCGCACGAGGCAGAGCAGCAGCGCCGGGATCGCGAGCGCGATGATCGGCGGGCTGATCTCGCCGAGGAACCGGCAGACGGGCGTGATCCCGGCGGCATGACCGGGGAGCGGAGCGGAGACGCCGAGGTACGTGATCGCGCCCTTGTCGAACAGCCACTGCCAGGGATAGGACGCGATGCCGGTGGCGCCGTGGGGGGCGGTGAGCGCCTCGGCGTAGGTGATGATGTGCCACAGGTGGGCGAACGGGCCGCCGGTGATGAGCTGGTGGGCGCTGTCCGCGTACGGGGTGGCGATCAGTCCCATCACCCACAGGCCGAGGATGAAGCCCGCGAACGACCCGACGACGACGAGCCCGAACCGCCGCAGCGCCGGACCGAGGCGCCAGGCGTCCGGCAGCGCAGGGTCGGTGTGGCGCAGCAGCACCCGGCCGAGCTCCAGCAGCCCGAGCACGATCAGCGCGTAGGGCGCGACCTCCTTCATGCAGTCCGCGAGCGCGAGCAGGAGCATCGCCGCGACGAGCCGGCCGCGCAGATAGCACGCGACCCCGAACAGCATCGGCGCGAGCGCGTAGATGTCGAGCGTCCCGATTCGCCCGGAGACGATCATGAGGTTGTCGGCCGCCATCAGCCCCGCCGCGCCGACGGCCGTCCAGCGCCCGGCGCCGGCCGCGCGCGCGAGCGCGTACATCGCGAGGATCGCGAGCGTGCCGAAGAGCACCGACCCGATCCGCCAGGCGAACGGTCCGTCGCCGAACAGCTCGATGGCGCCCGCCATGATCAGCTTCGCGCCCTGCGGGTGCTCGGCGTTCGGATCGGTGCCGAGCGGCGACTGGTCGTAGTGGGAGCCGGCCGGCGGGCGGATGTCCGCGATCACCCGGGCCGCGTTGACGTAGTAGGCCTCGTCGAAGATGAGCGTGTGGTCGTTCGCGGTCGTGCACGGCCGCTGGCACGGCTGCCCGAGCTGGTAGGAGCGCGCCCCGAGCGAGAGCAGCGCGATGAGCGCGAGCACGAGCAGCGGCGCCGCGGGGGAGAGCAGCTGCGCGCGCACAGGCTGCGCCTGACCGATCGTTGTCATCCGGACGCCTAGACTGCCGCCGCGTGGAGTTCGAAAAATGGCACGCCCTCGGAAACGACTACCTGATCGTGGAGCAGGATGCGCTGCCGTTCGCGCTCACGCCGGCGCGCATCCGCAAGATCTGCGCCGCCCACACCGGCGTTTTCTCCGACGGGATCCTGCTGCTGTCCGCGCCCGATGAGCCCGGCTACGTCGCGCGCCTGACGGTGTTCAACCCCGACGGCTCGGAGGCGGAGATGTCGGGCAACGGCTCCCGCGAGGCGGTCCTGTACCTCCGCCGCCGCGGCTGGGCGAGCGCCGACCAGTTCTCGATCCAGACCGCCGCGGGCGAGATCCGCCCGACGATCACCTCGCCGACGACCGCGTCGGTCGATCTCGGCCGCGCCCGCACCCGGGGCCCGGACTATCCGGACGGTGCGCCGGATGGCCGCGGTGAGCTCACCGACGACCACGGCGGGCATGCGCACACCTGGTCGTTCCAGCACGTGCTCATCGGCAACCCCCAGTGCGCGATCCGGCTGCGCGACGAAGCGGAGCTCGCCGCGCTGAAGCTCTCGCACGTCGGCCCCGGGATCGAATCCCATCCGCTGTTCCCGAACCGGACGAACGTCTCCTGGTACGCGCCGCTGGGCGCCGATCGGATCCGGGCGCGGATCTTCGAGCGCGGCGTCGGGGAGACGAGCGCCTCCGGGACCGGCGCAAGCGGGGCGGCGGTCGCGCATGTCCTCGCCGGTGGGGACTCGCCGGTGACCGTCGTGCTCGACGGCGGCGAGCTCGTCGTCGAGGTGGGGGAGGACCTGCACGTGACGCTGACCGGGTGGGCGGTGCCGGTGTTCTCCGGGCGGCTGGCCGACGAGTTCGTCGAGGAGCTCCATGCGACCGAGTAAACGCCTGGAGCGGATCCCCCCGTACCTGTTCGCCGAGCTCGAGCGCAAGATCGCCGAGAAGCAGGCGGCCGGCGTCGACGTCATCTCGCTCGGGATCGGCGACCCCGACACGCCGACGTATCCGCCTGTCGTCGCCGCCGCCCAGCAGGCGGTCGCCGATCCCGGGACCCATCGCTACCCGACCAACCGCGGCCGCGCGGAGTTCCGGGAGGCGCTCGCGGCGTTCTACGACCGCCGCTTCGGCGTCGCAATCGACCCCGAGCGAGAGGTGATGCCGGCGATCGGCGCGAAGGAGTGCATCTTCAACCTGTCGCTCGCGTTCCTCGATCCCGGCGACGTCGCACTCGCCTCCGACCCGGGGTACCCGGTCTACACCGGCGGGCCGCTCATGGCCGGCGCCGAATCGCATCTCATGGGGCTCGTGCCGGAGCTCGGGTTCGCTCCCGATCTCGACGCGATCCCCGCAGACGTCCTTGACCGCGCGCGGCTCATGTTCCTCAACTACCCGAACAATCCGACCGGCGCGGTCGTGCCCGACGGCCTGTTCGAGCGCGCCATCGAGCTCGCGCGCGCCCACGACCTCCTGATCGTCCACGACAACGCCTACTCCGAGACGACGTTCGACGGCTACGTCGCGCCCTCGTTCCTCGCCACCCCCGGCGCCAGGGAGGTCGGGGTCGAGGTGTTCTCGCTGTCCAAGGGCTACAACATGACCGGCTGGCGCTGCGCCGCGATCCTCGGCAACCCCGAGGCGATCGCTCAGTTCTGGCGGCTGAAGTCGAACGTCGACTCCGGCCTGTTCGAGGCGATCCAGCTTGCCGGCGCCGCCGCCCTGCAGCCGGAGCTCGACGCCTCGGTCGCGGCGATGAACGCCGTCTACGCGCGCCGGCGCGACCTGGTGTGCGACGCGCTCGCCGCCGCGGGCGTGCACGTCACCAAGCCGAAGGGCACGATCTACGTGTGGGCGCCCGTCCCCGAGGGCTATGCGAGCGCCGCGGCGTACTGCGAGCACGTGCTCGAAGAGGCGGCGGTCGTCATCTCGCCCGGCGGCGCATACGGACCGAACGGAGAGGGGTTCTTCCGGATCTCGCTCACCTGTCCGGAGGAACGGCTCATCGAGGCCGTCGAGCGGCTGCGTCGCCTGCGTGACTGACGCACACGCCCGGCTACCATGAGGGCGATTGGCTCAGCCTGACGCCACCACGAACGGGAGCCGCCGCGCGCGGCGTCCGTCGCCCGCCCGCCCGCCCGGCAGGGCCCGCCAGCGCGCGTTCATGGTCGCCGTGCTCCCCGCCGGCGAGGACGACCACCTCGACGAGCTCGAGGAGCTCCTGCGCACCGCCGGGGTCGCCGCCGTCGGACGCGCCGTCCAGCACCGCGATCGTCCGCACCCGAACTCCTACCTCGGGCCGGGCAAGCTCGAGGAGCTGAAGGCCGAGCTCAAGGCCGTCGACGCGAACGTCGTCGCGTGCGACGACGAGCTCACCCCGCGCCAGGAGCGCAACCTCGAGCAGGCGCTCGAGCTGCCGGTCGTCGATCGCACGGCGGTGATCCTCGACATCTTCGCCGACCACGCCCACACCGCCGAGGGCAAGCTCCAGGTGGAGCTCGCCCAGCTCGAGTACAACCTCGCGCGGATGCGCGGCCTGTGGACCCACCTCGAACGTCTCGGCGGCGGCATCGGCACCCGCGGCCCCGGCGAGTCCCAGATCGAGACCGACCGCCGGCTGGCGCGCGACCGCATCTCCGCGCTCAAGCGCCGCCTCGCCCGCGTGCGCTCCACCCGCGGCGTGATGCGCGCCGAGCGCGAGCGCGCGCACCTGCCCCAGATCGCCCTCGCGGGCTACACGAACGCCGGCAAGTCGACGCTGCTGAACGCACTCACGGGCGCCGAGGTCGCGGTTCGCGACCGGCTGTTCCACACGCTCGACCCGACGACGCGGGTGATGCGCGCCGGCGGGCGGGACTACCTGATCACCGACACGGTCGGGTTCATCCGCAAGCTGCCCCACCAGCTCGTGGACGCGTTCGGCGCGACGCTCGAGGAGACGATCCGCGCCGACCTCATCCTCCACGTCGCCGACGCGTCGGCGCCCGAGGAGGAGCTTGAGGCGATGACGCGCGCCGTCGAGGACGTGCTGGAGGAGATCGGGGCCGGCGAGGCGGCGCGACTCCTCGTGCTCTCCAAGGCGGACCGGGTCGAGGCCGACCGGCGCGCCGAACTCGCCCGCCGCCACCCCGACGCGCTGCTCGTCTCGGGGTGCACCGGCGAGGGCCTGCCGGAGCTCGTGGCCCGCATCGAGAGCGAGTTCCGTCGGCGTCTGGCGCCGGTCGAGCTGCTCGTCCCCTACCGGGAGGGCGGGCGGCTCGCCGAGCTGCACGAGCTCGCGGGCGACCTGGAGCGCGTCGACACGCCCGACGGGGTGCGGGTCTCGGCGCGGCTCCCGGCGGGCGTCGCCGCCCGGTTTGCGCCGTTCGCGGTCGGCGCCGCGTCGAAAGCGTGACCGGCGGGCCTGCGAGCCCGGCGCCGCTCCGCGTGCGACGCCTCGACCCGCGAGCGGCGCTGCCGACGCGCGCCCACCCGGGCGACGCGGGGCTCGACCTGCGGGCGCTCGAGGGCGGGATGCTCGCGCCCGGCGAGCGGGCGAGCGTCGGAACCGGAATCGCCGTCGAGATCCCACATGGGCAGGGCGGGCTCGTGCTGCCGCGCTCGGGCCTTGCCGCCCGGCACGGGATCGCCCTCGTCAACGCGCCCGGCCTGATCGACGCGGGCTACCGGGGGGAGCTCCGGGTGCTGCTGCTCAACACCGACCGAGCGGCGCGGTTCAGCTGGGCGGCCGGCGACCGGATCGCCCAGCTCGTGCTCGTCGAGGTCGCCCTCGGCGCGGTCGTCGAGGTGGAGGAGCTGTCGGAGTCGACCCGCGGCGCGGGCGGCTTCGGCTCGAGCGGCGCCTGACCACCGCCTGGCGGGATGCCTCGCCGGCGCCTCACCGTTCAGGCCGACGCCTCGCCGGCGCCTGACCGCCGTCCCGCCGGCCGGTCGTGGTCACAATCGGCGGGGTCCGTTCGACTGACAGGGTGAGATGCGAGCCGGCGGCGGCGACGAGGACTGGGATCCGGAGGCGTTCGCGGCGTTCTACCGCCGCCACGAGCGCGGCGTGGCGACGTTCCTCATGCGCCGCACCGGCCGCGCCGAGCTCGCCGCGGACCTCACCTCGGAGGTGTTCGCGGCGGCGCTGATCGCGTGGCGGGGCGGCGGCGAGCGAGCCCTCAACGAGCAGGCCTGGCTGTACGGGATCGCCCAGCACAAGCTGATCGACAGCTACCGGCGGGGGCGGGTCGAGGACGAGGCGCGGGTGAGGCTCGGGATGCGCCCGACGATCATCGACGATGAGTCGCTGCGCGCGATCGCGGCGCTCACCGATGAGACGCCGGCGCTCGAGCTCGTCGCCGCCCTGCCCGAGGATCAACGCGCGGCCGTCACCGGCCGCGTCATCGAGGAACGTGGGTACGACGAGCTCGCCGCGTCGCTGGGCTTGTCCGAGCAGGTCGTCCGCAAACGAGTGAGCTGCGGTCTGGCGCAGCTGCGCGCCGTGATCGGAGGGGAAAGGTGAGTCTTTTGCCGAACGTCGAGCGGGAGTTGATGCGGGTCGCCTACGCGCCCGCGGACGGATCCTCGGCCGGTGTCCGCGTCGGATCGCGCGCCGTGTGGCGCGGACGGTTCTCGGGGGCGGTGCTCGCGGCGGCCGTGTCGGTCGTCGCGCTGCTCATCGGCGCCGGGTTCCTCATCGCGCTGCGGGGTGCGGGCACCGGCGGCGGGTCGCCGGCGATGCACCCGTCGAATCCGTCGCCTCCCGTGGGTCGCGGCGCGTTCCCGGGCGCCCCGCGACCATCGCACGGGCACTTTACGAAGCACGGCGTGTACGTCTGCCCGCGCGCGCCGCGCAACCGCTACCTGCCGCGGGTCGCGGGCTGCGTGTCGGTGCTCCGCGCCGACATGACCGGCGCCGGCGCGCAGGACCTCGTGCTCCTCTACGCCGATCTCGGCGGTCGCCACTTCCGGCAGGGGTATGAGCCCGTCGCCTACACGCTTGAGCTCGTACGGCCGGGGGGCGCGATCGCCCGCACCCGGCTGCCGACCGAGGGCAACCAGCCGCTGTTCGTCCGGGCGGGCAACGTCAACGGCAGGCCGGGCGACGAGCTCGTGCTGCTGCTCGCCTACGTGTCGAGCGGCGACGTCTACGGGATCGCCACGCTCCACGACGGACGGCTGTGGCTCGCCGACGCTCAGCTGGCGGCCGGCGGCGACAGCGGCGCGAAGGAGGGCTTCGCCTGCCGCGTGCGGCCGCGTCCGGAGGTCATCTCCCGCACGATGATCCTGCTCGGCCCAACGATCCACGGCCGTTGGCGCTGGACGGTCGAGACGTACGCGTGGCATGGCTCGATGCTCCGGCGGATCGCCGGTCGCACGTTCGTGCGCCGCGGCCTGCCCCCGCGCCGCCTCCTCACGGCCGGCGCCGGCTGCGGCCGCCCCGTGGGCGCTCCCGAGTCCAAATCCTGACCGGGGCGACGGCCCGGCTCGCGACGGTGCCGCCGAGACCCTGGTGCTTCCTCCGGCGTCCCTGTCGGGCGACCACCGGCGGCACCTGCCGGTGCCAACGAACCAAACCCTAGTACGACCCCGACGGCAGCGGCGTGAGGAGCCCGTGCGTCTGCAGGTACTGCTGCGCGACGCTCGCCGGGGTGAGCTTGGCGATGTCGACCGCGTAGTTGAGCTGGCGCATCGTGGCGAGCGTGAGCGTGCGGTCGACGCGATCGATCGTGGCGGTGAAGGCGGGGCCCTCCTCGCTCGCCGCCTTCTGCGTGACGACCGGGACGACGTTGCCGAACCAGAAGACGTTCTCCGGATCGCCGAGAACGCGGTAGTCACCGGTCGCGAGCTCCCCGTCGGTCGTCGTCACATACGCCGCCTGGACCGCGCCGCTGTCGAGCGCGGTGTACTGGGCGCCGACCGCGAGTGGCGTGAACTTGAGCGGAGCGACACCGTACTTCGCCAACGCGCTGCCGGCCTTGAACTGCAGCGCGCCCCCGAGGACGAGCGTGTTGGCGACGTGCAACAGGTCGCCGAGCGTCCTCAGGTGGTTCTCGGCGGCGTATGCGTCGGTGACCGCGATCCCGGTCGTGTCGCTGAACGGCGTCGCGGCGAGGAGCACGAGGCCGTGCTGCGTCGCCCAGTTGCTCGCGCTCGCGTACGCGCCGGCGAGCGTCTTCGCCGGGTGGCGATGGCGTTGGAACGTCTCGTTGATGACGTTGAGATACTCCGGATACATGGCGAGCGTGTGGCGCTTGAGCGAGCCGAGGACGACGCTCGTCGGACCGATCCCCTGGTTGATGTTCACCTTGAACCCCTGGGCCCGGAGCGCCTGCAGGTAGAGCTGCCCGAGCACGAACTGCTCGCCGTAGTTCTTGTCGCCGATCGTCACCGCCGGCTTGCCGGCGCCCGGCAGCGCGGCCGTCGTCGTCGACGTGGTCGTCGTCCCGGGGGTGGTGGTCGTGGTCGTCGTCGCCGAGGGTGGGCTGCCGGCGGGCGCCGAACCGGTTGCGCGCGGGCTCCCCCCGCCCGGGCTCCCCCCGCAGCCGGCGAGGCCAGCGCCGAGCGCGAGCACAGCGACGAGCATGGCGATCGTGCGGAGGCGAGGCCGGGTACGGGGCGGGGGGCAGGGCGGATCCATCGACGGCTGGCCGCGATGATAGGTGCCGGTCGGACCCCCGCCGGCACGCTCAGAGGCCGGCGGCGCGGCGCGCCTCGGCGTGGGCGGCGTCCTCGAGGCGGTCGTCGAGCGGTGCGAGTTCGGGGACGCCGAGCGCGGTCCGGATCAGCCAGTCGGCGAACCAGGAGTTCTTCGGGAGGAGCGGCCCGTGCATGTACGTGCCGATCACCGATCCCTGCCGGACGCCCTCCTGGCCGTCGGAGCCGTTGTTGCCGTGGCCGCGGAGCACCCGGCCGAGCGGCGCCGCGCCGCTCCCGAGCACCGTCCGGCCGGCGTGGTTCTCGAAGCCGGCGAGCACGTGGCGCTCCCCAGGCTCGAGCTCGACCTCGATCGCGACGTTGCCGATCAGCCGCGGCCCGTCGGAGCGGACGGTGCGCAGGTCGATGAGACCGACGCCGGGCAGCGTCTCCGCTCCGAGCTCATAGGAGTCGCCGAGCAGCTGGTAGCCGCCGCAGACCGCGAGGATCACCGCCCCGCGCGCCGCGGCGGCGTGGAGCGCCTCGCGTTTGACGGTCGCGAGGTCGCGCGCGCACAGCGACTGGTCGCGGTCCTGGCCGCCGCCGATGTAGTAGAGGTCGGCTCCATCGGCGTCGAGCTCCTCTCCGAGCCGGGCGGACGAGAGCTCGAAGCCGAGGCCGCGCCAGGAGCAGCGGCGCTCAAGCAGCAGCAGGTTGCCGCGGTCGGCGTAGATGTTCATCAGGTCCGGGTAGAGCGCGCACACCCGGAGCGTCCGCTCAGCCACCGAGCATCACCACCGTCGACCCGACGTAGTCGGGCGTCGTCGCCACCCGCTCGCGCGGGCGAGGAGTGAAGCCCGCGGCGCGGCCCTCGGCCTCGAGCGTGCCCGCGTCGAGTGCCTCGAGCCGGACGAGGTCGGTCGCCGCCGACAGCTCGCCCGCGGGCGTCACGGTCTCGCGCCGGCGCTCCAGCACGAAGCCCCCGCGCTCGGGCCGGACCGCGAGCGGGCGGCTCGAGTAGACGGTGCCGTCGAGCTCCGCGACGTCGGGCAGTGGCTCGGGGGAGCCGCTCGCCACCTCGAACGGCTCGAGCGCGTCGGCGATCGCGAGCGCGAGCATCCCACCCGGACGCACGGCCGAACGTGCGCGCTCCAAGAACCGGGCGCGCCCCGCCGGGCCGTCGAGCAGCTGGACGGTCTGCATCGGCACGATGCAGAGCGCGACCGGGCCGCTCAGCGTGAACGTGCGGGCGTCGGCGCACAGCGTGCTGACCCCCGTGAGGCCCGCGGCCCGCGCGCGCTCCGCGAGGGCGGCGAGAAGCACCCGATCGCGGTCGAGGGCGAGCACGTCATGGCCGGCACGCGCCAGCTCGAGCGTCACTCGGCCGGTTCCCGCGCCGACGTCCAGCACCGGGCCGCCGTGGCGTGCGGCGAGCGCCCGCCAGAGCGCGAGATCCTCGTCGTAGGAGCCGCACTCGAGGTCGTGCCAGATGACGTCGTCGGCGTTCATGCCGGCTCCGGGGTCCAGAAGCTCTCCACGTGGCCTCGGCGGGCGAGCTCGGCGCGCAGCTCGAGGAGCGCCGTGTACGTCGGCAGCGCGAACACGCGCCCGCTGCGGGCGCTCGTGAGCGCGTCGTCGATCGCCGCCGGCAGCGCGGGCACAACGTGGAGCCGCTCGGGCGCGACGCCCGCGTACTTGAGCCGCAGCGCCAGCTCGGCGGCGCGGGTGCCCGCGCACGTCACCCGGCGCACGCGGCCGGCGAGCAGCTCGAAGTCGGCGTCCCACACCCAGGAGATGTCGCGGCCGTCGGCGACGCGGTCGTTGAGCACGGCGAGCAGGTCGAGCTCGCCATCCTCGAGTCGCAGCGTGCGCAGCACCTCGTTCGCCCCCGCCGGGTTCTTGATGAGCAGCAGCGACAGCGTCCGTTCGCCGATGACGATTCGCTCCGCGCGTCCGAACGCCGCGCTCACCGCGGCCAGGCCGTCGGCGATCGCCTCCGGCGCGATGCCGAGCGTCTGGCAGAGCGCCGCGGCGGCGAGTGCGTTGTAGACGTTGTAGAGGCCGGGCAGCGGCAGCGAGACCTCGACCGCCCCGGCGGGGGTGCAGAGCTCGAACGACGCCGCGTCGGTTCGGTGGAGGCGCACGTTTCGCGCGCTCACGGTCGGCTCCGGCCGGCTCGCGCCGCAGCCGGGACAGCGGTAGACACCGAGGTGGCCGAGGTAGACGACGTCGTACACGTAGGCGGTCCCGCAGCGCCGGCAGTGCTTTGAGTCGGCGGCGTGCTGCATGTCGCCGAGCGCGAGCGAGCGGTCCTCGACGCCGAAGTAGACGACCCCCGTCCGATTCCGGCCGAGATCGGCGATCAGCGGGTCGTCGGCCCCGAGCGCGAGCGCCACGGTCGGACCGAGTGAGCGCACCATCGCCGCCCAGCGATCGGCGATCGTTTCGAGCTCCCCGTAGCGGTCGAGCTGGTCGCGGAACAGGTTGGCGAGCAGCAGCGAGCGGGGCGCGAGCGCGGGCACGACGCGGTCGAGCCAGAACTCGTCGATCTCGAACAGCCCGAGCTCCCCGTCGATCCGCCCCCCGCGCCCGGCCGCCGCGGCGAGCGTCGAGGCGATCCCCGAGGACATGTTCGCGCCGGCTCGGTTGTGCACCAGGCGCGTGCCGGCGCGGTCGAGGATCGAAGCGGCCATCGCGGCGGTCGTCGTCTTGCCGTTCGTCGCCGAGATCGCGACGCTGCCCTGCGGCAGCCGCGCCGCGAGGCGGGAGATCGCATCGGGTTCGAGCCGCGTGAGGAGCTTGCCCGGGAGGCTCGTCCCGCCGCCCCGGCCCGCGAGCCGGGCGAGGCGGCCGGCGGTGCGGGCTGCGGCGAGCTTCATGTCAAGCGCACTCATCGTCCTGCCCCGTCGTGGACGGCCACCGGAGCCGCGTCCCCGAGCGCGGGCTCGGCTGCGGGCGGGACAATCACCCGCATCGCCCCTGGCAGCACCGAGATTCGTGCCGGCAACTCGGCGATTGCCTCGCCGTCGGCGTACACCTCGAAGGGGCGGGACGCCGCGATCTCGACGCTCCGCCCCCGCACGATCTCGACGACCGGCTGCATGACGTGGGCTCCGGTAAAGACGGTCGGCATGAGCGTGAGGAAGCGAATGCGCGGCAGGTCGTGGATGATGACGACGTCGAGCCGGCCGTCGCTGAGGTCGGCGGCCGGCGCGAGCTGCATCCCTCCACCGTAGAACGGGGAGTTCGCGGCGGCGACCGTGTAGCCGTCGATCGTCCGCGCGCGACCGCCGTCGATCGTCACCGTGAACGTCGCCGGGCGCCAGCGGGCGAGCGCGCGCAGCGCCCCGTACGCGTACACCGGGCTCCCCCGAATGAGCTGCGCCCGGTTGGCGACCCGGTTCGCGTCGGAGTCGAATCCGCAGGAGGCGATCCCGACGAACCCGCGGCCGTCGACCGTGCCGAGGTCGAGCGCGCGCGGTCGGCCGCCGGCGAGCACGGCGCACGCCTGCGCCGCGTCGAGCGGGATCCCGAGCGCGCGCACGAAGTCGTTGCCGCGGCCTCCGGGCAGCACGCCCATCACCCCGTCGGTGTCGCGCAGCGCATCCGCGACCGCCCCGATCAGTCCGTCGCCGCCGAACGCGACCGCCACCTCGCCGGCAGCCGCCGCCTCGCGCGCGAGCGCGCGCGCGTGCGTCAGATCGCGCGTCTCGGCGACATGGTGGACGAGGCGGTGGCGCGCGAGCTCCCGGCGCACCCGCGCAAGCGTGCGTCCGGAGCGCCCGCCGCCCGCGAGCGGGTTGACGATCAGGCGCAGCGGCGCGGTCATGCCGCGCCGAGAACGAGGTCGTGCAGCGTGTCGGCGATCCGCACCGGTGCGGGGTCGCGGGCCGCCTCGGCCTGCGCGCGGGTCGTCAGGCCGGTGAGCACGATTGCGCCGTCGAGGCCCGCGGCGGCAGCGCCCGCAAGGTCGGAGTCGAGGCGGTCGCCGATCATCACCGCGCGGCCCGGTCCGACGCGGTCGAGCGCGGTGCGGAAGATCGCGGGATCGGGCTTGCCCGCGTTGCGCACCGCGCAGCCGCTCGCCAGCTCGAACCCGGCGACGAGCATGCCGGTGCCCGGGGAGGCCCACGGCGGTCGGGAACGTCGCGTCGCGCCCGGCGGCGACGAGCTCCGCCCCGGACAGCAGCGCCCGGGTGGCGACGCGCAGCTCCGCGTAGGAGAGCCGCTCGTGCGCGGCGACGACGACGAGGTCCGCGCACTCGGCGCGCACGGAGCCGTTCATGACCCGGACGCCCGCATCGGCGACGTGTCGGTGGATCGCCGGCGAGCCGATCACGAACGCCGTCCGGCGCCGCCCGCCGTCCGTGCCGCCGTCGCCGTCGGCGTTCGCGGTGGCGAGCATGAACTGGATCGACGCGCCGACCGTGACGACCTCCTCGAGCGAGGCCCTGAGACCGAGCGACCACAGCTTGCGCACGTACTCCTCGGGAGCGAGCGCCGAGTCGTTCGTGATGAAGCTGACGGTCATCCCGGCGGCGCGCAGCTCGGCGAGCGCCTCGCCCGCGCCCGGCGTGAGCTCGTCGGACACCCAGACGCAGCCGTCGAGGTCGAGCAGCACGTGCTCGTACGCGCGGATGAAGGTCGAGAGGGGCATGGCTCGGTGGGCGCAGGCGGGGCTCCGGCCGATTATCACGAGCGGACACGACCCCCCGATCTGAGGGTATTCGCATGCCGGACTCGACTTTTCGTCCAGTTTGGGCAAGAATGCTCACGGGGGCGAGCACCGGGCGGCAACCCGGTGCTCATTTGGCCCTCGTTCATAGCCCGACATCGACGAGAGTGAGCTCGCCATGGGATGGAGGCAGTCAGGCTGATTGCCGAATGAGGGGAGTGCCGGCGTTCGCGCCGACGCTCCTCTCTCCGCTTTCCGCATCGGACTCAAGCAGCCGATGCGTGAATCGTCCAGAGGGACTCGACATTTGTTCAGACGCCCTCGCCGGACGCCGATGGGGCGGGCATGGCCTCCGACACGTCGTGTCCGCGCCCTTCACTGCTGACTGCCTCTCAATGCCTCTTGCTCGCGGGCGGCGCGGCGTTCGCGCTGCTCAGCCCGGGCCTCTCTGACTGGGACCTGTGGCCGCTGCTCGTGATCGCCGGCTACGCGCTGGCGTCCGACCTGTTGCCGGTCCCGTCGACCGTCTCCAAGATCGACCTGTCCGGCAGCCCCGTCGCGATTGTGCTCGCGGCGGCGCTCTACGGCGCGGCCCCCGCCGCCGCCATCTGCGCGCTCGGGATGGGCGCCGGCTGGGTGCGGGCACGCGAACCGGGACTCATCTTTCGCCAGAACCTGGTGACCGGGCTGTGGTACCCGATGCTCACCGCCATCGCCTTTCACGCCGCGACGCGGGCGCTCGGCGTCCGGGCGGGCGACACGGCGTTCGTGCTGTTCGCGTTCCCGGCCGCGCTGCTCGCCTCGATGCTCAACCTGTGGATGGTCGCCGTCGGCATGCGTCTCACGCGCGGAACGCCGGTCGCGAGGACGATGATCGAGCTCGTTGCGCCGGTGCTCGCCGCCGAGCTGTTCTCGGCCGTGCTCACCGTGCTCGCCGTCCTCGTCACGGTGAGGCTCCACCTGCTCGGTCTGATCGTGCTCGGCGTGTTCCTCGCGATCTTCCAGTACCTCCTCGGCGAGCTCGTCACCTCCCGTCATCGTCACGAGCGGCTGCGGACGATGGCGACGACCGATGAGCTCACCGGCCTGACGAATCGCCGGCGGTTCCGCGAGCGGGTCGAGCATCGGATCGCGGACGCGGGCGAGGCCCTCTGCTTTGCCGTGCTCCTCATGGACCTCGACCGGTTCAAGGAGGTCAACGACACGCTCGGCCACACCTACGGCGACCGGCTCCTGCGGGACCTCGGGCCACGGCTCGTGGAGGCGGCGGGGGAGGGGATCCTCGTGGCGCGCCTCGGCGGGGACGAGTTCGGCGTCCTGCTGCCGCGCGGCTGCGCGAGCCGCGCGGAGGTGACGCCGATCGCCGAGCGGCTCCTGCGGACGGCCGCGCAGCCGTTTGCGATCGACGAGCTGACGATCGAGATCGGCGCCTCGGTCGGGGTTGCGCGCTTCCCCGACGATGGGCGCGACGCGAACGCGCTGCTGCGCAGCGCGGACGTCGCCATGTACGCCGCCAAGGAGGCGCAGACGGGCGTGAAGTTCTACACCGCCGAGCAGAACCAGCACACGAAGCGGCGGCTGAGCGTCCTCTCCGACATCCGCCGCGCGCTCTCGCGCGACGAGATCGTCGTCCACTACCAGCCGATCGTCGACCTCGAGGACCGGATCGTCACCGGTGCCGAGGGCCTCGTGCGCTGGGAGCACCCCGAGCATGGCCTGATCCCGCCCGGCGCGTTCGTGCAGTCGGTGGAGCAGAGCGGCCTCATCGGCCCGCTCACCCGGCACGTGCTCGAGCATTCGATCGCGGAGTGCGCCCGGTGGCGCCGCGAGGGCCGCGACATGTCGGTCGCGGTCAACCTCTCGGTGCGCAACCTGCTCGATCGTGACCTGCCGCGTGAGATCTCCCGGCTGCTCGCCGCCTACCAGGTGCCGCCCGCGTCGCTGCAGCTCGAGATCACCGAGTCGATGATCATGACCGACCCCGAGCGCGCGCTGGCGACGGTCGGACGGCTGTCGGAGCTTGGCGTCCGGCTCTCGGTCGACGACTTCGGGACGGGCTACTCCTCGCTTGCGAATCTCCGTCGGCTTCCGATCGACGACCTGAAGATCGACCGCTCGTTCGTCTCGCCGATGCTCGAGGACGAGAGCGACCTCATCATCGTGCGCTCGACGATCAACCTCGGCCACGACCTCGGCTTGAGGATCATCGCCGAGGGGGTCGAGGACTCGGCGACGCTTGAGCATCTCGCGAGCCTCGGCTGCGACCTCGCCCAGGGCTATCACCTCAGCCGGCCGCTCGCCGCCGCGGCGTTCGGGCGCTGGTTGGCCGACACGCCGCGCCAGCCGGGCGTCGGCGAGCTGCCGCCCGCGCCGGCGCCCGCCACGTCCGCGCCCGTGGTGGCCCCGCGACCCGAGCGGGTCGCGCCGAAGATCTGGACGCCGTCGGGGCTGATCGTCGCCTCTCCGGACGCCTGAGCCACGCCGCCGCGGATCGGCGCCCGCCGTCCCGCCCGCCCGGCGGAGCCCCGCCGCAGCGGCGTCAGAACAGAGAGGGCTGCGGCTCGAGCCGCTCGGGAGCGGGGGCGGCGGGAGGCTCGAGGCAGTCGGGCGCGTCGTGTCGCGCGTCGTTCACCGCCCGGCCGACCTCGGTGAGCGCGGTGCGCTCCGCGGGCAGCCCGGCGAGCATCTCCCGAAGCGCGCCCTCCGGCGTGGCGGCATCGAGCCAGTCGGCCTCGTCGCGAGGGTCGAGGATCACGGGCATGCGGTCGTGAAGCACCGCGATCCGCTCGTTGGCGGGGCGCGTGATGATCGTGCACGTGCGCAGCGACTCATCGCCCGGTCCGTGCCAGATCGACCACAGCCCGGCGAACGCGAACGGCGCGCCGTCGTCGCGGGTGATGTGGAACGCGCGCCTCGGGTGGGTGGCGGCCGGATCCGCGCGCCGCCACTCATAGAAGCCGTCGGCGACGATCAGGCAGCGGTAGCGGCGAAACGCGGTCCGGAACGCCGGCTTCTCGGCGACGCTCTCGAGCCGCGCGTTGATCATCCGTGCGCCGATCTTCGGCGAGTCCGCCCAGCTCGGCACGAGCCCCCAGCGCAGGAGCTCGCCGCGGGGGTGGCCGTCGCGGTCGGTCGTCACCGCGAGCACGTCGTCGGTCGGCGCCACGTTGTAGCGGCGACGGATCTCGACCGACTCCCCGACCGGGAAGCGCGCCCGGACCTGCGCGGGGTCAGGGACGGCGAGGCTGTAGCGGCCGCACACGCGCCGTCGTCACCGGGACGCGAGCTTCTCGGAGCGCTCGGCCTGCGCGCGCTTCTGGCGTCGTCGCCCAAGCACGATCAGCACCGCGAACACGACGATCACGAGCACGATCCCCCAGAAGATCCGCAGATCGAGCGAGAGCCCGCCGGCGGCGGCCGCGACGCCGGACACGATGCCGAAGCCGGCGAACAGCACGGCGGCGAGGAAGACGAGCACGATCAGGATCCCGCGCAGCCGCGCGAGGATGCCGTCGCTCGAGGGTGGCGCGACGAGCGACATGATCCGCAGACCCCACAGCTGGCGGTTCGTCGGGCCCTCGACGCCGAGCCGCTCGGTCGCCTTGCGCAGGTCCTCCGGCCGGCGTTCGGCGAGCGCAAGCGAGGCGTCGGCCATGCGCCGGATCTGCATCCGCTCCTGCGGGCGGGCGGCGGCGATCGCGCGCTGGAAGTGCGCACGCGCCTTCTTCGCGTCGTAGCGCTCCGCAGCGCGAGCGCCGAGGATCGCCTGCGCGGCGGACTTGTAGCGGGTTTCCGCCTCAAGCTCCTCGTCGCTGAGCTTCTCCATCCGCTGCATGGCGGCGAGCTGCCCCTTCTGCTCCATCCGCACGACGCGCTGCTGCTTGGGCATGGGCCGCAGTCTAGTCTCGCGTCGCACGCCGGTGGGGACCGTCTTCGGCGCCCGGCTCAAGCACCGCCTCGTCCTCGAGTGCGTCGAGCGCGGTTTCTCGCAACGGCTGGGGGACGGCCGCCGGACGCGGGTGCGGGGGCTCGCCGTTCACGCGACCGCGGTGAGCCGGCGGGCGCGCACGGAGGCGAGCGCGGCGACCGCGAGCGCGCCGCAGCTCACGATGAACGGCGCTCCCACGCCGCCCGGTCCGATCAGCGCTCCGGCAAGCGCCGAGCCGCCCGCGATCCCGCCCACGAGCGCCGAGGACATCCACGTGAACGCCTCGGTCTCGGCGCCCTCCGGGACGATGCGACCGACCAGCGCGTACTGGCAGGAGAAGACGGGCGCAATCGTGAGACCGGTGAGGAGCGCGCCGAGGAGCCCGAACTGGATGGTGTGCGCAAACATGAGCGGGGCCGCGCAGAGCACGGCGCCGGCGAGCAGTCGCTGATAGCGCACCGAGAGGCCGACATTCCAGTCGCGCGAGCCGTGCAGCAGCCCGCCGAGCATCGATCCAAGGCTCCATACCGCAAGCAGCAGCCCCGTCGACGCACGGGAGCCGGCGTGCAGCGCGAGCGAGGGCAGTCCGACCTCGGTGGAGCCGATCGCGAAGCCCATGAGCGCGATTGGCACGAGCAGAGCGCGCAGCTCGGGCAGGGCGCGCAGGCCGCCCGAGGTCGGCTGCGCCGGGACGGGCGGGCGGGCTCGGGAGGCGGGCATCGTGACGAACAGGATCGTGCCGGCGAGCGAGAGGCCCGCGCAGACGATGAGCGCGAGCGAGGGGGAGCCGACGGCGATCACGATCCCGACGACGAGCGGCCCGGTGATCCAGATCAGCTCCTGGATGACCGACTCGAGCGCGTATGCCGCCTCCTGGGCGGCGTCCTCGACGATCACGGCCCGCAGGAGCGCGCGCACCGCGGGGGCGATCGCAGGGAGCGCCGCCCCGATCGCGGCCGAAATCACGACGAGCACGGCGCCGGTCACGTGCGCGTGCGCGCACTCGACGAGCGCGACGAACAGCGCCGCCTGGGCCGTCGCCCACGGCACGAGCACAGGCGCGCGACCGTAACGGTCGACGAGCCGTCCCTGCAGCGGGCCGACGAGCGCGATCGTGACCGCCTGGATGCCGACCGCGAGCCCCGCGAGCGCGTAGGACCGCGTCGCCTCGCGCACGAGCAGCAGCGTCGCGAGGCCCGACATGCCCTGCGGCAGCCGCGCGAACACGCCGGTCAGGTACAGCCGCAGGCTGCCGGGCGTGGCGAGGACGGCGCGGTAGCGGGCGAGCATGGACTCAATGTAGGCGTCGCCCCCGCGCGGCGGCGTCCGAATCCGGTGGTCGGTGCCTGCCCGTACGGCCTATGAACAGCAGTTCATGCAATGATGTGTGCATGAGCCATGGGACCGAGCCCGATCTGGGCCTGTTGCTCGAGCCCGAGCCGGCCCGCCGTCTCGCCGACACGATGCAGGCGCTTGCCACCCCGAGCCGGGTGCGGATCCTCGGAGCGCTGGCCCTGCGGCCGTGCTCGGTGGGGGAGATCACCGCGGCGGTCGGTATGGAGCAGTCCGCGATCTCCCAGCAACTGCGGGTGCTCCGCCACCTCGGGCTCGTCGTCGGCGAGCGCCGCGGGCGGCAGGTGATCTATGCCCTGCACGACGACCACGTGCGCGTGCTGCTCGCCGAGGCGCTCGCGCACACCGACCATCTCCGTCTCGGTCTCGCAGCCCCGCCCGCGACCGAGGCGGTGACCGCGTGAGCCTCGGCGCGCCGGCGCTGCTCGCGGCCGCGGCGGGCGTCGGGTTCGGCCATGCGATCCTCCCCGACCACTGGATGCCGCTCGCGGTTCTCGGACGGACGCGGCACTACCCGCTGCGCCGGGTGGCACGCGTTTCGCTGCTCGCCGGGATCGCACACGTGCTCGTCTCGGTCATCCTCGGCGGGATCATCGTCGTCATCGGCCTCCAGTTCCGCCACGCGGTGCAGAGCGCCCAGGACGTGGTGGTCGGGCTGATCCTGATCATCACCGGCGTCGGGTTCGCCGCGCTCGAGCTCACCGGTCACGGACATCACCACCACGGCCCGGACGGGCACGGGCACCGGCATGGTCACGATCACACCGGCGACGAGCACGGGCACGAGGCCGACGGGCACGCTCATCATGGCCTCGGGCACGGCCACCGCGGGCACGCTCACGCGCACGGCGCAGGACACGAGCCCGGCCTCGCGCACGAGCACGGCCACGTCGACGTGGGCGCCGGGCGATCACGCCTCGGAGGGCTCGCGGCGATCATGGTCCCGTTCGGGGCCGCCGCCTCGCCCGATCTCACGATCCTGCCGGTGTTCCTCGCGGCATGCGCGTCCGGGGTCGGAGCCGCCGTCGGCTCGGTGATCGCGTTCGCGGCGGTCACGATCGGGACGATTGTGGGGCTCACGGTCGCGGCGGCCCGCGGCGGCTACCAGATCCGGGGGGCGTGGCTCGAGCGCTGGGGCAACGCCTTCACGGCACTTGTGCTGCTCGTGATCGGCGCGCTCGTGCTCCTCGGCGTGCTCTGACCGGTCGCCACCCCGGCCGGGTGAGTCGCGCGCGACGGTCTCGGCAGTTGACATGACGCGCCGGGGGGAGCGCGAGCGGGCGCATCATCGAGATCCGTTCGACCGTTCATTGAGATTTGGCCGAGCGGCGTAGAAGATTGCTACGCCGCTCAGATGGTCACCATTCCGCAGCGTCGGCTTCGCAACGACATCAGCGCCGTGCTCTGACCGTGGAGGCCGGGGAGAGCTTCACGATCACCGTCAACGGCAGGCCCGTCGCCCAACTCGGACCGCTGCCCGAGCGCGGAGATCCGTCCCGTCTGGACGCAATCTTGGCGCGCACCCCGGTGGACGACGGCTGGGCGGCCGAGATAGAGGCGAGTCGGGCTGCGGAGCGCTCGCTCATCCGTGGCGACGCGTCACCGTTCCCGTCGACACGAGCCTGGTCGCCGGGGCTGCGACCACTGGCATTCAGGAGGCGTTCGCACTCAGCGTCATCACGATCGGTGAGCTCAGGACAGGGATCATCCGCGCCGGCACGCAGGCGATCCGGACGGCGCGTGAGGCACGTCTGACCGCGGTCCTGGAGAACACGACCGTGTTGGCGGTCGACGACGCCGTCGCTTCGCGGTATGCCGAACTTCGGGCGGCCTCAGGCCAGCTGCCAACCAATGACCTATGGATCGCGGCGACCGCGGCTGCGCACAAGCTGGTGCTCGTCACCGCTGATGAGCGGCAGTCCAGACTTCCGGAAGTGCGCACGGGCTACATCGCTGCTGAGAGGACTCGCTGACCTCGACTGAGAACCGCAGTAGTAGAACGATCGGCGTGAAGGCGGCGATCGACAAGCTCACCGTTCCCGCAGGCCTCAGAGAACACATCGTTGAGGCCGGCGTCCGAGTCCACGGACTGGCGCCCGACCACGGGCTGGCGGTCGCCCGGCTTCCCCTGCATCACCGCGACCCGTTCGACCGTCTCCTCATCGCGCAAGCCCGCGCCGAGCAATTGACCCTGATGACCGCCGATGCCCGCATATCGGCCTACGACGTCAGGACTGTCGACGCAAGCCGCTGACGGACGCCTGTAGAACGTCGGTCGAATGACAGCGGACGCGCGTTGGGGAACGCGCGTGTTCGGTGCGCCGTGCCACTCGTGACCGTGATTCTGAGTTGAGTTCGTCGAGGCGGTGCGGCTTGCGGGGGGTCGGAGCTATGCCGCGACCTGGCCTCGTCCACATGTCCGGGGTCTACCGGTCTGCCGTGGTCATCTTTCTCACGGTCCGGATGCCGGTGTATTACCGGATTATGTATCGCACCGGATTGCCGAGAATCCGTCAGTAGATCCCCAGAGCGATGCTCTCGTCGCGCAGCAGGTTCAACGAAGGTTGGTGTGCGCCCCGACCCGGAGCAGGAGCGCGCTACGCGGCGATTGTCTCGGCAGAGTGATGGGCCCTCGGCATCGCGACGCCCCGCTCACTGAGGTCCGACGCGTAGGCATCGAGCGCCTCGCGGATGCCGCCTGCGACCTCATCGCGGCTGCTGCCCAGCGCGATGACGCCCGGTACATCTGGCAGATAGGCGCCCCATCCACCGTCCTCGGCCTGCTCGTAGATGACGAGGTATTCACTCATCGCAGATCATCCAAACCGCTTGCTCTGCGGATGCTACCGAGCGTTCCGACCGGGACCGTCGCGCTGCCCTTGCCGGCCACGACGATCCGCTCAGGACGCTCAGGGTGCGCCCACACCTCGTGGGAGCCGCGCTGTCTGACCACCGTCCAGCCTGCATCAAGCGGAGCCGCACGGACCTCGCGGTACTTCTTTGGCATGCCGAGGACCGTAAAGCGACCTGACGACGGAATCCAAGTGCACGCTGCGCGCGTGCTTCTGGCGCGCCGACGCATGCTTTCCGTGCCGAGCCCGAGACCCCCTATCAACGGATCTGGAGCGTCCGATCGCGGTTCGGCGAAGCTAGCCGCGGTTGTGGCGCTGTGGTGTGCCTGAGCCTTTGATAGAGCAGTCGCGTTTTTCAACCCAACGCTGGGGGCTGGCGAGCGGTGGATAGCACAGCTGAAGGACGTTCGAACGCTCCAAGGTCTACATAAGGCCGATTATCGAGCACTGGACCAGACGCAGGATCGCCATGCGCTACCCGGTCACCACGTCATACCTTGGAACCGCCGAAACCCCCAGCTATGCCGCCGAAATGGAGTTCCACCGGAGGTCTGGAGCGCGCGCAACAATCCGAGTGCCCGGTACGGCGCTGGCCAGGCCGGCGATGTCGCCGGGATCCGAGCTGATCACGATCGCGACCTCGAAGTCGACGCATACGGCGACGACGTGAGCGTCCACGATCGCCTCGCTGTCCCGTCCGGCGTCGTGAAGAATGGCTCCGACGAGCTTCGCGAGTCGCACATCGGTGGGTGTCACGACGACGCGCTGACCACCGCGATCTCGCGCGATCGCCGCCTCGACCCGCCTGGTTCGTGCCGCGCCCCGACAGACCTCGGCGAGCGTGACCGCCGCGCAGCGAACCTCACCGCCTCGTTCCAGCGCGACCCGCAGCAGTTGACGCAATGCTGCCCCTTCCGAGCGGTCCAGCACGTCGAATGCGGCGGCATCCAGGACGATGCCCACACTCACGACGCCTCGAGTTGCGCAGGCGCCGGCGCCACCGCCTCCAGCAACGCCTCAGCGGCCGAGATCTCGTCGGCCGACGCAGCGCCGTACTCGGCGTCGAGCTCGTCAAGCCATCTGAGCATCGCCGCCCGATGCGCCTCCGCCGCGATCGCGCCGCGCAGCGCAGCGTTGGCTACTGCCGAGACGCTTCGTCCTTCGATGGCCTCCAGAGCCGCGACAACATCCTCGTCGAGATTCAACGTCAGGCGACGCTTCTTCATACGAACATCATAACTCCTCGGCGGGCGTCAGGTCGAACACTGGTTCGCTGCCGTTCGAGCACTGTCATTCGATCGACGTTCTACAGCTGTGGTCGGCAGCGCGGATGGCAGCGGTTCGGTTGTGTTCCGTCAGGAATCGACGGGCGCGGGCAGCGCGCCAAGCCGGAGTCGCGGAACGCCGTCGAAGTCGCTCGGGTTTCCCGTGTGGAGCGGCAGGTCGTTCACGCTCGCGGTGGCCGCGATGAGGGCGTCGAATGCCCGTGCCCGACGCTTGCCGCCGCTCGTGCGCAGCGGGGCGGCGATCGAGGCGTCTGCGGGCGCAGCCACGCTAAACCGTCTGGTCGATCAGGGCATCGATCTCGGCGCGCAATCGAGCGGGATCGACCGCGCGCCATCCGCGCCGCTCGGCGATGAGCTCGCGCCTGCTGAGAGGCCGTCACGGCAGCGGGCGCAGGTCAGCCACCGGTGTTCCGGCTGACGGCACCGTGTGTCAGGCGCCGACTTGCCAGTGCTCGAGTTCGACCTCGGCCATCGGGAAGTCCTTGGGATTTCCGGTCGCGAGCGGCATCCCCAGGGACACCGCGACGGCCGCGACCAGGCAGTCGGCCTGTGCGAGCGTGACGCCACGTGACGCGTATTCGCGGCGCCAATCTCCGGCGCGGGCGCCCTCGGTTCGTCCGATGGCGGCGACTCGGATCCCATCGAAGAGTTGACAGGCTGCGCCCCGCTCGGTGGGTCGTACGCCTCGGTGGATCTCCTCCACGTTGATCGCCGTTGTCAACGGGGGCTCTCCGCGCCGGCGCAGCGCGGTCAGCCGATCGAGCGGCCGCAGCTTCACCGTCGGCCTGGTGACGACCGACAGCTTCGGACGGTTCACGATCCCGATCATGCTCGGGGCCGAGGACGCACTCGGCGCGGACGATCTGGCGGTGCTGCTCTGCGACACCCGCGACGATCCGCAGCGCGAGGCCCGCTACGTCGAGATGCTCGCCGCCCGGGCCGTCGACGGGATCATCGTCACCGGCCGCCGCACCGAGCCCCGCCCGCCGCTGCCCGGCGACCCCGGCTGCCCGGTCGTCTACGCGTTCACTCCGTCGGCGCGGGCCGAGGACTGCTCGGTGATCGCCGACGAGGTCGGTGGCACCGAGCTCGCTGTCGCGCACCTGCTCGCGGCCGGCCGACGGCGGCTCGCGGTCATCACCGGGCCCCGCTCGCACCGTTCCGCCCGGGTGCGCGCGGCGGCGGCCGAGCGCGCGGCGCGCGCCGCCGGGGCTCCGCTGCTGTCAGCGCCCCGGTACGGGCGTTGGGAGGAGGCCACCGGCTGGGAGGCGGTCGCCCAGCTCCTGCGAGAGGTCCCGGAGCTCGACGGGCTCGTGTGCGGCTCGGACATGATCGCGCGGGGCGCCCTCGACGGCCTGCGCGAGCATCGGCGGTCCGTCCCCGACGAGGTCGCGGTCGTCGGCTTCGACAACTGGGAGGTGATGGCGGCCGCGAGCCGGCCGCCGCTCACGACCGTCGACATGCGGCTCGGAGAGCTCGGGCGCATCGCCGCCGGGCTGCTCCGCGAGGCGATCGACGGCCGCCCCGCCCCGGGGTGCCGCGCCCTTCCCTGCCGTCTCGTCGCGCGCGGATCGACGCCGCACATCGCGCGGCGGCGCTCAAGCTCTCGCTGAACGGCGCCGATATGGGCGCCATGCCTGGGCCGCTCCGTGACGGAGAAGGACGCGATCCCGCGTTCGATCGCGCCGGAGACGCTCGCGATGTCGCGTTCGACGCGCGCGAGATGACGGAGCTGCTGGTCGCCGAGCTGCAGGACTACGCGATCGTCATGCTCGACCTCGACGGCCGGGTCGCGAGCTGGAACGCCGGGGCGCGCGACATCACGGGCTACGAAGCGCAGGAGATCCTCGGCCGGAGGTTCTCGGTCTTCTATTCCGCCCAGGCGATCGCGGACCGGACCCCGGAGCTGCTGCTGGCGACCGCCCGTGCCCAGGGGCGGGTCGAGCAGGAGGGCTGGCGGGTGCGCAAGGACGGCAGCCTGTTCTGGGCGAACGTCGTCATCACGGCGATCCACGACGCACACGGGATTCTTTGCGGGTACGGCAAGGTGACGCGGGACCTCACCGAGCGCCACGCGGTCGAGCTCGCCCGGCACGCCGCCGAAGAGCGCTTCCGCGCCGCGTTCACCCACGCACCGGTGGGGATCGCGATCACCGGACTCGAGGGCGCCGCCTACGGCCGGCTGCTCGAGGCCAACCCTGCGATCACCCGGATGCTCGGCTACGGGCCGGACGAGCTGATCGGCCGAACGCTCAGCTCGATCACGTTCTCCGAGGATCGCGAGGCGACCGTCCGCGCGCTCCAGGAGCTGTCGGTCGGCGCCTCGATCTCGATCGAGCTCCGGCTCGCGCACCGCGACGGCCGCGCCGTGTGGGTGCTGCTCTCCTCCACTCCGCTGCCCGATCCGGCCCGCGCCTCGCTGCGCTGCGCGATCACCCAGGTCCTCGACATCTCCGAGCGCAAGCGATTCGAGACCCACCTGCGCCATCTCGCCGACCACGACGCGCTCACCGGGCTGCTCAACCGCCACCGCTTCGAGTCCGAGCTCGCACGCGTCACCGCCGAGGTGGCGCGCTACCGGCGCCGGGCGTCGCTGCTCGTGCTCGACCTCGACGGCTTCAAGGGCGTCAACGACCGCTTTGGGCACCCGGTCGGCGACGAGCTCATCACCCGGATCGGCGCGCTCCTGCACGACACGCTCCGCACGACCGACGTCGTCGCCCGGCTCGGCGGCGACGAGTTCATCGCGATCCTGCCCGAGGCGGGACCCGCGGACGCCAAGCGGCTCGCGAACCGGATCCTCGAGGCTGTGCGCGACTGCGGACAGATCGCGGTCGGGGACGAGCACGCGCAGATCACCGCCTCGATCGGGCTGACGAGCTTCGACGGCGACACCGGGCTCACCGGCGCCGAGCTCGTCGCCGAGGCGGACGTCGCCCTCTACGAGGCGAAGGCCGAGGGCCGCAACCGGCGGGTGCTCTACGACCGCAGCCGCCCCCGGCGCGAGCCCGGTGCAGGCGGCCGGTCGTGGACCGAGCGTCTGCGCGACGCGGTGCAACGCGACCGGTTCGTCCTGCACGCCCAGCCGATCCGCGGCATCTGCGCCGAGGAGACCGCGCGCTACGAGCTGCTGCTGCGCCTCCGCGACGCGGACGGGCAGCTCATCCCGCCGGGCGCGTTCCTGGAGAGTGCCGAGCGCTTCGACCTGATGGGCGAGATCGACCGCTGGGTGCTGCGGCGCGCGCTTGAACTGCTCGAGGCCCATGAGCGGGCCGGCCACGACATCAGCCTGTCGGTCAACCTGTCGGGCCGCACGATGAACGACCCCGACCTCACGCAGGAGCTCGCCGCGCTCCTCACCACGCACCCGATCGCGCCCGGACGGCTCATCCTCGAGGTCACCGAGACGGCGGCGATCGTCAACATCGACCGCGCCCGTGAACTCGCCGCCAACCTGCGCGCGCTCGGCTGCCGCTTCGCGCTCGACGACTTCGGCTCGGGCTTCGCCTCCTTCTCCTACCTCAAGCACCTCGACTTCGACTACCTGAAGATCGACGGCGAGTTCATCCGCCACCTCTCACGTACCCCGACAGACCAGGTGGTCGTGCGGGCCGTCGTCGACATCGCGCGCGGGCTCGAAACCCGGACGGTCGCCGAGTTCGTCGGCGACGACCCGACGGTCGAGCTCCTGCGCGCGCTCGGGATCGACTACGGCCAGGGCTTCCACCTCGGCCGCCCGGGCCCGCTCGAGCTCGTGCTCCCGCCGCTCGACCAGCCGGTCCCCGCCTGAGAGCATCAGCCGCGCGGGGAGCACGACGGTGCCCCGCGCACTGCGCGCGCTCAGCGGCCCGGCGCGGCCGCCATCCGCGACGAGACGCGCCGCCGCGTGGCCGGGCTCAGCCGCCGTGCCGCTTCTTGTGCCCGTGCGTGTGGTGAGCGTGCGTGTGGGCGTGCATCTTGTGCGCGCGCTTGCCGTGCGGCCCCCGTTTCGGCGGCGTGAGCTTCACGCGATGCTCGATCGTCGCGTGCCGCGCCGAGCGCGGGCGCAGGGCGAGGCCGGCCTTCAGCGGATGATGCCTGGCGAGCAGGCGGCGGCCGAGGCGATCGAGCCGAATCGTGCGCGTCACGGCACGGCCGCCACGCAGCGAGTAGCGCACCGAACCGAGCCAGATCGTGCGCGTTCGCGTGCCACGGGCACGTCGCGCCGTCGCGTTGATCGCGATCACCTTCTTGCCGCGCAGGTGCTCGACGACGACGAGGGCGGCCCGTCCCCGACAGCGGCGCGTGCCGAGGCACCTGATCGTGAAGTGCACGGTCGAGCCGTGTCGCACGCTCACCTTCGTGAGCTTCGCGCCCCGCTTGACCGTGCGCCTGTGGTGCTTCTTCGACTTGCCCTTGCCCTTCGATGTCGAGCCGGGCTTCGTCGACTTTGTCGCCGGCCCGATCGTGATCGACAGTGTCGCCGTCGCCTCGTCGGGCGGGGAGGCGTCGTCGTGGACCGCGACCGCGAACGTCGTCGTCTGATCGGTCGTCGGCGTGCCGGAGATCACGCCGGTCGCCGCGTCCAACGTGAGGCCGGCCGGCAGCGAGCCGCCGGTGATCGACCACACGTCGCCGCCGGCGCCGCCGGCGGTCGAGAGCTTGGCCAGGTAGCGCGTGCCGATCGCGCCCCGGCGCAGGGCACGCGTCGTGATCACGAGGCTCGGATGCGAGACGAGACCCATCGCGCCGCGCCCCGTGGCGTCCGGATAGCTCCCCGCGGCGTCGCAGCGTTCCGCGCCGGTACAGCCGACGGCCAGCGCAACGTCCGAGAGCGAGCCGCTCGACGAGGCGCCGGCGGGAAGCGGGAGCGCTGTCGCGGCCGACCACGTGCCGCCGGATTCGGTGGCGGACAGCGGGGCCGCCGTGCCCGCCACGACCGAGCCGGTCGCCGTGCAGTTGCCGGTGTTCGAGCAGGAAATCGAGTCCAGCTGCGATGCGGTCGCGCCCGAGGGAAGGCCGAGGGCGAGCCCCTGCCCCCAGGTCGTGCCGTTCTGGTTGGCCACCATCGCCGTGGTGTGGCCCGCGCCGTCCACGTAGCTGCCGACGGCGGTGCAGTGCCCGCTCGCCGGACAGGCGATCGCATTCAGGCTCGCATCCTGGCCGGCGCCGGCGGCGCCGGTCGGCAGCGCGAGCTGGACCGCCTGCGCCCAGGCACCGGCGGTCTCGGTGGCGACGATCGCCTGCGTCTGGCCCGAGGCGTCGAGTGCGTTGCCGACCGCGACGCAGTTGCCGGGGGTCGTGCACGACACCGCGGTGAGCGCGCCGCTCGTGTCGCCCGTCGGCAGCGCCGGCGGCGTCAGCGAGGTGAAGGCGCCGCCCGAGACGTTCATCGCGATCGGCCGGCCGCCGCCTGAGCCGACCGCCGAGCAGTTGCCGCCGCCCAGGCAGGAGATCCCCGAGAGTGTGCCGCTCGCGCCCGCTATCGCGCTCGCGCCCGTCCAGGCGCCGCTCGCCTCCGTCGCCTCGATCGGCTGTGCTCCCGAGTTCTCCTCGCCGACCGCGATGCAGTGCCGCCGGCGGTGCAGCTCACCGCGCGCAATGCCGAGGAGCTCGCCCCCGCCGGAGGAGCGATCGTCGTGGCCTGTGACCAGGCGCGGCCGGTGGCGGTTGCCGCCATCGGCTCGGTCCCGCCGGCGCCGCTGTAGGCGCCGACCGCAACACACTGACTCGAGCTGCCGCAGCTCACCGACGGCAGGCGCGTCGCCGGCTGTGTCGCGGCCGCACCGCTCGGCAGCGCGATCGCGCTCGCACCCGCCGGCCACACTGTCGTGGTGCTCGCCGCCGCCTCGCCGGCGCCCGTGAGCGCGAGCGCGAGCGCCGCCAACGCCGTCGTCGCGACATCCCGCAGCCCCAGTCGTCTCATCAGCACATGTCCTTGCTCTGGATCTCGGAAGGGCCCCGGCAGCGCGTCTCCGGCGCGCAGCCCCCAGCCGAACGTCGGCTCGAGCGTACACGAGCGGGCAAGTCCCCACCCGACCGGGCCATCCGCCCGCACCTCGCCGAGGCGACCCGAGCGTGGAGCGGGGCCGGACTACAGCGACGTCGGCGCGTGCGCCTCGGCGGCCGCGGCGACCGCCCGCTCGACGGCGTTGACGTCCCGCACGGCGCCCGTGTCCGCGGAGGTGGCCATCGCGGCGTAGGCGCGGAGCGCCGGCGAGACGACGCGGTCCCGAGCCCTCGGTACGTAGCCGCCGGCGGCCTCGAGCGCCTCGCGGCGCTCGGCGAGCTCCTCCTCGGAGACGCCGAGCGTGAGGCGCCGCGCCGGGATGTCGATCGTGATCGTGTCGCCGTTCTCGACGAGCGCGAGGGCGCCGCCCGAGGCGGCCTCCGGCGAGACGTGGCCGATCGACAGCCCGGAGGTGCCGCCGGAGAAGCGGCCGTCGGTGACCAGCGCGCATGCCTTGCCGAGCCCGCGGCCCTTCAGGTAGGAGGTCGGGTAGAGCATCTCCTGCATCCCGGGCCCACCGCGTGGGCCCTCGTAGCGGATGACGAGCACGTCGCCCTCCGTGACGGAGCCGCCGAGGATCGCCTCGACCGCCTCCTCCTGGGACTCGACGACGATCGCCGGTCCGCTGAAGCGCAGGATCGACTCGTCGACGCCGGCGGTCTTCACGACCGCGCCGCGAACGGCGATGTTGCCGTACAGGATCGCGAGCCCGCCGTCGGCGGAGTACGCGTGCGCGCGGTCGCGGATGCAGCCCGCGGCGGCATCGGTGTCGAGCGATTCCCAGCGCTCGGACTGGGAGAACGCCTGCGCGGAGCGCACGCAGCCCGGCGCCGCGTGGAACAGCTCGATCGCCTCCGACGCGGCGGTGCCGCCGCGGATGTCCCATGTGTCGAGCCACTCGGCGAGCGAGCGCGCGTGCACCGTGTGGACGTCTTCGTGCAGGAGCCCCGCCCGGCGGAGCTCGCCGAGGATCGCGGGGATCCCGCCCGCGCGGTGGACATCCTCCATGAGGTAGCTCGAGCTCGGCGCGACCTTGCACAGGCAGGGCACGCGCCGCGAGAGCGCGTCGATGTCCGCCATCGTGAAGTCGATCTCGGCCTCCTGGGCGGCGGCGAGGATGTGGAGCACGGTGTTCGTCGAGCCGCCCATCGCGATGTCGAGCGTCATCGCGTTCTCGAACGCCTCGCGCGTCGCGACCGCGCGCGGCAGCACCGACGTGTCGTCGTCGCCGTAGTGACGGGCGCAGAGCTCGACGACCGTGCGGCCCGCCGTCTCGAACAGCGCGCGTCGCGCCGTGTGGGTGGCGAGCGTCGAGCCGTTGCCCGGCAGCGACAGCCCGAGGGCCTCGGTGAGGCAGTTCATCGAGTTGGCCGTGAACATCCCCGAGCACGAGCCGCACGTCGGGCAGGCCGCCTCCTCGATGCGGGCGATGTCCTCGTCGGAAACGGACTCGTCGACCGCCTCGGCCATCGCGGTGATGAGGTTGAGCCGCTTGCGGACGGTGCCGTCGACCAGCGTGGCGGAGCCGCCCTCCATCGGCCCGCCGGACACGAACACGGTCGGGATGTTGAGCCGCAGCGCGGCGTTCAGCATCCCCGGGGTGATCTTGTCGCAGTTGGAGATGCAGACGAGCGCGTCGGCACAGTGCGCGTTCACCATGTACTCGACCGAGTCGGCGATCAGGTCGCGCGAGGGCAGCGAGTAGAGCATGCCGCCGTGGCCCATCGCGATCCCGTCGTCGACCGCGATCGTGTTGAACTCCCGCGGGATGCCGCCGGCGTCCGCGACCGCCGCGGCCACGACCTCCCCGACCGGCTTCAGGTGCGTGTGGCCGGGCACGAACTGCGTGTAGGAGTTCGCGATCGCGACGATCGGCTTGCCGAAGTCCTCGCGGGCGACGCCGGCGGCGCGCAGCAGCGCTCGGGCGCCGGCCATGTTGCGGCCGTGGGTGACGGTGCGGGAGCGAAGCGCGGGCATGGCTACAGCGTAACCCGCCCCGCGACGGTGGTTGCGGCGCCGGTCGGATTCTGCTCGGGCGGTTCCCTGGCGGCGGTCAGGCGCGGTGGGTGATGCCCTCGCTCGCGCCGGGGGAGAGCTGCGGGCCGCTGACCGGCACGTCGCCGAGCGCCTCGTCGATCGCCTGAAGCGTGTCGGACGACAGCCGGACGCCCGAGGCGGCCGCGTTGTCGTGGACCTGCGCGGGACGCGAGGCGCCGATGATCGCCGAGGCGACGTTCGGCTGCCGGAGGACCCAGGCGAGCGCGAGCTGCGCCATCGAGAGGCCGAGCCCGTCCGCGATCGGCCTCAGCCGCTGCACCGCCTCGAGCGTCTCCTCGCTGTCGAAGCGTCCGCGCAGGAACGCGCCCATCTCCTCGCTCGCCATCCGCGAGTCGGCGGGCGGCGGCTCCCCGGGGGCGTACTTGCCGGTGAGGACGCCCTGGGCGAGCGGCGACCACACGACCTGCGAGATCCCGTGTCGCTCGCAGAGCGCGAGCAGCTCGGCCTCCGGCGCGCGCCACAGCAACGAGTACTGGGGCTGGGAGGAGACGAACTTGATCGCACCCGGAACGGAGAGGCCGGCCTCGATCTGCGGCACCGTCCACTCGCTGAAGCCGAGGTAGCGGACCTTCCCGGCGCGCACCGCGGCCGACAGCGCCTCCATCGTCTCCTCGATCGGCGTCTCGGAGTCGAAGCGGTGGCACTGGTAGAGATCGATGTGGTCGGTCTGCAGGCGGCGCAGCGAGGCGTCGAGCTGCTTCTCGATCTGCGCCGCCGAGAGGCCCCGGTCGTGCGGATCATCGGACATCGGGAAATACACCTTCGTCGCGAGCACGTAGCTGTCACGCGGATACGCGGAGAGGATCTCCCCCCACGCGCTCTCCGCCGCGCCGCGACCGTACGCGTTCGCGGTGTCGAAGAAGTTGATCCCCGCCTCGAACGCCGCGCGCGTGCATGCCTCGGTCTGCTCGCGCTCCACGCCGCCCGAGTACGTCAGCCAGGACCCCAGCCCGATCTCCGAGATCTGCAGGTCGCTGTCGCCAAGTCGTCTCAGTTCCATCCGTCCGAGCCTAGCCAGGCGGTGCCGGGTATCGTCGATCGCGGGACACGACCGCAGATGCCACCGGCCCACTTCGCGCCCGCCTTGACAGGTGTAAGGCCTTACGTATTGTGCGGTACGTCACCAGCGTTGAGGAGCGCCCATGTCGCACGTCGCACCCGCCGCCGTTCCCGACTTCGAGGCGCTCCGCGCCTGTTGGCATCCGGTCGCGTATGCCGGCGAGCTCGGCGAGGCGCCGATCCGGGTCCGCCTGCTCGGGCACGTCCTCGCGCTGTGGCGTGACCGGTCCGGCGTGCCCCATGTGCTCCGCGACGTGTGCATCCATCGCGGCACGGCGCTGTCGCTCGGCCGGGTCGTCGGCGATGAGCTCATGTGCCCGTATCACGGCTGGCGCTACGGATCGGACGGGCGCTGCGTCGCGATCCCGCAGCTGCAGGATCCCTCGCGGGTGCCCGGCAAGGCGCGGGTCGACGCGTTCGCCTGCCAGGAGCGACACGGGCTGCTGTGGGTCGCGATGGATGAGCCGCGCTGGGAGCTCCCGGAGATCCCCGAGCTCGCCGACGAGGGCTGGACGGTCGTACGCACCGGTCCGTACGCGTGGCGCTCGGACGCGTCGCGCCAGCTCGAGAACTTCACCGACTTCGGGCACTTCCCGTGGGTGCACCCGGGGCTGCTCGGCGATCCCGAACGGCCCGTCGTGCCGGCGCACACGGTGCACGTCGACGGCAACGTGCTCCACTACGAGATCGTCCGTCCCGAGGCGCCGAACACCGACGACTTCCCGGTGTTCAACAACGAGGTCGTCGAGAAGCCCGAGCGCCACAGCCGCTACGCGCTCCACCTCCCCTACACGATCCTGCTCCGGCTCGACTGGGGCGGCCACGCCGGGATGGTCTACTTCTTCGCCTCCCAGCCGGTCGACGTCGATCGCTGCGTCGGCTATCTCGTGATTGCCCGCAACTACGACCACGACCAGCCGGCGAGCGTCCTGCAGTCCTTCGAGGACACGATCTTCAACCAGGACCAGCACGTCGTCGAGTCCCAGCGGCCCGAGCGCGTGCCGTTCGACCTGGCCGCGGAGATGCACCTGAAGTTCGACGCCGTGGCCGTGAACTACCGCCGCGAGATGCGCCGGCTCGGGCTTGCCTCGACGTCCGCCGCGGTCACGGGCACGGCAGCGTGAGCGTGCTCGACGAAACGCTCGAGGGCACACACCACAACATGAGCGCGCTCGACGAGACGCTCGAGGTCGTCAGCCTCGCGCCCAGGCGATGCGGCGGATCCGCGCGGGGATCGTCTACGGCGAGATTGCGCCCGGGACGATCCACTCGGCACCCGCGCTTGCGGCGCGCCTCGGCGTCTCCGTCACCCCGGTTCGCGAGGCGCTGATCGCGCTCAGCTACCGGGGAATGGTCACCCAGGTGCGCAACCGCGGATTCCGCGTCGTCGAGCACTCGCACACCGAGCTCGACGCGGCGCTCGAGCTGCGGCTGCTGCTCGAGCTGCCCATGCTGACGCGCTTCGCCTCGGGCTTCGACCCCGCCGAAGCCCCGCAGCTGCGCGCGCTCGTCGACGACGGCCTGCAGGCCGCGCGCGCTCGTCGACGACGGCCTGCAGGCCGCGCGCGCTCGTCGACGACGGCCTGCAGGCCGCGCGCGCGGCGGACTTCAGCGGGTTCCTCGACCTCGATCGGCGCTTTCACCTCGGGCTGCTCGCGCTCGCCGGCAACTCGCGCGTCGTCGAGATCGTCGATCAGGTGCTCGACCAGCTGCGCCTGGGTGCGTTTCGCCAGCCGGGCGACGGAGCGCCGCTCGTGACCGTCGCCACCGGGCACCCGGAGATCCTCGACGCGGTCCAGGCGGGCGACCCGGCGGCCGTCCGGCGCGCGGTGCGCGCGCACTTCGACCTCACCCGAACCGCCTGGGCGATGCGAGAGGGCTGAGCCTCAGGGCTCGCCGTGGCGCTCGGCCTCGGCGCGCGCCCGGCGGGCGGCCTCTTCGGCCTCCCGAGCCTCGCGCTCCGCGCGCTCGGCCTCGGCGCTCGCGCCCTCAAAGCGCGAGCGGGCGGCCTCGTGCGCGGCCGCCTTCTCGGCCGCCTCGGCCTCGAGCTGCTCGGCGCGGCGCCGGGCCTCGGCGGCCTGCGCGCGGCGGGTCTCGGCGACGGTCGCGCTCTCCAGCCGCACCTTCTCGGAGAAGCGCACGCCATAGGCCTTGCCGATCTCGTCGAGCTCGGCCGCGTCGGGCGTGCGCTCGCGGTCGGAGTCGGGCGAGGCGTCGATCGTCGCCTTGGAATAGTGGACGCGCACGTAGCCGGGGCCGACGAGCGCGCCGTCGGCGGGGATCAGCTTGACGTGGCGCCCGAGCAGGCCGCTGCGGATCGCGAACAGGATCGGCGTGCCGGTGGGCGCGTCGAAGAACACCTCCTGGAGCTTGCCGAGCGATTCGTCGGCGGGGTCGCGGACGTCGCTGCCGCGCCAGTCCTCGATGTGCTCGGCCGCGATCACGTGCGGAACCATATCCGCCCGCGCGCGGACCGCGGAGCCGCTCCTCGGGCCCGCGTTCGCCACACCGAAACTTCGGCGCCCGCGGCGGTATGAAGCGGTAGATCAAACCGAGGAGGTCGCAGTGAGGACACGGATCATTGCCGTGATCGCCGCCGGGGCGGCGATCTTGCTGTGCATGGCGACGGTCGCGCGGGCGGCGGCGACGCCGACGGCCACGACCGACCACGCCACCCAGGTCGGCGACACGAGCGCGATCCTGCACGGGACGGTCGACCCGCGCGGGACGAACACCGACTACACGTTCAACTACGGGGTGACGCCGAGCTACGGTGCGGCGACCCCCGCCCGGAGCGCGGGCAGCGGACAGCGGCCGATCGCCGTCGCGGTGCGCGTCAGGGGGCTTGAGCCCGGAACGACCTACCACTTCCAGCTGGCGGCGGTGAGCGCGGCGGGCACGGCCACCGGCGCCGACGTGACGTTCCATACGAAGGGCAACCCGCCCTCGACGGTCATCACCGGCGGACCCGTCGGCATCGGCGCCGAGAAGGCCGGCGTCACCGGAACGATCGATCCCAACGGCGCGCCGACCGTCTGGTACGTGCAGTACGGCCTGACGGCCAACTACGGGGTGCAGACCTACCCGCAGACGATCGCGGCCGGCAACGCGCCCGTCGCGGTCGGGGCGACGCTCACCGGCCTGGCGCCGGCGAAGCTCTTCCACTTCCGGATCGTCGCGTTCCACGGCTCGATCGCCAGCTACGGCGCCGACGGGACGTTCTTCACGCGGCCCCTGCACCCGCCACGGCCGGGACTGCACGCGCGCACCTCGCCGAGCCGTGACCGGCGGGCGCCGTACACGTTCACGACGCGCGGCTCGCTGCGCGGCGGGCGCTGGATCCCGGAAACCTGGCGGTGCAGCGGCACCGTCGACGTCCGCTACTACAACGGGCGCCGGCGGCTCGCCACCGCGGTCGCGAACGTCGGCGCAAACTGCGCCTTCGCCGCGCGCGCGTCGTTCCGCCACACCCACGGCCACGGAGCCGTGCGCCTGCGGGTGCTCGTCAGCTACGCGGGCAACGGCTACCTGCGGCACAGCTCGACGATCGATCACGTGACGGCCGGCCGGTAGCGGGAGCCGGCCCCCGGGGGCGGGGCGGAGGGCGCGCGCGTCGCGTGTCCCCCGCCCCGCGCCGACGATACGCTCGCGGCGATGGCGCGGCGCCCCTCGTCAGCGCTCGCGGCGGCGGCCGCGCTCACGCTCGCGGCCTGGGCGTTCTTCCCGGTCGTGCTGCTCATCGTCCGCGCCGCCCAGCAGCATGCCACCTGGACCGGCGCCGACGGCCTGATCGGCGCCGACGGTGTGCTCGGCGCCGACCAGCTGCAGTACCTCGCGTGGGCGCGGAGCGTCTCCCTGCACGGGCTCGCCTCCGACCTGTTCACGCTCGGACGCTCCGGCCACGTCTACCTGGAGCCGGCCTCGGGGCTGGCCGGCGGCCTGACCGCGGCGGGCGTCGGTCTCGTCGCCGCATATCTCGTCGTCAAGGCGATCGCGGTGCTCGCGCTCACCGCCGGCGCCGTCGCCTGGTGCCGCCGGCTGCTGCCGGGACGGCCGGGCGCGCAGGCGGTGGCGGTCGCGCTCGCGCTGTTCACCGTCACCCCGGCGACCGCGCTCGTCAACTGGCTGCAGCTCGGCGGTCCGCGCTTCCGCTTCGACGTCTATCTCGCGGGCGACGAGCTCCTCTCCGCGACGAAGCTCTGGGGCTACGTGCCGGCGGCCCTGTCGATCGCCCTGATGGGCGGGGCGCTGCTCGCGCTCGAGCGGGCGCTCGTGAGCGGCCGGCGGCGTGCGCTCCCGCTCGCACTCGCCGCGGGCGCTGCGCTGCTCTGCGCCTGGCTTCACCCCTGGCAGGGGATCACGCTCGCGCTGCTCGTCGCCGGCCTTGCCGCGGTCCGCCGCCGGCGGGCCGAGGCGCCGGCGCTGACGCTCGTGCTCGTCGCCTGCGCGCTCCCGCTTGCCTACTACGGGCTGCTCGAGCACGTCGATCCCGCGTGGCGGATGGCGGCGCACAACGAGCGGGGGCCGCGTCTGCCGGCGACGGTCCTGCTCGCCTGCGTGGCGCCGCTGCTCGCCTGTGGCCTCGTCGGCGTGCGTCCGCCGCGCCGCGGCGATCCGCCGGCCGAGCAGGCGCTCGTGCTCTGGGTGCCGGCCGCGCTTACGACCTATTGGCTGAACGGCGCGTTCGCCACCCATGCGCTCGAGGGGCTGATGCTGCCGCTCGCGGTCCTGATCGTGCGCGCCGCCCGACGGGTGCGTCTGCCCGCCGCGCTCGGGTGCGTATGCGTGCTCGCGCTCACCGTGCCGGGCCTCGCCTACGACGCGCGCAAGTTCGTGCGCACGAGCCACAGCGGCCTCGTCCAGTACGCGCTTCCCGCCCCGGACGCTGCGGCGCTGCGCTGGGTCGCCCACGACGCTCCCGCGGGCGGCGTGCTTGCCCCGACGCCGTTCGCCGCCGTCGTCCCGGCGCGGACCGGCCGCGCCGTGTGGGTCGGCCACGGAGACTGGAGCCCCGACTACCCTGTGCGGGCGCGGCGGGTCGATCGGCTGTTCGACGGGCGGATGCGCGACGCGGCGGCGGCGCGGACGTTCGCGCGCTCGACGGGCGCGCGGCTCCTCGTCGCCGACTGTGATCACGCGCGAGGCGCGGCCGTCCTCGGTCGCGTACTCGGACCGCTCATCGCGCGGACGCACCGCTTCGGCTGCGCCCGCGTGTACGTGCTCCGCGGCGGGTGGCGCGGGCGGGCCGGGTGAGGACTCAGCCGGCCCGGGCGGCGACGTCGGCGATGATCCGCGAGAGCTGGCTGCCCTGCCAGGCGATCGGCGACCGCCCCGGCTCGTCGGTGACAAGGCGCGCGCCGGGGATCGCCGCCGCGTAGGCCTCGCCGACCGCACGCGGGTGCTCGGGGTCGGCCTCGTCGTCGGAGGCGACGACCGCCGCGGGGAGCGACAGCGCGCGCAGATCCTCGATCCGGTTGAACGGCCGTGAGCGCGGGACGACGCGGAGCGCGTCGGCGACGGCGAGCGGATGGTCGTGCCGGGAGAGGCGCTGGGTCATCACCCGCAGCGCGGTCTCGCGCCAGCGCTCGGGGATCGCGTCGAGGTCCTGGGCGGCGAGGAAGCCCTCGACGCCCCCGGTGCGCAGGCCGTCGGAGAGCGCGTCCCAGCGCCGCAGCCGCTCGGGGTCCTCGAGCTGCTCGGGGCCGGCATACGCCGGGGTGATGACGACGATTCCGGCGACCCGCTCGGGGTGGTGGAGCGCGAGCCACAGCAGCGTGTGGGCGCCCATCGAGGCGCCGGCGAGCACCGCGCGCTCGATCCCGGCGCCGTCCAGCACCGCCTCGAGGTCGCGGCCGAGCTCCGCGTAGCCATAGGCGTCGGGGTCCGGCGCGGGGCTCGAGTGGCCGTGGCCGCGCGCGTCGTAGGCGAGCACGCGGTGACCGGAGCGCTGCAGCGCGCTTGAGCCCATGACGACGTAGCGCCGGGTGGCGGTGAGCCCGTGCAGGAGCACGACCGCGGGGCCCTCCCCCTCCTCGGACACCGACAGCTCGACGCCGTCGCGCTCGATCACGTACTCGGCCACGGCGACCGATCGTAGATGGCGCGCGCCCGGCCGTCCGGACGCGAGCCGGCGCCCGGCGTCCGGACGCGGACCGCCGCCCGGCCGTCTGCGGAACGGTCGGGGCTAGCATCGACAGTGACCATGGACGTCACCGAGGCCACATTCCAGAGCGCGGTCGTCGAGCGCTCGCACGCCGTGCCGGTCGTCGTCGACTTCTGGGCGGAATGGTGCGGCCCCTGCCGACAGCTCGGCCCTGTGCTGGAGAAGGCAATCGCCGCCCGTGAGGGCGCCGTCGAGCTCGCGAAGCTCGACGTCGACGCGAACCCCAACCTGTCTCGCAGCTACGGGATCCAGTCGATCCCGGCCGTCAAGGCGTTCCGGGACGGTCAGGTGACGGCGGAGTTCATCGGCGCGCAGCCGCCGGCCGTGGTCGAGCGGTTCCTCGACGGTCTCGTGCCCTCCCGGGTCGATGAGCTCGTCGCGCGCGGCGACGAGGCATCCCTGCGCGAGGCGGTCGGGCTCGAGCCGAGCCGCGCGGACGCCGCGGTGCCGCTCGCCAAGCTGCTCATCGCGCGTGGCGAGAGCGAGGAGGCGCTCGCGGTTCTGCGCGCGGTGCCCGGCTCGTTCGCCGCGGACGGCCTCGCCGCGCGCATCGAGCTCTCACGCGCGACCGAGCCCGACCTCTCCGAGGCGTTCACCGCGCTCGACGCGGGCGACACCGAGCGCGCGCTCGACCTGCTGATCGCCGCGCTGCCCGCCGCCAACGGCGCCCGCGACGGCGTCCGCCGGGTCGTCGTCGGCATCCTCGACGAGCTCGGCGCCGACTCCGAGCTCGCCCGTGACGCGCGCCGCCGGCTCGCCGCCGCCCTCTACTGACGGTCGGTCACTCAGACGGAGAGCGCGAGCTGCTCACCGAGAGCGTCGACGGCCGTCCCGGCGCCGGGCTCGAGGCCCGCGACGCGGACGCCGAGCAGTCGCACCGGCCGCGGCGGGGCGAAGCGGCGCAGCAGCTCCTGCGCGACCGGACCGACATGTTCGGCGCTCGCCACCGGCTCGGTGAGCGTCCGCGCGCGGGTGTGGGTGGAGAAGTCGTCGAGGCGAACCTTGATCCCGATCGTGCGCCCGCGGCGCCCGGCGGCCGTCAGGCCGGCGCAGAGGTGCCGCACGAGCGTCGCGAGCACCGCCTCGAGCTCCGCGAGGTCGGCGATGTCTCGGTCGAACGTCGTCTCCCGTGACTCGGAGACGACCTTGCGCTCCTGGGTGACCGGCGCGTCGTCCTCGAAGCGGGCGCGGGCGATGAGCGTCCGGCCGAGGCGCGGCCCGAGGCGGCGAGCGAGCGCCTCCGGATCGGCGGCGGCGAGCCCCCCGAGCGTCGTCAGCCCCGCCGCCCGCAGCCGCTCGGCGGTCTTCGGGCCGATCCCCGGAATGAGTTCCGGCGGCGCGTCGCGGAACCGCTCGCGCGCCTGGGCGGCGGTCAGCACGACGAAGCCGCGCGGCTTCTCCGCGTCGGAGGCGACCTTCGCGACGAGCTTGTTCGGACCGATGCCGATCGAGCAGGCCAGCTGAGTGCGCTCCTCGATCGCCCGGGCGAGCACGCGCATCCGCTCGACCGGCGCCCGGATGCCGCTGAGATCGAGATAGGCCTCGTCGAGGCCGATCCGCTCGACGGCGGGCGCGGCGGCGCGGACGAGGTCCATGACCTCGCGCGACGCCTTGCGGTAGTAGGCGAAGTCGGGCGTCAGATAGATCCCGTCCGGACAGAGCCGCCGCGCGCGGGCGGCCGGCATCGCCGAGCCGACGCCGTAGCGCCGCGCCTCGTAGGAGGCGGTCGTGACGACCGCCCGCGGGCCGCTGCCCGCGACGATCACGGGGCGGCCGCGGAGCTCCGGCCGGCGCCGGAGCTCCACCGACACGTAGAACGCGTCCATGTCGAGGTGGGCGATCGTGCGTGCGTCCTTGTCGAGGTGGGCGATCGTGCGGTCCATCCCGGCTCGACACGGTAGGCCGCCGGTCAGACGGCTCGGGTCGGCCGGCGAGGCCGATGCGGGGAACCTTTGCGGCCATGGGACGGACAGCCTTTCCCGCATGCCCCGGGCCCGGTGCGCGGGGAGGCGACAACCTCCCCGCACCGCCGGACGACTACTGGACGCTCGCGTCGATCGTGCCCACGCCCGAGAAGCCGAGCGCGCCCGCGGTCGCCTCGTTGAGGTCGTAGTCGCGGCCGTAGACGTACGGGCCGCGGTCGTCGACGATCGCGGTCACGGTCCGGTCGCCGTGGCGCAGGCGGACCCGCGTCCCGCACGGCAGCGTGCGGTTGGCGACCCCGTAGGTCGCGTGGAATCCGCATGCGGTGGTCCCCGCGTCGGCGTACCAGGAGGCCACGACGGGCTGATAGACCGAGAGCGCGCCGGCGGCGGCGGTCGCGCGGCCGTTCGCCCGGTCGCCGGCGAACACGACGCGCAGGAAGCCGTGGGCGTCGGCGGCAGGCCGGAACCGCACGGCGAAGCCACCGCGCGCGCCGGTGCGGCCGAGCGCGATCGTGTGCCAGGCACGGCCCGCGCGGCGCTGGACGGCGACGGTCCTCCCAGCGCGCCCGGGCTCAAGGTGACCGGCGATCGAGAGCTCGTGACCGGCGATCACGCCGCGTGACCGGCGCGCGACCCGCATCGCGGCCTTCACCTGCACGGTCGCGACCCGGGAGAGCGCCGGACTCCGGCGCCGCGGGCCTGCGGCGCGCGCCCGTGGGACGCGCGCCGCCGCGCCACCCCCGGTCGATCCGCCCACCGCCGGCCCGCCTGCCGGCGAGCGGCTCGTCGGCGTGGTCGCCGCGCCGGGAAGCGGGGCCAGCGGTACGGCCCGCAGCCGCGCGGAGTAGCGCGGGGCGGCGCGCAGCTCGTAGCCGCCGGCGGCGCCGACGCGCGTGCTCGCGATCCGCCGCCAGCGCCCATGGGGCGAGCGCGCTGCCTCCAGTTCCACCGTCACGCCCGCGTCCGAGGCCGGCAGCCGGCCGGTCACGTGCACGGGAGCGCCAAGGTGGAGGTGTCGCGGCGCGACGTGGACCGGCAGCGGCGTCGGGGAGGCGGTCGCGGTGGAGCCGGCGCTGCCGGAGAACGCGAACGCCTCGGCCGGAAGCGCGAGCACGACGAACGCGGTCGTGAGTTGGACCGCGCGCAGCGCGCGCGGGCTGAAGCTGGACCTCACGGGCGAGGACCTCCTGAGTCGGTCGACCGGGTGCCTGCGTGGTTAGCTGTCGGGCTCGCGATCACGGCGACGGGCACGCTGCGCGCCACCACGTCGATCAAGGTCGCTACGGCCGCGGCTGACGGTTCAGGCGGCCGACTCGCCCCGGCCGGGCGCATCCGTCGTGGACGATGCCCGGCAGTGGGTCCCCCGCTCGCCCGCGCCCGGAGCGCGAGCGATTCGGCAGGTCGGTTGTATGGACGGCCGCAGGGTCGCAGCGGCCCCTGCCACCTTTTGTGACCCTCCGCACAGGTTCGGGAGGATCGGTCGGCCTCCTAACAACCGCGGCGCGGCTGACACAATTGGGCCGGCGATGAGCAACCCGGACCGGCTGAGCGGCCTCGACAGCTCGTTCCTGCACCTCGAGCGCGATCACGCTCACATGCACGTCGCGGCGGCGATGCTGCTCGAGGGGCCGGCGCCCGCTTACGACGAGCTTGTCGAGCACGTCCTCGGGCGGCTGCACCTCGTGCCGCGCTACCGCCAGCGGCTGGCGTTCGTCCCACTCGGCCAGGGGCGGCCCGTGTGGGTCGACGATCCGCACTTCAACATCGGCTTCCACGTCCGCCACGCGGCGCTCCCCTCCCCCGGCGGCGAGGCGGAACTGCGGCGGCTGTGCGGGCGGGTCTTCTCCCAGGCACTGGACCGCACGCGGCCCCTCTGGGAGCTATGGCTTGTCGAGGGACTCGGCGAGGGGCGCGGCGCGCTGCTCTCGAAGACCCACCACGCGCTCGTCGACGGGATCTCGGGCGTCGACATCGCGACCGTGCTGTTCGACACCTCGCCCGATCCGATGCCCACCGGCGACGGGCGCGAGTCCGAGTGGGTCCCGCGTCCCCTGCCCTCGGACGCAAAGCTGCTCGCCGACGCCCTGCTTGAGCGTGCGACGGTGCCCGGCGAGGTCGTGCGCGGGATCCGGCACGCGCTCCGCGGACCCCGCCAGGTCGCGGAACGGCTCGCGCGGGCCGCCGAGGGGCTCGGCGCGATCGCCCGCGTCGCGCAGTCCGCGCCCCCGAGCCCGTTCAACGTGCGGATCGGCCCCCACCGCCGCTTCAGCTGGGTCGCTGCCGAGCTCCGCGACTTCAAGGCGATCAAGGACGCGCTCGGCGGCACGGTCAACGACGTCGTGCTCGCGGTCGTCGCGGGCGCGCTCGGCCGCTACCTGGCCCGCCGCGACGCCCTCGCCGACGGGCTCACGCTGCGCGCGATGGTCCCCGTGTCGGTGCGCGCCGACCCGGAGCGAGGCGCGCTCGGCAACCGGGTGACGGCGATGTGGGCATCGCTTCCGGTCGCGACCGAGGACCCGATCGCGCGGCTGCGCGCGATCACGGAGGAGATGGGCGGGGTCAAGAGGTCGGGGCAGGCGGTCGGCGCGGAGGTCCTCACCGAGCTCGCCGGCTTCGCTCCGCCGACGATCGTCGCGCAGGCCGCCCGCCTGCAGGCGCGCCAGCGGCTGTTCAACCTCGTCGTCACGAACGTTCCGGGCCCCCAGCACCCGCTCCACCTGCTCGGGCGGCGCCTGGGGGCGATCTATCCGATGGTCCCGCTCGCGGTGGGCCAGGCGCTCGGGATCGCGATCATCAGCTATGACGGCCACCTGCACTTTGGCCTGGTCGCGGACTTCGACGCGCTTCCGGACCTCGATGATCTCGCCGCCGACCTGGGGGCCTCAATCGCCGAGCTGCTCGCCGCCACGGGGGCCCGGGCGGCCGACGGGAAGCGGACCGGTGGGCGCCGGACGCGGCGCTCGCCTCGGCGGACGTCCGCGACCCGCGCGTCGTGAGCCCCCGGACGGGCCGCTGGTTGGAGCGGGCGGCGATCGTGCTCGCCTCGCTCGCGGTGAGCGTCGGCGTCATCGCCCTCCTGTCCGGGGGCCTCGCGGGTGGCCGGGACAACCCCGGGATCTCGGTGCGGGACGGCGCCGTCCCCGGCCGCGCCTACCCCGACCAGGGCGACCGTCGTCTCGCGCCCGGCGAGCCCCGACCGCACTACGACTCGAACCCGCCGAGCAGCGGACCGCATCGGGCGGTCATGGTGACGCGCAACGACGCTCCGATCTCCGACGACCAGCTGCTGCAGGCGCTCTCGCTGGGGGACGTCGTCTTCCTCTACAGCTCGACGGCGCCGCCCGCCGGGCTGCAGGCGGTCGCCGACCTGGTCGCGCCCCGCTTCACGCGGGCGCTCGCCGCCGCCGGGCAGACCGTGATTCTCGCCCGTCGCCCCGGCCTTCCGACGATCACCGCGGTTGCGTGGGACCACATGCTGCGCTCGAACAGCGCCGCCGAGCTGCAGAGCTTCGCGACGCACTGGCTCGGGCGCGGCGCCGGCGCGAAGACGGCCGCCGTCGTCGGGAACCGCTGACCCGGGACCGGTGCGCGCGGTCAGCCGCGTGGCGCGCCGGACCCGTCCGCGCGCGGCGGCGCGTCAGGCCTCGGGCGCCGGACCGCGATCGTCACGCGCGAGGCGGCGCACAGCCGCTCGGCGTCGTCGAGCAGGTCGACCTCCCACACCCACGTCGTCCGCCCCCGGTGCCGGGCCTGGGCGCTCGCGTGAACCGTCCCCTCGGCGATCGGGCGCAGGAAGCTCGTGAGGTTCGAGAGGCCCATGACGATCGCCCGCTCGTCGCCCACCCCGACGTAGGTGCCGGTCGAGGCGATCGACTCGGCGACGGCCGCGTAGACGCCGCCGTGCACGAGCCCGAGCGGCTGCAGGATCTCGGGCCTGACCGGCAACTCAGCGCGAACGTGCCCGTTCTCGACCTCGGTGATCTCGAGGCCGAGCAGCGCGTCAAGGCCGGTCGGGAAGCGAAACGGGGTCGGCAGCTCCATCGCGGCGGCGGAGGATAGTCGGCGGCGGACGAGCACTACGCTGTAGGCCGGATGGCGACGTTCGACTCCCTCGCCGGCGACCAGCGCGCCGTGCTGCAGCTCGTGCTCGCCCGCCGCCGGGGGTACGAGGAGATCGCGAGCATGCTCTCGATCGGAGTCGAGGCGGTTCGCGGACGGGCGCTCGGCGCGCTCGACGCACTCGGACCGCCGACGGAGCTCGAGCGGGGCGAGCGGCAGCTGGTCGGCGACTACCTGCTCTCCCAGCTTCCCGAGGCGCAGCTCCGGGCCGCGCAGGAGCTGCTCGCGGGTTCGCCCGCGGCGCATGCATGGGCGGTCGCGCTCACGCCGACGCTCGAGCCGGTCGCCGCCGACCCGCTGCCGCGGATCCCGCCGCTCAGCGGAGAGGCGGCCGAAGCGGCGTCGGCCGCCGAGGCGCACGCCCCGGAGTCCGACGGGCCGCGCGCCCCCAGCTCGCGGACGGGCGGGATGGTCGTGATCGGGCTCGCGCTCGCGGTGATCGTCGCCGCGGTCGTGGTGCTGCTCGTCACCCAGCATCACGGCGCGCGTTCGGGGCGCGGGCTCGCAGACACGCCGCGCACGACGTCGAGCGCCGCCGACACGAAGACGACGACGAGCTCCTCGACGAACGCCGTGAAGTACGTCTCCCAGATCAACCTCCGGCCGCCCGCCGCCGGCAGCAAGGCGATCGGAGTCGCGGTCGTCGTGCGCGACGGCTCGACCCTCGGCATCGAGATGTTCGGCGAGCACATCCCGCCGAACACCGCCCACAACTCCTACGAGGTTTGGCTCTACAGCTCGCCGACCCACTTCGAGAAGCTCGGCTTCGTCAGCCCGACGGTCGGCAAGAGCGGCCGCTTCTCGGTCGTGAACGCGCTGCCGAAGAACGCCGGCGGCTACCGCGAGCTGATCGTCACGACCGAGACCGCCCGGAAGCCGACGCACCCGGGACCGGTCCTGCTGCGCGGGACGATCACCGGCCTGTCCTGAGCGGCGTCGTGCGCCGCGCCGGCAGCCCCGGGGGTGCATCCCGCACCGACCGCGGTCGACCGGCGAGCTCTGCGCAGCGGGAACGAGCGGGAGACGCTCAGGCGAGGATCGCGTCAAGCCCGGCGAGCGCCTCGTCGAGGCGTCGCCGCGTCGCGCGGGCGAGCATCCAGCCGCCGGTGCGGTTCGACCCCCGCAGCCGCTGGTCGTGGGCGATCCGCACGCGCGTCCCGTCTCCGTCGGGACGGAGCTCGATCCGGATCTCGGCGGCGCTGAGCACGCGGGCGAACGGGCTGCCCCGAAGCTGCTGACGCCACACCGCGAGCCGGGGGGCCGTCGCCTCCTCGATCGCGTAGTCGACGCGCACCGGGCGCCCGCGCCGCGTCCTGAGCACCTGGGTGAACCGATCGTCCGCCACCCCCTCCATCCGCTCCACTCCCGGCCACCAGCGCGGCTGATGGTGGGGGTCGGCGACGATCGCCCAGACGGCGCCGGGCGCGGCCGCGATGACCCGGGCGCGCTCGACGCTCGTCACGCCGGCCGGCATCCCGCCGCCGCTCCCGGTCTCGCCTGCGCACCGCCTGCGAGCACCGCACTACTCCGCGTAGCGGATGAGCGCCGTGACCGGATGCGGCTCAAGGCGCGCGCGGCCGCCGAGCGCCGCCAGCTCGATGAGGAACGAGCAGCCGACGATCCGGCCGCCGAGCGCGGTGACGAGCTCGCAGAGCGCGCGGGCGGTCCCGCCGGTGGCGAGCAGGTCGTCGTGCACGAGCACCCGGGCGCCGTCGGCGAGCGCGTCGGCATGGACCTCGAGCGCGTCCAGCCCGTACTCGAGCGCGTACTCCGCGCTCACCGTGTGCGCCGGCAGCTTTCCCGGCTTGCGGGCGGGCACGAAGCCGGCGTGCAGCTGGCGGGCGAGGGCCGCGCCGAGGATGAAGCCGCGCGCCTCGGCGGCGACGACATAGTCGACCGTCCCTTCGCCGACGGGCTCCGCGAGGCCGGCGATCGCCTGCTCGAGGCCGTCGGGGTCGAGCAGCAGCGGCGTGATGTCGCGGAACAGGATGCCGGGCCGGGGGAAGTCCGGGATCTCCCGGACCAAAGCCCGCAGGTCGACGGTCTGTCCGGGCACCGCGAGCGCGTTCAGGTCGCGATCCGGCGCAGGTCGCGGATCAGCAGCAGGTGCTTGAGGTGGGTCGTCACCGACGCGAGGTTCTCGAGCGCCTCGATCGCCTCCTTGCGCCGCTCGGGGTTGCGCGAGCGCAGGGCGGGCGCGAGGATCGACTGCAGCAGCTGCGCCTCGCGGTCGGCGGAGGTGCGGAACACTCGCAGGTTGCGACCGCCGACGCCGTAGCGGGCGAGCTCGGAGACCGCGCGGATGATCTCCCGCTCGGTCTCGTCGAAATAGCGTGTCCCCGCGCGCGACTCTCCCTTGATGACCCCGAACTCGACAAGCTCGCGGATGAGGTTCGCGTCGGCGCCGGTCTCCTCGACGACGTCCTCAAGCGCGTACTGGGCGCCGTGGTCGCGCACCGCGACCGCCGAGCGCCGGACGCCGAGCCGCTCGGCGGCGCGCCGCGCCCCGAGTCCGCCGGGCGTGACGTCCTGCTCGGTCCGTCCGCGCGAGAGCTCCTGGCGGATCACGCGCAGCGGCAGAAACTCGTCGCGCTGCAGCCGCAGGATCGTGCGCAGGCGCGAGATGTCCTCCTGGGTGTAGAGCCGGTAGCCGCCCTGGGTGCGGCGGGGCGTGAGCAGCTTCTGGTCCTCGAGGTAGCGGATCTTCGAGATTGAGATGTCCGGAAACTCCTGGACGAGCGCCTTGCAGACGGTGCCGATCGTCACCGCCTTCGGCGTCGGCCGCGAATCGGTCTCGGCGACCGCCGCGATTCCATCGGCCCCGGGGAGCGGGGCCGCGGGCGCCTCGTCCACGGTGGTCGTCTCGAGCTCGGTCATCGCGACAGGAACGCGAGCTTGTACTTGCCGATCTGCAGCTCGTCGCCGTCGGCGAGCCGGTGAGAGTCGATCCGGTGGCGGTTGACGTACGTGCCATTCAGCGAGCCGCAGTCGTCGAGGTAGTAGTCGCTGCCGCGTCTGACGATCAGTGCGTGGTCGCGGGAGACCGTGACGTCGTCGAGGAACACGTCGGACTCGGGCCGGCGGCCGACCGTGATCCGGTCGGCGGTGAGCGGGAAGCTCTCGCCGGCGCGCCCGCCGCCCGAGCGGATCACAAGCGCGGCGCCGCGGGCGACGACGTTCGAGAGCTCGACGGCCTCCACCTCGCCGGTCTCTCCGATCCGGTAGGTGGCGGTGCTCACGCCGGCGGACTGCTCGCTCGAGGCCAGGAACGCGCCGCAGCGCTGGCAGTAGCTCGCACCGTCATCGTTGGCGAAGCCGCACTCGGGGCAGTGCTGAGCCATCGGTCGGGTCTCCCGCCGGGGCGAACCTACTGCTTGGCTTCGTCCTCGAGCGCGACGCGCCCGGAGAGGATGTCGGTCAGCTGCTGGACGTCGGCGCCGCTGATCACGAGCTCGCCGGTCTCGTCCTTCTTGCGCAGCCGGTTGACGAGCTCGGCCCGCAGGATGTCGATCCTGCCGTGAAGGATGCGACGCTGGTAGGAAACCTCCATCTCCTCTTCGGTGAGCTGCTTGATGAGGTCCTTGAGCTCCTGGTCCGTCAGCGAACCGAGGTCGGGAAACGTCTCGTCCATTCGTGTCTTCCTCCGGGCAGCAGGCTGAGATGGGTGGCTGCTGGGCGAGCGCGAGTATAACCGCCACGCCCGTAGGGTCAAGCTGAGCTTGAGAGTATCAGGGCGAGCCCGCGTCGTATGTAGAGCGCGGTCGCAGTGAGCGCGAGCGCAAGGCCGACGTAGAGCATGATCAGCGCGAGCCGGTGGACGCCCGCCATCGCAAAGAACGGCGCGCCCATCATCGGCGCCACGCCGATCCGGCCGAACCAGTTGATCTCGATCTCGACGCCCCGGGAGAGCCCGTAGCGGCTGATCGCGAGCATGCATGCCTCGCGCGCGACCGCCACCAGCAGCGCCCAGCGCGGCAGTAGCGAGAAGTCGTACGCGACGACGACCCCCGAGATGATGAGCAGGCGGTCGACGACCGGGTCGAGCAGGGCGCCGAGCCGGCTGTACTGACCGGTGAGTCGCGCGGCAAAGCCGTCGAGGTAGTCGGCCCAGCCGACGGCGGCGTAGAGCACGGTCGCGGCCGTGTCGCGGCCGTGGCGGCTGGAGAGCGCGAGGATCAGGAACACGGGAATTCCAAGCAGCCGCACGAAGCCGATCGCGTTCGGGATCGTCCACGGGTTGAGCGGCTGGCCGGACCGGGTCTGCTCGGGACTTGGGCCCGAGCGATCGATCCCGAGGAGGCGTTTGCGCGAGATCCGCGGGCTCACGTGCGCCTCCGGCTCCCGGGGGGATCCGGCCCTCCGCGCCCGCTCAGGGCAGCTCGCGCCACAGCCGGGCGACCGCCTCCGCGGCGCCGGCGACCGGCACGCTCCGGGACTCGCGTCCGCGGCGCACCTGCACCTCGATCTCGCCGGAGCCGAGGGTGCGCCGTCCGACCGTGAGCCGCAGCGGGCAGCCGACGAGCTCGGCGTCGGCGAACTTCTCCCCCGGTCCTGCGTCGCGGTCGTCGTAGAGCACGTCGAGTCCCGCCTCGCGCAGCCGCGCGTAGAGGTCGTCGGAGAACACGCGCTCCTCGCTGCCCTCCCTGCCGAGCGTGACGAGCTCGACGTCGAACGGAGCGACCGCCCGCGGCCAGGAGATCCCCTGCTCGTCCGCGTACTGCTCGACGGCGGCGGCCGCCGCCCGCGCGGGACCGAACCCGTAGGAGCCCATCCAGACGAGCTGGGCGCGGCCGGACTCGTCGAGGTAGGTCGCGCCGAGCGGCTCCGAGTAGCGGGTGCCGAGCTTGAAGATGTTGCCGATCTCGATCGCGCGCTCGATCCGGACCGTCGCCCCGGACACGGTGTCGCCGGCGAGCACCTCGCGCACGTCGACGGTCGTGTACGGGAAGTCGCGGCCGGGGGCGACGCCCCGCAGGTGCGTGTCGGCGCGGTTCGCGCCGGTCACGTACACCCCGCCGGGATCGCCGCCGGCGGTGACGGCGGCGTCGAGCAGGATCTCCATCCGCGCCCCCACGGGACCGATGTAGCCGGGCGGCCCGAGTCGCGACTCGATTTCGTCCGCCCCTGCCGCGCGGTACGGCTCCCCGAGCGTGTTGCGGAGCTTGACCTCGCCGACGCGGTGGTCGCCGCGGACGACGACCAGCTTCATCTCGCCCGAGTCGAGCACGACGGGGAACGCCTTGAGGGTTGCCCCCGCCGGAATCTCGAGCTGGGCGACGAGCGCCTCGATCGTCGTCGTGCCCGGCGTGTGGACGTCCTCGGGCGCGTCGCGGGGGGCGGGGAGCGCGACGGGCTGCGGCTCGGCGGAGGCGACCTCGAGGTTCGCGGCGTAGCCGGCGGCGAGCACGACGTCGTTCTCGCCGGCCGCGCACGGCGCCATGTACTCGTCGGCGCCGTGGCCGCCCATCATCCCGACATCGGAGGCGACCCGGTACCACTCGAGGCCGCAGCGGTCGCAGATCCGGTCATACGCCCGGGCGAGCAGGTCGTATTGGGCGTCGAGGCCGGCGGCGTCGCGGTCGAACGTGTAGGCGTCCTTCATGATGAACTCGCGCGTGCGCAGGACACCGGCGCGCGGCCGCGGCTCGTCGCGCTCCTTGACCTGGAAGTGGTAGAGGATCAGCGGCAGGTCGCGGTAGGAGCGAACCGTCTGCGCGACGTGCCCGGTGACGATCTCCTCGTGGGTCATCGCGAGCACCATGTCCGCCCCGCGCCGGTCGGTGAGCTTGAACAGCTCCTCGATCTCGTAGCGGCCCGTCCGCCGCCACGGCTCGGCCGGATGGAGCACCGGCATGAGCAGCTCCTGGGCACCGGTCGCGTCCATCTCCTCGCGCACGATCTGCACGATCCGCTGGTGCACCCGCCAGCCGGCGGGCAGCCATGACCACAGCCCGGAGCCGATCTGGCGCACCATCCCGGCGCGCACCATCAGCTTGTGCGAGGTCGCCTCGGCGTCGGCCGGGGGCTCGCGCTCGGTCGGCAGGAGGTAGCCGGACAGGCGGGTCATGGCGCCACAGCCTATCCGGGGCCGCTCGGGAGGCGGCGCCGGGCCCCGGTCGCTTCCGGCCGCGGGGTATGTTCCAGGCAGACGACTCATATCCCGTGACAAAGGAGCCGCTTCGATGGCCTACTCAGTTCCGGATCTCCCCTACGACTACGCCGCGCTCGAGCCCCACATCGACGAGGCGACGATGCGCGTGCACCACGACAAGCATCACCAGGCGTACGTCGACAAGGCCAACGCGGCGCTCGAGGGCACCGAGTGGGACGGCAAGTCGATCGAGGAGGTGCTGCAGAACCTCGACAAGCTGCCGGCCGACAAGCAGAACGCGGTGCGCAACAACGGCGGCGGCCATTACAACCACTCGCTGTTCTGGGAGTGGCTCTCCCCCGACGGCGGCGGCACGCCCGAGGGCGCCCTCGCCGAGGCGATCAACTCCGCGTTCGGCTCGTTCGAGGACTTCAAGGCGACGTTCAAGGAGGCCGGCGTCAACCAGTTCGGCTCCGGCTGGTCGTTCCTCGTCCACGACGGCTCCGGTCTCGCCGTCGCCGGCTACCCGAACCAGAACAATCCGATCAGCGACGGCAAGACCCCGCTGCTCGGCGTCGACGTCTGGGAGCACGCCTACTACCTCAAGTACCAGAACCGGCGTCCGGACTACATCGACGCCTTCTGGAACGTCGTCAACTGGAAGAAGGTTGCCGAGCTGTACGACGCGGTCGCCTGACGCGCGCGGAGCTCCGTCGCCGGTCAGGCGCGCGTGAAGCGCCGGCCGGCGACGGGCGACTCGGCCTCGTCGAGCCGAGTGCTCGGGGCGCCCTTCGGCGCGGCGGCCTGGCCGTTCGCCGCCTCCCTCTCCATCGCCGCGAGGCGCTCGGGCGTCATCGCCGTCGCATCCTCGTTCTCGGCAAGCCACTCGGCCGCCTCGGCGGCGTCGGCCTCGTCGAACTGCACCTCGCCGCGCTCGTAGTACCTGTCGATCTCCTCGAACAGCCGGTCGACGAGCTCCTCGGTCCTCACCTTCCTGAGCGGCTTGCCCTTCGAGTAGATCATCCCCGCGTCCTTGGCGCCGGTGATCCCGAAGTCCGCGTGACGGGCCTCGCCGATGCCGTTCACCGCGCAGCCGAGCACCGACACCTCGATCGGGTCCTCGTAGGCCTGCAGGCGGCGCTCGACCTCGGCGACGACCGAGTCCATGTCGAACTGCAGGCGCCCGCACGTCGGGCAGGCGATGAGCACCGGGCCGCGCTCGCGCAGCTTGAGCGCCTTGAGGATCTCCCAGGCGACCTTCACCTCCTCCTCGGCGTGGAACGTCGAGAGCGAGATGCGGATCGTGTCGCCGATGCCGTCGGCGAGCAGGGTGCCGAGGCCGACCGCGGACTTGAGCGAGCCCGACCACTTCGTCCCCGCCTCGGTGACGCCGAGGTGGAGCGGATACGGGATGCGCTCGGCGAGCCGGCGGTTGGAGGCGATCGTGTTCGGCACCGAGGTCGACTTCATCGAGACCTTGAAGTTTCGGAAGTCGAGTCGCTCCATGAGCTCGACCGTCTCGGTGGCGGCCCGCACGAGCGCCTCGACCGGGTTCTCGAACTCGAGCTCGCGCAGATGCTCGGGCAGCGAGCCGGAGTTGACGCCGACCCGCAGCGGCGTGCCGAGCTCGGTGGCGACCGCCGTCACCTCGGCGACCTTCTCGGGGCCACCGATGTTGCCCGGGTTGATCCGCACGCAGTGCGCACCGGCGCGCAGCGCCTTGATCGCGAGCGTGTGGTTGAAGTGGATGTCGGCGATCACCGGGATCGGCGACTGCGCGACGATCGTCGTCAGCGCCTCGGCGTCCTTCTCGCGCGGCACCGCGACCCGCACGAGGTCGGCGCCGGCGTCGGCGACCCGGCGGATCTGGGCGAGCGTCGCCTGCAGGTCCGCCGTCTCGGTCTTCGTCATCGTCTGGACGGCGACGGGGGCTCCGCCGCCGATCGGCACGGAGCCGACGTGGATCTGGCGCTCGGAGGACATGCGACCGAGTCTAGTTGGGCCGCTGAGAGCCCGGGGCCGGTCCGCTTCCGCGCGGCTACGCGGACGCCGGACCGCTTCCGCGCCGGCGGCGCAGCGCGAGCGCCCCGAGCAGCGCGGCGAGGATGACGAGCACGATCGCCACGATGATCACGATCGTCGTCGCGCCCGAGCCGCCCCCCCCGCCGGAGCCCGGACGGGTGTCGTGGAGGATCGCCTGCTGCAGGACCGTCGAGCAGTTCGAATACTGGGCGGTGCCCGGCGACATCATCGACTGCGCCTTGCGCAGCCACGACAACGGGTAGTTGCGCGTGAGCTGCCCGTGGCTCTGGCAGTCGTTGAGGACCGCGAGGCCGTCCTTGGTCGTCGGCCTGCCGACCATCCTCGTCGCGCTCTTCGAGGAGGCGAGCGGCTTCGCGGTGGCCGTTCCCTGGGCGCTCGTCGCCGTGTGATGGGCGGTGTGACGGTGGTGGTCGGCGGCAAGCGCCGGGCCGACGCCGGCGAGGAGGCAGAGCAGCGCGCCGACGAGCGCGAGCGACGGGATGCGTCTCATCGGCGCGCAGCATATCGGCGGGCGCCTGACGGGCCGCCGCGGACTGCGAGGGCGGCCAACGCGATACGACGAGGAGTCCGGGCGACCCCGGATTCCCTGCATCCGGGCGCTCCCCCGCGAGACCAACCCGATGCCAACCGGGCCTCAACGGATCGTCATCGCAACCCGAAACTTCGCCGCGGAGCTCTCGTTATTCTCATCCGCTTGCCCGGATCAGAACCCCGACCCGAGCCGCTCCTCACTCGCCTGTCCCGCTCGCCGCGCGCACTCGGCGCGGCCGCGGGCGCGCTGCTCATCGCCGCCGCGGTGATCGTCGTCGTGCTGCTCGTCTCGAGCGGATCGTCCGGGTCGAACCCCGCCCCGGTGAAGCTCGTGAAGGTCGGGAAGATCGTGCTTCCGGCGTCCGATCCGCGTCGCCAGAACCTGCAGACGATCTACACCCCGTCCGACGAGATCCTGACCGATCCGGTCGGAACCATCAGGGAGGCGCGCGCACTCGGCTTCGACCGCGTCAAGGTCAACCTCGCCTGGAACTCGGTCGCGCCGAGGCCGACCTCGACCCGAGCGCCGCGGTTCGACGCCGCCGATCCCGGCGCCTACCCCGCCTCCGGCTGGGCGATCTACGACGAGATCATCCGGCTCTGCGAGCAGTACCACCTCGGCGTCGACCTCACGCTCGCCCCGTACGTGCCCCGCTGGGCCGAGGGGCCGGGCGAGCCGACGCCCGCCACGAGCCCCGCGACCTGGAACCCGAACCCGGCGATGTTCGAGCGGTTCGTGCAGGCGGTCGGCACGCGCTACAGCGGCCACTACACGCCGAAGGGGCAGAAGAGCCCGCTGCCGCGCGTGAGCTTCTGGTCGATCTGGAACGAGCCCAACCAGGGCGCGCTCGGGATCTCCCCCCAGGCGATCGACCACAATGCGGTCGAGTCCTCCCCCTACCGCTACCGGCTGCTCGCGGACGCCGCCTGGACGGCGCTGCACCGGACCGGCCACGGCGGCGACACGACGCTGCTCGGCGAGCTCGCCCCGATCGGGAACGTCGGCCCGAAATTCCCGGGGCAGTTCGCGAACATGGTACCGCTGCGCTTCATCCGCGCGCTCTACTGCGTCGACTCGGACCTTGCGCCGCTGCGCGGACGCGCGGCGACGCTCCGCCACTGTCCCGCGACCGCGGCCGCCTCCCGGCGCTTCGCCGCCGAGAACCCGGTGCTCTTCCACGCGACCGCGTTCTCGGTCCACCCCTACCCGTACGGGCTGCCGCCCGACGAATCCGTCCCCGGCCCCGGTGGCGTCGACGACGCGGTGCTCGCCCAGTTGCCGAAGCTCTTCACGACGCTCGACCGCGTCCAGCAGGCCTACGGCTCGCGCCGGCGCTTCGACGTCTACGACACCGAGTACGGCTATCAGACCTCTCCGCCGGACCCGCAGAGCGGGAACGTCAGCCCACAGAAGGCGGCCGCCTGGCTCAACTGGTCGCAGTACATCTCCTGGCGGTTGCCGCGGGTGCTCTCCTTCGATCAGTACGAGCTCCGGGACCCGCCGCCGCTGCCCGGCAAGAAGCTCTACAACCGCTTCGCCTCCGGCGTCGTCACCGACACGGGCAGGCGCAAGCCCGGCTGGTACGCGCTGCGCATGCCGATCTGGCTTCCGGTCAGCCACCAGGCGAAGGGCGGCAGGCTCGAGGTGTGGGGCCAGGTCGCGACGGCCAAGGACTACCCGATGGCGAAGCGCGCCTCCGCCGAGATCCAGTTCAAGGCCGCTTCGGGCGGGGCCTGGAGGACGCTCAAGACGGTCTCCACCCGGACGAGCGAGGGCTACTTCGACACGCCGGTCGCGTTCCCGGCGTCGGGCTCGGTCCGCATCCGCTGGGTCCCGCCCACTGGCGCCGCGGTCACGAGCCGCACGACGGCCGTCACCGTCGGTTGACGCCGGCCCGGACCGGGCCACCCGGTGCTCGTTCATCCGAGCAAAACCTACGGATCCGCAACTTCCGCACGCCCATCCCTGTTCTGAGGACCATGCTCACTCCGACTCGAATCCGTACCGAACTGCCCGGCAGGCTCGCCGCCGCGGCCGCTCTGTCAGCCGGCGCGATCGCCGCGCTCGGCCTCGCGCTGCCCGGCACCGCCGCCGCCTCGCACTCGCAGATCCCGATGATCCAGGACGACGGCGGGATGCTCTCCAACCCCTCCGCCACGCTCGCCAAGATGCAGGCGCTCGGCGCCACGACCGTCCGCGTCGAGGTCTCCTGGAACGAGATCGCGCCGCGACCGAACGCGAGGCGGAAGCCGAAGTTCAACGCCGCCAACCCGAACGCGTACCCCGCGAAGGGCTGGGCGCCCTACGACGCGATGGTCCGTGCCGCGGCCGCCGACGGTATGACGATCGACTTCGTCGTCGCCCAGGGCGCCCCGCGCTGGGCCGAGGGACGTGGCATCCCCTCCAACTACGTGGTCACCCGCAACCCGGGCGCCCAGTACTTCTCCTGGAAGCCGAGCGCCGCCGACTACGGCCAGTTCATGCGCGCGATCGCCACCCGCTACGACGGCCACTTCACCCCGGCCGGGCAGGGCTCGGCGCTGCCGCGCGTGCACTTCTGGACGCTGTGGAACGAGCCGAACTTCGGCGAGTTCCTCGGCCCGCAGGCGACCGACACCTCGCGCATCTCCTACGCGCCGATGCTCTACCGCAACCTCGTGCGCGCCGGCTACAGCGCCCTGGCGAGGACCGGGCACCGGCGCGACACGATCCTGATCGGCGAGTTCGCCGCCCACGGCTCGTCGCTCAGCATGGGCCGGCACGGTCGCACCTGGCCCCAGGGCCTGCCGGGCAACGCCGGCCAGACCCAGCCGATCCCGTTCATCCGCACGCTCTACTGCCTGAACGGGCGCGGCGGCAAGCTGTTCGGGACCGCCGCCCGGCAGGTCGGCTGCCCGACGACCGCGAAGGGCCGTGCGCGCTTCCGCCGGGACAACCCGGGCCTGTTCCTCGCAAGCGGCGTCGGCGACCACCCGTACGCCAACCACGCGACGCCGCGCAGCGACGGCAAGGGCAACCCGAACTGGTCGACGCTGCCGAACCTGCCGAGGCTCGAGCGCGCCCTCGACCACGCGACCGCCGCCTGGGGCTCGCGCAAGCACTTCGCGATCTACAACGACGAGTACGGCTACGTCACCGACCCGCCGCAGCAGAACCGGATGCGGTCGGTGCCGGTCGCGGTGGCCGCGAAGTACATCAACTGGGCCGAGTACATCACCTGGGGCGAGCCCCGCGTGGCCAGCTACGACCAGTACCTGCTCCAGGACGGTTCGCCGAACGCCCAGACGGGCAACGGCGGCTTCGCCTCCGGCCTCTACACGTCCTCGGGCAAGCCGAAGGCGACGCTCGACGCGTACCGGATGCCGCTGTGGCTGCCGAGCGCGACGCTGCGCCGCCCTGGCCGCCTCAAGGTCTGGGGCGAGGCCCGTCCGGCGTTCTGGGCCGGCAAGGCCACGAAGCGGAGGCAGCCGGTCGAGATCCAGTTCCAGGCGCACGGCAGGGGCGCGTGGAAGACGATCGACACGGTCCACAGCAACCGCTACTTCCTCGTGCGACCGACGTTCAAGGAGAGCGGCAACGTGCGCCTGCGCTACACGTACCCCTCCGCGAGCGCCGACTCGCTCTTGCCGCTCGGCGTCGCCGGCTCGACGATCGTCAGCCGCACCCAGGCGATCGTCGTCCGGTAGGAATTCGGGATCTCAGGATCACCGGTCGCGGCCGTGGCCGCGATCGGTGATACTGGGGGCATGCAGGGAGCGCCCGCCGGAGCACGGGGTGCGGCCGCGCTGGTCGCGCGCCTTCAGGAGGTCTGCGGTCGCGAGTACGTGCTCACCGACGGCGGCGAGCTTGCGACCTATCAGTCGGACGGCCTGCTCCACTACCGGCAGCGGCCGCTCGCCGCTGTGCTGCCCGCCGACTCCGAGCAGGTGGCGGCCGTCGTGCGCGCCTGCTTCGAGGCACAGGTGCCGTGGGTGGCGCGCGGCTCCGGCACCGGGCTTTCGGGCGGCGCGCTGCCGCTCGCCGAGGGGGTCCTGATCGTGCTCGCGCGGATGCGGCGGATTCTCGCGGTCGATCTCGACAACCAGCGGGTCGTCGTCCAGCCCGGCGTCACGAACCTCGCGGTATCCCGCGCCGTCGGTCCGACGCACGTCTATCCGCCCGACCCCTCGAGCCAGATCGTCTGCTCGATCGGCGGCAACATCGCCGAGAACTCGGGGGGCGCCCACTGCTTCAAGTACGGGTTCACGACCAACTACGTGCTCGGCCTGGAGATCGTGCTCTCCGACGGCACGCGCGCCCGGCTCGCGCGCCAGGACCCCGGCTACGACCTGCTCGGGGCGTTCGTCGGCTCCGAGGGCACGCTCGGGGTGACGACCGAGATCACGCTCCGGGTCATCCCCGCGCCCGAGCATGTGCGCACGATCGTCGCGTTCTTCCCGGACACGGGCGCCGCCGGCGAGGCGGTGAGCGCGATCGTCGACCGCGGGATCGTCCCGGGCGCGATCGAGATGATGGACCGGCTCGCGATCCAGGCCGCCGAGGCCGCGACCGGCGTCGGCTACCGGACCGACGTTGGCGCCGCGCTCGTCGTCGAGGTCGACGGGCCGCGTGAGGAGTGCGAGAGCGTGCTCTCGACGCTCGAGGAGATGTGCGAGGACGCCGGCGCGGTCGAGGTCCGCGTCGCCCGCAGCGAGGTCGAGCGCGACCTCATCTGGCGCGCCCGCAAGGCCGCGTTCGCGGCGATGGGCCGGATCGCCCCCGCCTACTACGTTCAGGATGGTGTCATCCCCCGCACCCGCCTCGCCGAGCTGCTCCGCGAGGTCGACGGGCTCGCCGCCGACTACGGGCTCCGCGTCGCGAACGTGTTCCACGCCGGTGACGGCAACCTGCACCCGCTCGTCTGCTACGACGCGGCCGTCGAGGGCGAGGCGGCCCGGGCCGAGGAGCTCGCGGGCAAGATCATCCGGGCCTGCGTCGACGCGGGCGGCTCGATCACCGGCGAGCACGGCGTCGGCGTCGACAAGCGCGACTACATGCCGGCGATGTTCGGCGAGGCCGACCTCGACGCGTTCCACCGGCTGCGCTGCGCCTTCGACCCGCACGGGCTCGCCAATCCCGGCAAGGTGATGCCGACCCCGCGCCTGTGCGGCGAGGTGCCCGGGCCGTTCCGCGAGCATCCGCTGGAGCGGGCCGGGATCGCCCAGCGGATGTGAGCATGGGAACGCTGTCGTCCGTCCGGCCCGAGACGTTCGCGGAGGCCGCGCGCGTGCTCTCCGAGGCGACCGCGGAAGGCCGGGCGGTGCGGATCTGCGGCGCCGGCACGAAGCCGTGGACGCCGCCGGTGCGCGACGGCGGGCTGCCGCTGCGCACGAGCGGGCTGAACCGGATCCTCGCCCACGACCCGGGCGACATGACGGCGACGCTCGAGGCCGGGGTGCCGCTCCGCGAGGCGCAGGCCCGGTTCGCGGCCGAGGACCAGATGCTGGCGCTCGATCCGCCGGCCGACGGGGCGACGATCGGCGGGATCGTCGCCACCGGCGACTGCGGCCCGCTCGAGCATCGCTACGGCGGCCCCCGCGATCTCGTCGTCGGGATGACGGTCGCGCTGGCCGACGGCACGATCGCCCGCTCCGGCGGCACCGTGATCAAGAACGTCGCGGGCTACGACATCGCGAAGCTGTTCTGTGGCGGCTTCGGCACGCTCGGGCTCATCCTGTCGGTCAACCTGCGGCTCCACCCGCGCCTGCCGACGGTCACCGCGCTCGGGGAATCCGACGACGCCGCGCGACTGTGCGCCGCCGCACGGGCGCTCGCCGCGATGCCCGCCGAGCTCGAGTCGCTCGACCTCGCCTGGTCCGGCGGCGCGGGCCGGGTCCTTGCGCGCTGCGCCGGGCCGCAGGCGCAGCCGCGCGCGGAGCGCCTTTGCGGGGCGATGTCCGGAGAGCTCGGGCTGGAGGGGGCGAGGACCGAGGCCGACGATGCGACGCTCTGGGAGGCCCAGCGGGCGGCCCAGCGCTCGGTCGACGCGGCCGTCGTGCGCGTCGCCGCGCTGCCCACCGCCGCGCCCGCCGTGATCGCGGCTGCCGAGGCGGAGCGCGGCACGCTCGTCGCGCGGGCGGCGCTCGGGCACGCGTACGTGACGCTCGCCCCCGACCGGGTGAGCGCGTTCCGGGAGCGGCTGCCCGCCGGCGCGGTGTCGGTGCTGCGCGACTGTCCGCCGGACGCCCGCGCGCGCGTGGCCGACCCGTGGGGCGCGACGCCGGAGCGGTCGCTGGCGCTCATGCGGGCGCTCAAGGAGCGGTTCGACCCGACCGGGACATGCAACCCGGCGACGTTCGTCGGCGGAATCTGATCATGACCCACCGCGCCGGGGGAGTCTGTCAGCGATGACCGCGTTCGACCAGCACCGGCCCCCCGAGCCCGAGGTGATCGCCGATTGCGTGCACTGCGGCTTCTGCCTGGACGCCTGCCCGACATACCAGCTCTGGGGACAGGAGGCGGACTCGCCCCGCGGGCGGATCGTGCTCATCTCCGAGGGCCTTGAGGCGGACGCCGAGCTCACGCCGCAGATGGTCACCCACTTCGACCGCTGCCTCGGCTGCATGGCGTGCGTGACCGCGTGCCCATCGGGCGTGCGCTACGACCGGCTGATCGAACGTGTGCGTCCGCAGATCGAGCGCCACCACCGCCGCACGCCGGCCGAGCGGGCGCTGCGCCGGTTGCTGTACGAGACCCTCCCCCACCCGCGTCGTCTGCGGGCGCTGCGTCCGCTGCTCCGCCTCGCCGGTCGTGTGCCGCCGCGCGCGGTCCCGGCTCCGGTGCGGCCGCTGCTGGAGGTCGCACCGCGTCCTCCGGCAGCGCTCGGTCGGGCGCCGATCCCGGCGTTCACGCCGGCGGTCGGCGAGCGTCGCGGGCGGGTCGCGCTCCTGCTCGGCTGCGTGCAGCGCGTCTTCTATCCGCAGGTCCATCATGCGACCGTGCGCGTGCTCGCCGCCGAGGGCTACGACGTGCTCGCGCCTGCGCGGCCCGACTGCTGCGGCGCGCTTGAGCTTCACGGCGGGGCGGAACCGGCGGGGCTGCGCCGCGCGCAGGAGACGATCGAGGCCCTGGAGCGGGCGTCAGAGCGGGCCGGCCTCGGTCCCGTCGACCATGTCGTCGTCAACGCCGCCGGCTGCGGCTCGGCGATGAAGGAGTACGGAGAGCTGCTCGGCACCGACCGGGCGCGGCGCTTCTCCGACCGCGTGCGGGACGTCACCGAGCTGCTCGGCGAGCTTCAGCCCCGCGCGCGCCGCGGCCCGCTGGCGATGCGGGTCGCCTACCACGACGCCTGCCACCTGGCGCACGCCCAGGGGATCCGCGCCGCCCCGCGCGAGCTGCTCGCCGGCATCCCCGGGCTTGAGCTGCTCGAGGTCGCGGTGGAGCGGGAGCTCTGCTGCGGCTCGGCGGGCATCTACAACCTCGTCCAGCCGGAGGCGGCCGCCGCGCTCGGGGAGCGCAAGGCGCGCCATCTGCTCGACACCGGCGCGGAGGCGATCGCCGCCGCCAACCCCGGCTGCGCGGCGCAGCTCGACCTGCACCTGCGGCGGCTCGGACGGCCGCTGCCGCTCTATCACCCGATCGAGCTGCTCGCCCGTTCGATCGCAACCGGGGCGGTCCCTCGGTGACCCGGTCACCGCGCCGCTCGCGCCTGTCCGCTGGTGCTGGGAAGGGGCTGGTATCGTATTCCCATGATGTCGACCATCGATTCCGTCGGCCGAGTCGTGGTGCCCAAGGCGCTCCGTGATGCGCTCGGCCTGCAGCCGGGATCGAAGGTCGAGATCTCGCGCTACGGCGCGGGACTCCAGCTGATCCCGGCGGGGCGCACCGCCCGAGTGGTCCTCGAGGACGGCGTGCCGGTCGCCACCGGCACGACCACGATCGATGACGAGGTCGTCTTCGACCTGCTCGACGCCGGCCGGCGGTGAGCACCGTCCTCGGCGTCGACACCAGCGTGGCTCTGCCACTGCTCGTGCAGACGCATTCCGCCCACCGAGCCGTGGTCCGCTGGTGGGGCGGCCGGAAGCTCGCGCTCAGCGGCCACGCTGTGGCCGAGACCTACTCCGTGCTGACGCGCCTGCCCGGTGACCTCCGGATGGCGGCACCGGACGCCGCTCGGCTGATGCAGGAGCGGTTCGCCTCGCCCCTCGTGCTCGGGTCGGAGACCGCCCGTCGTCTGCCCCATCTGCTCAGCGCAATGGAGATCGCCGGTGGAGCGGTGTATGACGCGCTCGTGGCCCTGGCCGCCGCCGACCACGACGTCGACCTCGCCACCCGCGACGCCCGCGCCAAAAGCACGTACGAGCGGGTGGGCGTCCGCGTCGTCGTCGCCGGGTAGTATTCCATCGCGCCGCAGCGGCTGAACGCCAGATCAGCCGCCGTCCCCTCGCGCTCCCGAGGGGCGGCTGAGAGGTGGCTCGAGGTCTAGCAGACCCGGTGGTGGACCGTGTGCAGACCTGGATGCCGGAGCGAGCGAGCGCGGGCTGCCCGGTCAGTGCACGCCGAGCGTGCCGTTCGAGATCCCGGTGATGTCGTTCGAGAGGCCGATGACGAACAGCACGAGGATGAGCACGAAGCCGACGACGCCGGCGCGCTCCATGACGCTGAACGGGATCCGCCGGCGGCGGACCTTCTCCGCGACCGCCCAGAAGATGTGCCCCCCGTCGAGCGGCAGGAACGGGAACAGGTTGATGATCCCGAGCGACAGCGAGATGAGCGCAAGCACCTCGATCGCCTCGGTCGTGCTCGTCGCGAAATACCCCGCGGTCGCGTCAAAGGTGCCGACGACGCCGTGCAGCCGGCTGCGCTCCTTGGGCTTGAAGATCTGCACGATCGTCGACAGCGTCTGCTTCGTGACCGACCAGAGCTTCGTCACCGAGTCCGAGCCCGCCTGCAGCAGCGAGGGGTGCGTGATCACGGTCCTGCCGGCGAACGTGACGCCGATGAGCATCGCGGTCTCGGTGCGACCCTGACCGATGCTCACCGTCGCATACCGGGGCCGGACGGATACGTGGATGAGCCGGCCGTGGCGCTCGACGACGAGTCTGACCGGGGTCGCCGCCCGGCACCCGTCGGTCGGCGTGCCGGCACACCGATGGCGCTCGATCAGCCGGTGGAGCGTCTCCTCGTTGCCGGCCACCCCGTCGGCCGACACGATCCGGTCGCCCGGCCGGAGCACCTGCGCCGCGGGGCTGCCCTTGGCGACCTGGGCGACGCGCTTGGTGACGACTTCGCTGAACTCCCCGCTGCTCATGAGCAGCGCCCAGACGATCACGATTGCGAGCACGAGGTTGACCGCCGGACCGGCGGCGATCACGACGATCCGCTTCCAGACCGGCTGGTTGTAGTAGGCGCGTGGCACCAGCTCCGGCGGGATCTCCTCGTTCGGCGACATCCCGGTGATCTTCACGTAGCCCCCGAGCGGGATCGCTCCGATCCCGTACTCGGTGTCGCCGCGCCTCACCTTCGCGATCAGCGGCGGGAAGAACAGGCAGAAGCGCTCGACGCGCATGCCGACCGCCTTGGCGGCCGTGAAGTGGCCCGCCTCGTGCAGCACGATGAGGGCGACGAAGCCGAGGAACGCGTACAGGTAGGGCATGTCCGGCGAGCTCGAGTGTGGCAGCCGACGTTATGAGCCGCGTAAGCCGCCGCTACGCCGAGGCGAGCGCCTCGATCGTCTCGGCGGCGAGGCGCCGGGCCTCGCCGTCGGCCTGGGCGAGCGCGTCGAAGGAGTGGACGGGCGACCGCGGGGCGCGCTCGAGCGTCTCCTCGATGACCCGGGGGATCGCCGCGAACGCGAGGCGGCCGCCGAGGAACGCGTGCACGGCCACCTCGTTGGCGGCGTTGAGCGTGCAGGGCGCGGTGCCGCCGGCGATCCCGGCCTCGCGGGCGAGGCGCAGGCAGCGGAACGTCTCCTCGTCGACCGGCTCGAACGTGAGCGCTCCGAGCGCGGCGAGGTCGAGCGCGCGCACCGGCACCTCGACCCGCTCCGGGTGGTGCAGGCCGTAGGCGATCGGCACCCGCATGTCCGGGTAGCCGAGATGCGCGAGCGTCGCCCCGTCGCAGAGCTGGACGAGCGCGTGCACGATCGACTGCGGGTGGACGATGACGTCGATCCGCTCGTAGGGCATCGCGAACAGGTGGTGAGCCTCGATCACCTCGAGGCCCTTGTTCATGAGCGTCGCCGAGTCGATCGTGATCTTGCCGCCCATCGCCCACGTGGGGTGCGCGAGCGCCTGCTCGACCGTCACGTCCTCCAGCTCCTCCGGGCTGCGACCGCGGAACGGTCCGCCCGAAGCGGTGACGATCAACCGCTCGACGGTGCCGGCGGACTGGTCGAAGAGCAGCTGATGGAGCGCCGAGTGCTCGGAATCGACGGGGATGATCGCGGCGCCGGTCGCCTCCGCGAGCTGGGTGACGAGCTCGCCGCCGACGACGAGCGACTCCTTGTTGGCGAGCGCGAGGTCGATCCCCTCGGTGAGCGCCGCGACAGTCGGCACGAGCCCGGCGGAGCCGACGATCCCGTTGAGGACGAGGTCGCAGCGCTCCTCGACGATCAGCCGCACGAGCCCGTCGGAGCCCGACAGCACCTCGCCGTCAGTCCAGGCCTCGGCCGCCCGAGCGGCCGCGTCGGCGTCCGCGAGCGCGACCCGGCGCACCCCGTGGTTGCGCGCCTGCGCCAGCAGCGCCTCCCAGTTGCCGCCCGCCGACAGGCCGACGACCTCGAGCTGCCCGCCGGCGCGCGAGACGACGTCGAGAGCCTGGACGCCGATCGACCCCGTCGAGCCGAGGATCACCACCCGCCGTGCCATGGGTCAGCGATTGTAGGTCGGCCCCGGTCCGGCTCCGCCGGCGGCCCGGCGAGCCGTCCGTCGGTCGGCGCCCCGTGCTCAGTGCAGCAGCCCGATCCAGACGTAGTAGCCGCCGACGACCGTGAAGATGACGGCGTCGAGGCGGTCGAGCGCGCCCCCGTGGGCGCCGAACAGCGTGCCCGCGTCCTTGGCGCCGGCGTCGCGCTTGACGACCGATTCGAACAGGTCCCCGATCGGGCCGAGTACCGCGATCGTGAGGCCGAGCAGCAGGGACTGGCCCTCGGTGAGCCAGGTCTGTTGGAAGCGCCCGGCGATGAACACGGTGAGGACCGCGGTGAACATGCCGAGGCACAGCCCCTCGACGGTCTTGTTCGGAGAGATCGCGGGGGCGAGCGGCCGATGGCCGAAAATGCGTCCGCCGACGTAGGCGCCGGTGTCCGCGAGGAACGTCCCCAGCATGACGTCGATCACGATCGAGTTGCCGTGCGGCAGCTGGCGAAGCAACTCGGCATGGCCGAACCCGAGCCCGATCCAGACGATCCCGAGCAGCGTGCCCGCGATCGCGACCGTCGGCATGTTCTGCCGTCCCTCGATCGCGACCGCGAGGAACGTGACCGGCACGCTCGCCATCGCGACCTCGAGCATCGTCTGCTCCCCGCCGTACCGGGCGGCGATCACGAGCGCGACGGCGCTGCCGTAGCCGACGAGCGCCGCGGGCCGCCAGCGGTCGAGCATGCGGTAGAGCTCCATCATGCAGAGCACCGAGATCACGGCCATGAGCCCCATCCACGCCGCCCCACCGAGGTCGACGAACACGATCGCGATGAACGCGAGCGGGATCGCGACGAGCACGCGGGCGAAGAGGTCAGACCCCTGGGAGCGACGCCGCGGGGGTGACTCCCGGCGGCCGATGCCCTCGGCTCGCCGCGGGCGCTCGGCCGGCTTCGGTGGATCGGCCGGCTGCGCCGGCTCGTCCGGCTCCGCGGGCCCGGTCCGCAGGCGGCGCTCTGCGCGCGCCCGGCGCTCCTGCGCCCGGATCCGATCCGCCCGCTCGGCAGACATCAGCGGCCTCCGAACCGGCGCCGGCGCTCGGCGAACTGGTCGAGGGCACGCGCGAAAACGTCGCGCGTGAAGTCCGGCCACAGCTCCTCGCAGAAGACCATCTCGGAGTACGCGGTCTGCCACAGCAGGTAGTTGGAGACGCGCTGCTCGCCGCTCGTGCGGATGAGGAGATCGGGGTCGTGCATGTCGGGTGCGTAGAGGTGGGCTGCGAACTCGGCTTCGGTCGTTCCCGTGAAGGTTCGCGCCGCGTCGACGATCTCCGCCCTGCCGCCGTAGTTGAACGCGATGAACAGCGTGATCCGTGTGTTCTCCGCCGTGAGCCGCTCGGCCCACTCGATCCGCTCCACGAGGCTCGGCGGCACCGGATCGCTGCGGCGGCCGATGAAGCGGATCCGCACCCCCTCCTCGTGCATCTCCTGCGCCTCGTGGGTGATGCGCCGCTCGAACAGCGCCATCAGGCCGGAGACCTCCTCGGCCGAGCGCGTCCAATTCTCGGTCGAGAACGAGTAGACGGTGAGCTGCTCGATCCCGAAGTCGGCGGCACTGCGAAGCGTCGCCTTGACCGTGTCGGTGCCCGCCTCGTGACCGGCGAGCGTCGGCAGCCCGCGCCGCTGGGCCCAGGGCCGTTGCCGTCGGTGATGATCGCGACATAGCGAGGCCATCCCTCCCTGCGGTCGGCGCCGAACGGGGTGGGATGGAGCGCGGTCATCCGCTCGTCGCGGGAGGCGTCGGGCGCGGGCGCCCTACACCTCGAGGATGTCGTCTTCCTTGTGCCTGAGCGCCTCGTCGAGCTCGGCCACGCGTGCGTCGGTCACCTTCTGCAGCTCGGTCTCGGCGCGATGCTCGTCGTCGGAGCCGACCTCGCCCTCGTTGCGGAGCTCCCGGAGATCGTGCATGACGTCGCGGCGGATGTTGCGGATCGCGACCCGCCCCTCCTCGGCGATGTGCCGCACGACCTTGACGAGCTCCCGCCGGCGCTCCTCGGTGAGCTCGGGGACCGACAGGCGAATGATGTTGCCGTCGTTGCCGGGGGTGAGACCGACGTCCGACTCGATGATCGCCTTCTCGATCGCCTTGATCGAGCTCTTGTCGAACGGCTGGACGGTGAGCAGCCGCGGCTCTGGGGCCGTGATCTGCGCGAGCTGCTTGAGCGGCGTGACCGCGCCGTAGTAGTCGACGTTCACGCGGTCGAGCAGCGCCGGCGAGGCGCGGCCGGTCCGCACCGAGCCGAACTGCTCGCGGGTGTTCTCGACCGACTTGGTCATCCGCTCGCGGGCGTCGGCCAGGAGCTCGTCGATCATCTCCGATTCACTCATCGCCTCATCTCCCTCGCAAGCCTCAACCGCCGACCTGGAAGCGGGCGTAACGGCGGATGACGATGTTCTCACGCGTCTCCGCGATCAGCGCCTGGCGCATCTGCTCGATCGTCTGGCCCTCGTACTTGGCCTCGTTGACGTGCGTCTGGCGCAGCAGCACGACCTCGTCGAGCCACTTACCGAGCTTGCCCTCGACGATCCGCTCCCGCACGTTCTCGGGCTTGTCCGCGGCCTGCTCGGTCGCGATCCGGATCTCACGCTCGCGGTCCTCGGCGGGGACCTCCTCCTCGGTGATCGCGAGGATCGACGGGACGGCGGCGATGTGGAGCGCGACGTCCCGCGCGAACTCGACGAACTTCTCGTTGCGGGCGACGAAGTCGGTCTGGCAGTCGACCTCGACGATCGCGCCGATCTTGTTGTTCGCGTGGATGTAACTCTGCACGACGCCCTCGGTCGTCTCCGCCCCTGCGCGCTTGGCGGCCGAGGCCTCCCCCTTGGCCCGGAGCAGCTCGACGGCCCTGTCGAGGTCCCCGTCGGTCTCGGCGAGCGCGTCCCGGCAGGCCATCATGCCCGCCCCCGTGCGGTCGCGCAGCTCCTTGACGTCCTTGGCGGCGATGGCGCTCACGATGCGTTCTCCTGGTCTGCGGCGTTGTCGGTATTGGTCGGGTCGGTGCCCGCGGGCGCGGCATCGGGCTCCGGCGTCGCCCCGGCGGCGTCGGCCTCCGGCGCCGCGGTCGTCGCGGGGGTCACGGGCGCCTCCGGCTCACCGGCGGGTACGGCCGGCGTCTGCGGCTGCGGATCCCCGGCCGCCGGCGACGCCGCGGCGGGCGGTGTCCCCTCGGCCGGCGTCTGCGGCTGCGGATCCTCGGCCGCCGGCGACGCCGCGGCGGGCGGTGTCCCCTCGGCCGGCGGCGCGGGCTCGGCCGGCTGAGTGGACGGCGCGGGCTCGGCCGGCTGCGGCGGCGCCTGCGGGGCGGACTGAGCCGGGCGCGGCTGGGCGGGCTGGCTCGCCTGCGCGGGCTGCGCGGCGGCAGCGGCCGCGGCGGCGGCCTCCTGACGGGCGCGCTCCTCGGCCTCGAGCCTCGCCTGCTCCTCGGCCTCGCGGCGCGCCTGCTCCTCCGCCTCGCGCCGGGCGCGCTCCTCGGCCTCCCGGCGCTCGCGCTCCAGGCGGGCGCGCTCCTCCTCCTCGCGGAACAGGTTGTGGGCGCGGGCGACGACGTCGCCGATCGCGCTCGTGATCGCGGCGCAGGATCGGATCGCGTCGTCGTTGCCGGGGATCACGTAGTCGATCCCCTCCGGGTCGCAGTTCGTGTCGACGAGCCCGATGATCGGGATGCGCAGCCGCTGGGCCTCGCGCACCGCGATCGCCTCGGTCTTGAGGTCGATGACGAACACGGCGTCGGGGACGCGCTGCATGTTCTTCACGCCGCCGAGGTTCGCGCGCAGCTTCTCCATGTCGGCCTGCGCGGCCATGCGCTCACGCGTCGGCAGCAGCTGCAGCTGACCCTCGGCCTCGTAGCGCTCGAGGTCGTGCAGGCGCTTGATGCGGTTGGAGATCGTCTGGAAGTTCGTGAGCAGGCCGCCGAGCCAACGATGATTGACGTACGGCATGCCGGCCGCCGTCGCGGTGTCCTTGATCGCGTCCCTCGCCTGCTTCTTGGTGCCGACGAACAGCACCGTGCCACCCCGGCGGGCGACGCTGTCGGCGAACGCGCGGGCCTCCTGGAGCAGCGCCTCGGTCTGCAGCAGGTCGATGATGTAGATGCCGTCGCGCTCGCCGAAGATGAAGCGCCGCATCTTGGGGTTCCAGCGCCGCGTCTGGTGGCCGAAGTGCACGCCGGCCTCCAGCAGCTCCTTGATCCCGATCTCGGGCATGATCCTGCTCCCTTGTCGTCGTTGGTCCGTCGGATGGCCCGCCTCTGCCGGGGGCACGGACCTCGGCGCCGGCGCCGAGGCAGGGTCCGCGCCCTCGACTCCTCGAAACGGGGTCGGGGGTTCGTCTGAGCGGTTCAGTCTACGCCAGTCCCCGCGCACAGCGCCGCGCCGCGCGAGCGTGCGGACGGTCCGGGGGGTGAGCTGGGCGCGACCGGGGGCTCGGCCCCGTTCGTGTGCCGGTGGCACCCGCCGCGGTCAGCCGCCGGCCCGCTCCAGCGCAGCCCGCAGGTCGTCCGGGAGCTCGGAGACGACGTCGACGGCCCCGCCCGTCACCGGGTGGGTGAACGCGAGCCTCGCGGCGTGGAGGAACTGGCGGTTCAGGCCGAACGCGCCGGCGCTGCCGTACTGGGGGTCGCCCGCGACGGGCATCCCGATCGCCGCGAGGTGGACGCGGATCTGGTGGGTGCGGCCGGTGTCGAGCACGACCCGCAGGAGCGTCGCCCCCGGGAGCAGGCGCTCGATCTCGAAGTGGGTGCGCGCCTCGCGGCCCGCGTCGGTGTCGATCGACATCCGCATCCGGTCACGCCGGTCGCGGCCGATCTCGGCCTCGATCGTCCCCGTGCGCGCCTGCGGCGATCCCTCGACGAGCGCGAGGTACTCGCGCCGGAGCTCGCGGCGGGCGAGCTGCGCCTTGAGCGCCCGGTGGACCGTGTCCGAGCGCGCGACGACGAGCAGCCCCGAGGTGTCGCGGTCGAGCCGGTGGACGATGCCGGCCCGCGCCGGGTCCGCGCCGCCCCCCGCCCCGCGGGCCGCGAGCGCCTGGGCGAGCGTCCCCGTCCGGTGCCCGCGGGCGGGATGCACGACGACGCCCGCGGGCTTGTCGACGACGAGCAGATGCTCGTCCTCGAACGCGACCGTGTACAGCCGGACCTCGGCCGCTCCCGGCTCGACAATCCCCGGATCGGCGGCCTCGTCCGGGAGCGCGACGACGACCGCCTCGCCCGGGCTCAGCGCGTGGCGCTTGGCGACCGCTCGCCCGTCGACGGTGACCGCGCCGGCCTCGATCAGCGCCTGGGCGCGGGCGCGCGATCCGACCGGCTCGGCGAGGAAGCGGTCGAGCCGGGTTCCGGCGTGCTCGGCGTCGACCGCGAGGTGGAGCTCGCTCACCGCACGCGTCCGGCGCGGCCGGACAGCTCGAGCACGATCAGGAGCGTGATCACCCCGACCGTGATCGCGATGTCGGCGACATTGAACGCCGGCCAGTCCGGAAACTTGATGAAGTCGGTCACCGATCCGTCGAGCAGGCGGTCGAGCAGGTTGCCGAGCGCTCCGCCGACGAGCAGTCCCGTGGGGATCCAGAGGCCCCGGCGCGTCGGATGGCGCGCGAAGTAGACGACGAGCGCGAGCAGCGCGAGGAGCTCGACGACGATGACGACCGGCCCGGCGCCCGAGAGCGCGTTGAACGCGACGCCGGTGTTGCGGTAGTGCACGAGCCGGAGCACGCCGGGGATCACGGTCCTCGACTGCAGCAGGCCGATGTCGCCGCGCACGACGTGCTTCGTGACCCGGTCGATTGCGATCACGACGGCGGCCAGCAGCGCGGCCTTGAGCGCCTGCCTCATCGCGCGCGTCAGTTCCGGCGTCCGCAGGCTCTGCGGGTCTTGACGGCGTCTGGACGCATCGCACTCAGCCCGCGATCAGGTTCACGAGCACGACGCGCACGATGTAGAGCACGATGATCGCGACCATCGGCGAGAGGTCGAACGCGCCGAGCGGCGGGATGAAGCGGCGGAACAGGCGCAGATAGGGCTCGCAGATGTCGCGCAGGAAGTGCAGGACGGCGTCGGTCCAGCGCGCGTACGGCATCCGCATCCCGAACGAGAACAGCATCGAGAGCAGGATGTGGATGAAGATGAGGACGATGTAGACGAGGATGAGGGCGCTCACGTAGCTCGCGACGTCGTCGCGCGTGACCGCCGCGACGAGGGTCATCGCGCCGTCCGATTGACCGCGTCCATCGCGTCGGCGAACGCGGAGCGCAGCCCGGCGCGCTCCAGCGCGTCGAGGCCCCGGGCGGTCGAGCCGCCGGGCGAGGTCACCTCGCGGCGCACGGCGAGCGTGTCCCCGTCGCGGACCGCGAGCAGGTCCGCCGTCCCGGCCATCGTCGCGATCGTGAGCCCGGACGCCTGCTTCGGGGTGAGGCCGTGCCGGATCGCCGCGTCGGTCCACGCCTCGGCGACGAGCGCGAGGTACGCGGGGCCGACCGCGCTCACCGCCGCGGCCGCGCCGAGCAGCCGCTCGGGCACGCGCGTGACCCAACCGACCCGCTCGAACAGTGCGCGCACGTCATGGCGGAGGAGCTCCACGCGCCCGGTCGCCACGGCGTCCTCGCTCCCGTCGCCCGGGCTGTCGTCAGGGTCGGCCCACAGGAGCACCCCGCGGCGGACCTCGACCGGCGTGTTCGGCTCGATCCGGAACACCGGGACGCCCGGGTAGGCGCGCCCCAGGTCGCTGAGGGTCGTCGCGCCGAGGATCGAGACGACCGCCTTCGCCTCCCCCGCGATCTCCTGAGCGATCGCGTGAAGCTGATAGGGCTTGTGGCAGAGCACGACGAGATCGGCCTCGCGAGCGACCTCCAGGTTCGACGCCGCCCGGCCGCCGAGCTCCTGGGCGAGCGCGGCCGCCCGTCCGGACCCCGAGTCCGAGCAGAGCACGGGATCGCCCCAGCCGCGGGCGAGCGCCCGCGCCATGTTCCCGGCGCCGATCAGACCGACCTTCATGGGCACGGAATCTATCGGCGCGCGCGGCTCGACCCGGTCGGCGGACCGAATCTCAGGACTGGTTGAAGAAGCCCTTCTCGACGAGCCGGGCCCGCTCCTCGGCGGAGACCTCGACGTTGTGCGGTGTGAGCAGGAACACCTTGTCGGCGATCCGCTGCATGCCGCCGTCGAGCGCGTATGTGAGCCCGCTCGAGAAGTCGATCAGGCGCTTGGCGAGATCCGTGTCGGTGCCCTGCAGGTTGATGATGACCGGGATCGAGTCCTTGAACTTGTCGGCGACGTCCTGGACGTCGTTGAACGACTTCGGCGCGACGAAGTGGACGCGGACCTCACCGCCGGCGCGACCGTTCGTCCCCGAGCGCGACGAGGCGACCGGCCGCAGCGAGGTCGTGCGGTGGCTCACCGGGTCGTCGGCGAAGATGTCGTCGATCTCGTCGCGGCGCCGCCGGGCCGACGGCATGCGCCGCACGTTCGGCCGGTCCGCGTAGCTCTCGCGGATCTCCTCCTCGGGCTCGGTGTAGCCCTCATCCTCGTACTCGTCGTAGTCGTCTTCCTCGGCGAGGCCGAAGTAGACGAGCGTGCGGTGCCAGGTGTCGCGAATCGGCATAGCGATGACTCAGGTTCGCCCGCGCGCGGCGAAACCCTGCACGGACCATCCCTGATTATGACGCGCTCGCATACAGGATCGTGCCGAGCCGCACGATCGTCGCCCCCTCCTGGGCCGCCACCGCGAAGTCCTGGCTCGTTCCCATCGACAGCTCGCGGAGCCCGTGGGCGGCGGCCAGCTCGGCGAGCGCGGCGAAGTGGGGGCGGCTGTCCTCGGGCGAGTCGGCAAGCGGCGGCATCGTCATCAGGCCGACGACCCGGACCGGGCAGCGCTCGAGGAACGCGGGAAGCTCCGCGGGCGCGACGCCGCTCTTGCCCGCCTCGCCGGCGACGTTGACCTCGACGAGCACCTCGCATCCCGGCGGGGCGTGGCGTCGAAGCTGCGCGAGCGCGGAGTCGCTCGCCACCGAGTGGATCCAGCGCACGCGGCCGACGATGTCCCGCACCTTGCGGCTCTGCAGCGCGCCGATGAAGTCCCACGTGAACCGGTCGCCCGCGATCTGTTGCTTGGCGATGAGCTGCTGTGCGCGGTTCTCGCCGACGAGCCGCACGCCGCCCTCGGCGAGCGCCGCCAGGCAGTCCGCGGGCAGGTACTTGATCGCGGCGAGGACCTCCACCTCCCCGGGGTCACGGTCCACGTCGGCGATCGCCGCGCGGACCCGCTCGAGGTTCGCCGCGACCGTCTCGGGCTGTAACCGCTCGATCAGGTCAACCATGCGAGCCCCGCCTGGCGGCCGGTGACGCCGCGGTCCCGGCGGTGGGAGAAGAACAGCTCCGGGTGGCAGATCGTGCACAGCCTGAGCGCGTGGACGGCGGCGACGCCGGCCTCCGACAGCTGAGCCGCGGCCACCGCAGTCATGTCGAGGTTGTCTCCGCGATGCGCCTCCGGGCGGTCGGCGAACGCGGCGTGCACCTCGGGCCCGACCTCGTAGCAGCACGGCCCGGCGCCGGGGCCGATCGCCGCCTCAAGCTCCGCCCCCGAGTCGGCGAGCGCGCGGACGCGGTCGACCGCCCGGCCGAGCACTCCGGCGGCGAGCCCGCGCCAGCCGGCGTGCGCGGTCGCCACGGCGCCGCCGCCGGCGACCGCGACCGTGAGGCAGTCCGCCCCGAGCGCGCCGAGCGCCACCCCCGGCAGACGGGTGGCGCGCCCGTCGACCTCGGGCCGCTCGGCGCGCGCCGCCGGGTCGGCGAGCACCGCGTGATCGTCGAGCACCGCCACGCGGTCGCTGTGCACCTGGTACATCCACACGGCCGGCGGCGCGCCGACGAGCTCGCGCAGGCGCGCCCGGTTCGCATCCTGGCGGGCGGGGTCGTCGGCCGTGCCGAAGCCGAGGTTGAGCGACGCATACGGCCCTTCCGAAACGCCGCCGCGGCGGGTCGTGAACGCGGCGCGGGCGCCGAGCAGCTCGATCGTGAACTGCCCGCCGAGTTCGCGGAAGGGGGCGGGGACGACCATCTGCAGGGCGAGGCTATCCGGCCTCGCGCGCCGCTCGCAGCGCGACCTCGAGCTGCGCCTCGCGCGTCGGCGCGAGGCCGTCCAAGCGCGCCCCGAGTGCCGCCCGCAGGCCCGCCGAGACCGCCGGCCCAGGCGGCACGCCCGCATCGACGATGTCCCCGCCGTCGATCTCCAGCCGCACCCGCGCGTGCTCGGTGAGCCAGCGGCTGAGCGTGGCCGCCGCCTGCGGGGAGGCGAGGCCGGCGGCGAGCGCGACGCTCGCCGGCCGGTCGACCGGCAGCGCCTCGAGCAGCCGCGAGGGCGGCCCATCGCTCGGCGCGCGCCGCGCGAGCTCCGGCGCGTCCGCGGCGGCGTGAAGCGCCTCGCGACGGGTGTGGCTGTCGATCCCGAGCCGCTCGAGCAGCGGGCGGCGCTCGGCCTCGGGCACGCGGAGCAGCGCGGCCCCGAGCGCGACGTGCGCGAGGTCCGCAGAAGGCCCCGCCTCCGGGAGCGCGGCGCGTGCCCGCCGTAGCACGTCCGGGTCGGCGATCCCGAAGCCCGCCGCGATCGCCGCGTCGATCCCAAGTGCCCGCAGGACCGCGAAGCCCCCCGCCGGGTCCGCCTCCGCCGCGAGCAGCCGGAGCTCGGCACCGAGCCGGGCGCCGCTCACGCTCGTCAGCGCCCCGTCGGCGACCGCCTGTCTGGCGAGGCGCTCGCTGTCCGGTTCGATCGCGAAGCCGAGCCGTCCCGCGTAGCGAGCGAGGCGCAAAAGGCGCGTCGGGTCGTCGATGAAGCTCCGCTCGTGCAGGACGCGCAGGCGCCGGCTCTCGAGGTCCTCGAGCGCGTGCGGCACGCTGAGCAGGCGGCCCGTGTCCGGCCCGCTCAGCCCGAGGGCGAGCGCCGCCACGGTGAAGTCCCGGCGCGCGAGGTCATCGCCGATCCCCGCCGGCCGCACGCGCGGGAGCGCCCCGGGGCGCGGGTAGGTCTCGGCGCGGGCGGCCGCGAGGTCGTAGCGCAGGCCGCCCGCTGCGTGGACCGTCGCGGTGCCGAACCGTCCGTACGCGCGGACGCGCCGCTCGGGGGCGTCGGAGGCGAGCCGTTCGGCAAGCGGCCGGACATCACCGACGACGACGAGATCGAGGTCCGCGGGCGCCTCTCCGAGCGCAAGGTCGCGGACGGCCCCGCCGACGAGGTAGACCTCCTCTCCGCCGGCGTCGATCGCCGCGAGCGCCTCGCCGGCGCCGGGAAGCGTCCGGAGCCGGTCGGCAAGCTCGCGCGGGTCGGTGGCGGCCACGCGGCCATGATCGCGCGCCGGCGGCTTCTAAGATGGCCCGCCATGAGGTTCCTACCGCGGCGACCGCTGTGGCGGGTGCTCCTCGGGCTCGGGATCGTCGCCCTCGCCGTCGTCGTCGCGGGGGTCGTGATCGTCCTCTCAAAGCCCGGCAACGTCTCGCACCCGAACGTCCAGTTCACGGCGCCGCGCAGCACCACGACGACGACCAGCACCCGGCGCGCCCGCGCGGTCGCGCCGTTCTCCTGGCCGTGGTACGGGTACAACGCGGCGCGCACCCGGGACTTCGCTGCGCCCGCAAATCTGCGTCCGCCGCTGCACGTCGGCTGGGCGTACCACTCGGGCGCGCTGCTGGAGTTCCCCCCGTCAATCCATGGCGACCACATGTTCTTCCTCGACGACAGCGGCGACGCCAAGGAGATCGACACGCGCACCGGGAAGATCGGCTGGAGCCGCCGGGTCGGCACGCTCGCCGCGGCGACGCCCGCGGTCGACGCCCGCGCGGGCGTCGTGCTCATGCCGGTTCTCTCCGACCATGGCAGCTCGCCCGGCAACGGACGGTTCGTCGCGCTCGCGATGCGAAACGGCCATGTCCGCTGGTCCCGGCCACTGGCCGCGGGCAGCGAATCGTCGCCGATCGTCCACGGGAACACGGTCTACTTCGGCGACAGCGGCGGGACGCTGTACGCGGTGAATGTCGCCAACGGCCACGTCCGCTGGACCTACCACGCGTCCGGCGCGATCAAGGGCGGTCCGGCGCTCTGGCACGGCGTGCTCTTCTTCGGCGACTACGCGGGCCGGGCGTACGCCGTGCGCGCCTCGAACGGCCACGAGGTGTGGGCGGTCTCCACCGAGGGCGCACACTTCGGCTTCGGCTCCGGCCAGTTCTACACGACCCCGGCCGTCGCCTACGGTCGCGTCTACATGGGCAACACGGACGGGCGCATGTACTCGTTCGGGGCGCGCAACGGCGCGCTCGCCTGGGCGACCGGCACCGGCGGCTACGTCTACTCCTCGGCCGCCGTCGCCGACCCCCGCGGTCTGGGCCCGACCGTGTACGCCGGCTCCTACGACGGCTACTTCTACGCCTGGGACGCCCGCTCGGGCCGAGTGCGCTGGCGCCACTGGGCCGGCGGGAAGATCTCGGGCTCGGCGACCGTGATCGGCAACGACGTCTACTACGCCGACCTCGCCACCCACACGAGCGCGGGTCTCGACGCCCGGACCGGCGCGCGCGTGTTCAGCTTCCCCGACGGCGCGTTCACCCCTGTGATCGCGGATGAGCACGCGATCTTCCTCATCGGGCACGGCTCGATCTACGAGCTGTTGCCGAACAAGCGGACGCGCCATCGTCGCGCGTCGAGCGCACGGCGGGCCGCCCGCGTCCGCCACCACGCTTCCCGGCATGCGCATCGTCGCGCCGTGCATCGACGCCACCGCCGCTGAGCCCGGCGCATCCCGGCCGCGCGAAAACCCCGCGCTCAAAGGGGTTTGTCGATACGACTGCTATTCTTCTCGGTCTATGCGTTGTCGTAGTGGAAGTCACTGTCAGCGGCCGGCCGAGAATGGGCGCCGGTTCTGCGCGGAGCACGCGGCGGAGCTCGATCGCATGCGCGAAGAGCTCAAGGATGCCGCCGCGGCCCGCATCGGACGTGGCCGGCCGAAGCGGTCGTCCACCTGCTGCCGGCCCGGCTGCTACGAGCCGCGCGTCCCCCCCGCCGCGTACTGCGACGCATGCGCAGCGGCCGGGTACGTCGAAGAAGCCGCCTGAGCGCGGCCGGCTCGCTCCGGATCCCCAACCATCATCACCGAGCAGCTCCCTTCCGCCGCGACAGCCCGTCGTGCGACGCGCGCACGGGAATTCCCGCGGCGGCGAGCGAGGCCTTGATCTCCCCGACGGTGAGCGCCCCATAGTGGAGGATCGAGGCGCAGAGCACCGCGTCGGCGCCCGCCCGCAGCGCTGCCGCGAGGTCCTCGACCCCGCCGGCCCCGCCCGAGGCGATCACCGGCACCTCGACCGCGCCGGCGACCGCCGCGGTGAGCTCGAGGTCGTAGCCCGCGCTCGTGCCGTCGCGGTCCATCGACGTGAGCAGGATCTCCCCCGCGCCGCGCGCGGCGCCCTCGGCCGCCCATGCGACGGCGTCGCGCCCGGTGGGCGTGCGCCCGCCGGCGAGGAACGCCTCCCAACCGGGCTCGCCCGCCCGGGCCTTGGCGTCGATCGCGAGCACGACGCACTGCGCGCCGAAGCGCGCCGCGAGCTCGTCAAGCAGCTCGGGACGGCGGAGCGCCGCCGAGTTGACCGAGACCTTGTCGGCGCCCGCGTCGAGCACCGCCTGGGCGTCGGCGACCGAGCGGATGCCGCCGCCGATCGTGAACGGGATGAAGAGCTCGTCGGCGACGCGGCGGGCGAGCTCGACGACCGTCGCGCGCGTGTCCGACGTCGCGGTGATGTCGAGCAGCACGAGCTCATCGGCGCCCGCGGCGTCATAGCGGGCGGCGAGCTCCACCGGGTCGCCCGCGTCGCGCAGGTCGACGAACCCGGTGCCCTTCACGACGCGGCCGGCATCGACGTCGAGGCACGGGATGATTCGCTTGTAGTGCACCGCGGGCCAGGCTACCCGCCGTGCGGGGCGGGCTGAGGACCGCCGAGCGCCGCCTCACCGCCGGGGCCGTCGAGCGCGGCCTGACCCTCCGCGACGGTGAGCCGGCCCTCGAACAGCGCCGTGCCGACGATCACCCCACGCAGCGGCGCGAGCGCCGCCGCGCGCAGCGCCACGAGATCCTCGACGCTCGCCACCCCGCCCGAATAGACGATCTCCGCGCCGTCGCCGACGACCTCGCACGCGGCGCGGAGCGCGGCGAGGTCCGGGCCGCCGAGCGCGCCGTCGCGGTCGATGCACGAGAACACGAACCGCCGCACGCCCCGGTCCCGCAGTCCGGCGAGCGCGGCGGCGGCGGCGATGTCGGTCTGCTCGGTCCAGCCGGCGGCGGCGACCCGCCCACCGCGCACGTCGACCGAAACGAGGATGCGGGCGGCCCCGTGGGCGGCGACCATCGCCCGGGCGAACGCCGGATCGCGCACCGCGGCGGTGCCGAGAATCGCCCGCTCGGCGCCGGCGGCGAGCACCCGCGCCACCGACTCGGAGTCGCGCAGACCGCCGCCCACCTGCACCGGGACATCGACCGCGGCCGCGATCCGCGTGAGGTGGTCAAGGTTGGCCGGCGCGCCCGCCCGCGCGCCGTCGAGGTCGACGACATGGAGCGCCCGGGCGCCGTCTTTCACCCAGCGCAGCGCCGCGACGAGCGGATCGGCGTCATAGACCGTCTCGCGGTCGAACTCTCCGCGCAGGAGCCGCACCGCCCGACCCCCGCGGATGTCGACCGCGGGCCACAGGAGGATCGGCCCGCTCACGCGTGGACGGCGCGGGGCGTGTCGGCGACGAGCGCGCAGAACGCCGCAAGCAGGCGCAGGCCGTGCGCCGAGGACTTCTCGGGATGGAACTGCGTGCCCATCACCGCCCCCCGGGCCACGATCGTCGCAAACGTCTCCCCGTAGGTGGTCGTCGCGACGACGTCCGCGGGATCGGAGGGCCGCACCGCGTAGGAGTGGACGTGGTAGAAGGCGGCGCCCCGCTCGGGGAGCCCGGCGGTGAGCGGCGCCGCGCGGACGGGCCGCACCTCGTTCCAGCCGATGTGCGGGATCCGCAGGCCGCCGGCGTCGATGCGCGTCACCGCGCCGCCGAGCAGCCCGAGACCGGCGGTGTCGCCGAGCTCGGTGGAGCGCTCGAACAGGAGCTGCAGCCCGAGGCAGATGCCGAGCAGCGGGCGCCCCTCGGCGGCGGCTGCCCGGATCGGCGCGATCAGCCCGCGGTCCTGGAGCGCGGACATCGCCGCCCCGAACGCCCCCACGCCGGGGAGCACGAGTCCGTCCGCCGCCGCGAGCGCGCCCGGGTCGTCGGTCACCTCGACGCGGGCGCCGACGTGCTCAAGCGCCTTGTGGACCGAGCGGCGGTTGCCCATGCCGTGGTCGACGATCGCGATGCGCGGGACGCTCACGTGAGCGACCCCTTCGTCGAGGGGATGCCGTTCTCGGCCGGGTCGAGCGCGACCGCGGCCCGGAGCGCGCGGGCGAGCGCCTTGAACGCCGCCTCGATCATGTGGTGGACATTCGTCCCGGTCTCGATCGTGAGGTGAAGCGTCATCCGCGCGTGCAGCGCGAGCGCCCGCAGAAACTCCTCGCACAGCTCGTAGTCGAACTCGCCGATCGCCCCGCGGGGCAGCGAGGCCTCGAACGCACAGAGGCCGCGGCCGGAGATGTCGATCGCGCAGGCGGCGCGCGCCTCGTCCATCGGCACGGTCGCCTGCCCGTAGCGCGCGATCCCGGCGCGGTCGCCGAGCGCCGCGTGGAGCGCCTCGCCCAGGCAGATGCCGACGTCCTCGACCGTGTGATGCCCGCCGGTGTGCAGGTCGCCGGAGGCGTGCACCGCGAGGTCGAGGTGGCCGTGGCGCGCGAGCAGGTCGAGCATGTGGTCGAAGAAGCCGATGCCGGTCACGCGCTCCCCCGCGCCCGTCCCCTCGAGCGACAGCGCGAGCGTGATGTCGGTCTCCCCGGTCCGCCGCTGAAGCTCGGCGCGCCGCGGCGCGCTCCCGGTCGGCGCGCCCTCAGCCATCCGCGCGTGCCTCCATCGAGCGGGCGTGCATCTCGAAGCCCTCGGCGCGCGCGATCGGCGCCGCCGCCCGGGCGAGCGCGCTCGCTCCCGCGCCGATCCGGATCTCGGAGAAGTGGCGGCGGAAGTGCGACGGGGAGAGCCCGGAGGCGAAGCGCGCGGCCCCGTTCGTCGGCAGCACGTGGGTCGAGCCCGCGACGTAGTCCGAGAACGCGGTGCCGGAGCGAGCGCCGATGAGCACGCAGCCCGCATGCCGGACGTCGGGGGCGAACGCCTCCGCCGCGGCGCCCATCAGCTGCAGGTGCTCAGGCGCGAACGTCTCGGCGACGACGAACGCCTGGTGCAGGTCGCCGACTCCGATCAGGCGCACGATCGCCGCGCCGTCGGGCGCGTCGTCGATCCGGGCCTGCACCGCGTCGAGCAGGCGGTCCGAGCCGGAGAGCAGGACGACGATCGAGCCGGCGCCGTGCTCGGCCTGCGCGAGGAGGTCGAGCGCGAGGGCCCCGGGGTCGACGGCGTCGTCGTCGCCGTCGGCGATCACGACGAGGTCGCTCGGCCCGGCGAACCCGTCGATCGACACCTGACCGAACACCTGGCGCTTGGCCTCCTGCACGTACAGGTTGCCCGGGCCGACGATCACGTCGACGGGACGTACCGACTCGGTGCCGTACGCGAGCGCGGCGATCGCCTGCGCGCCGCCCATCCGGTAGCCGACGGTCGCGCCCGCCAGCCGCCAGGCGGCGAGGAGCACCGGGTCGACGTCGCCGCTCTCCCCGGGGGGCGAGCACACCGCGATCTCCCCCACGCCCGCCACGCGCGCGGCGACGACCCCCATGACGACAGTGCTGGGGTACGGGGCGCGTCCCGCCGGCACGTAGACCGCGGCGCGGGCGAGCGGCACCTCGCGCACCCGCACCTCGTGCCCGCCGGCAACCGCGCCCTCGACGCCGGGCGGCGCGTCGAAGCGCACCGTGCGGTCGACGGCGAGCTGCGCCTCGGCGACGCGGCCGACGTTCGCGATCGCGAGCTCAAGGCCCGCGCGGATGTCGTCGTCGAGCCGCTCGAGCGCGGTGTCGAGCTCGGCGTCGGGCACGACGAGCGAGGCCGGCGTGGCGCCGCGGGTGTCGAACTCCCGCGTGTAGTAGCGCAGCGCATCGTCGCCGGAGGCGCGAACCCGCTCGATGATCTCGGCGACCGTGTCGGAGACGGACTCGGGCGCGGGCACGAGTTCGCGCAGCTCCCGCGCGAGCGTCACCGCGTCGCCCGACAGCACCTGGCGCTCAGAACGCACGGATCCGCTCCGTCAGCGCGTCGATCTCGGCGGCGCGGAGCTTGTGCGCGACCGGGTTGGCGATCAGCCGGGCCGTCGAGACGGCGATCTGCTCTCGGATCACGAGCCCATTCTCCCGAAGCGTCGTCCCGGTCGCGGCGAGGTCGACGATCGCCTCGACGAGGCCGGTGAGCGGCGCGAGCTCGACCGACCCCTTCACCTCGACGATCTCGACCTGGCGGCCCGTGCGGGCGAAGTGGCGGGCTGCGGTCCGCGGATACTTGGTCGCGATCCGCACAACCCCGAGCCGGCGCAGCGCCTCGGCGGCGCGATCCTCGCCCGCCGCCGAGGCGAGCACCATCTCGCAGCGCCCGTAGCCGAGGTCGATCAGCTCGTAGACCTCGCGCTCGGCCTGCTCCATGAGCACGTCCTTGCCGGTGATCCCGAGATCGGCCGCGCCCGCCTCGACGTACGTCGGGACGTCCGCGGGGCGCATCGTGATGATCCCCACCTCCGAGAACAGGAGCCTGCGGTCGTTCGCGCGGACCGCCCCGGTGTCGATCCCGAGGCGGTCGAGCAGGTCGAGCGTCTCGCTGAAGAGCGCGCCGCGCGGAACCGCGATCCGCAGCCGGCGTGGCGGCACGGGCCCTCCGGGCGCGCACGACGGCACTACAGGCGCTCCTCGCCGGTGACCGCGATGTGCAGCCGCTCGACGTTGAGCGCGAAGCCGACGGCCGGCCGCGGACACCCGAACGTCGCGAGCAGGTCGTCGTAGCGGCCACCGCGCCCGATCGGCATCCCGAACGCGGGATCGTAGACCTGGAAGACGGCACCCGTGTAGTAGCCGAGACTCCGCACGAGCCCGAGGTCGAAGATCACCCGCCCGGCGACAGCCGGCGAGAGCAGCGCGTGGACCTCGCGCAGCGGCGTGAGCGCGTCGTGGAGGGCTCCCTCGAGCCCCTCCAGCACCTCGGGGCCGCCGCGGGCGCGGGCGAGGCGCAGCAGCAGCTCGACCTGCTCGGTCGCGAGCCCGAGCGAGCGGATCTCCCGCTCGACGCCGACGAAGTCCCCGCGCGCGAGCTCGGCGAGGATCAGCTCCCGCTCGCCGGCGTCGACCCCCACCGCCTCCAGCAGCGAGGGATAGAGCGACGCGTCGCCGAGCCCGACCCGATAGCTGTCGAGGCCGGCCGCGTCGAGCGCCGCGCACAGGACCGTGAGCACCTCGGCGGTCCCGGGCGCGCCGCCGACGCCGAGCAGCTCGACCCCAGCCTGTAGGACCTCCCGCGACTGGCCGCGCCCGGCGGCCACGCCCCGCCAGGCGGAGGCGAGATAGCAGAAGCGCAGCGGGCCGTCGTGGCGCGCGTAGCGGGTGGCGGTCAGCCGAGCGATCGGGACCGTCATGTCGGGCCGCAGCACGAGCACGTCGCCGGTCTCGTCGAACATGCGGTAGGCGGACGCCGACACCGGCAGGTTGGCGCGCGCGAACGTCTGCTCGCGCTCGAGCGCCGGCGTCGAAACCTCGCCGTAGCCGGCGCTCGCGAACACCTCGCGGATGCGATCGGTCATCGCGCGCAGCTCGCGCATCTCGTCGGGCAGCACGTCGCGGGTGCCGCTCGGGATGCGGTCGGGCCCGGCCGCGATCCCAGCGCGCAGCCGGGGCTCGGGCTCGCGATCTGACGCCGCGCTCACGAGGCGATCGCCGTCGCCACTACGCGGTGACGGGCGCGTCCTCCATGCGGGCGATGCGCGCGCCGAGTCCTCGCAGGCGCTCGTCGATCCGCTCGTAGCCGCGGTCGATCTGGCGGATGTTGCCGATCTCCGTGCGGCCGTCGGCGCAGAGCGCCGCCACGAGCATCGCCATGCCGGCGCGGATGTCCGGCGACTCGACCCGGCCGCCGCGCAGCCGCCGCGCGCCGTTGACGATCACGCGATGCGGATCGCAGATGATGATCTCGGCGCCCATCGCGACGAGCTTGTCGGTGAAGAACAGGCGGTTCTCGAACATCCACTCGTGGACGATCACCGATCCCTGACACTGGGTCGCGAGCGCGACCGCGATCGAGGTGAGATCCGCCGGGAACGCGGGCCAGATCCCGTCCTGCACGGTCGGCATGTGGTCGCCGCGATCGTTGCGGATCACGAGCTCCTGGTTGCCGGGGACGATGAGGTCGCGCTCCTGCTCCTCGGAGCGCAGCCCGAGGCGCTCGAACACGAGCCGGATCATGCGCAGGTCCGCCGGCCGCGTGTTCTTGATCCGCAGTTCGCCGCCGGTGACGCCGGCGAGCGCCATGAACGAGCCGATCTCGATGTGATCGGGCGCGATCTCATGCGTGCAGCCGCGGAGCGTCGCCTGGCCGTGGACGGTCATCACGTTGGACCCGATGCCGTCGATCGAGGCGCCCATCGCCTCGAGCATGCGGGCGAGGTCCTGGACGTGCGGCTCGGAGGCGGCGTTGCGGATGACGGTCGTGCCGCGGGTGAGCGCGGCGGCCAGGAGCGCGTTCTCGGTCGCCATCACCGAGGCCTCGTCCATGAGGAAGTCGCAGGGGCGCAGCCCGAGCGCGGGCGCGGTGAGGTCGACCTCGTTCCAGCGATCGTCGATCTCCGCGCCGAGCGCGCGGAACGCGTCGAGATGCGGATCGAGGCGCCGCCGGCCGATCACGTCGCCCCCCGGCGGCGGCATGTGCGCGGAGCCGAAGCGCGCGAGCAGCGGCCCGGCGAGCAGGAACGAGGCCCGAATCCGCTCCGCCATCGCCGGGTCGACGTACGTGGAGTCGACCCCGGAGGCGTCGACCGAGACCTCGCTGTCGGTGACCCATTCGACGCGCGCGCCGAGCATCTCGAGCAGCTGGACCATCGCCTCGACGTCGGCGATCCGCGGGACGTTGCGGAGCACGACGGGGTCCTCGGTGAGGAGCGTCGCGGCGAGGATCGGCAGGGCGCTGTTCTTGTTGCCTGCGGGCGTGAACGTGCCGGACAGCGGCACACCGCCTTCGATGACGAACTTCTCCAGGGGAATCGACCTCGATCTCTGGACGGGGCGTGGACTCGTGCGACCCGGCGCCGGACGGGCGCCGCGACCCGCGGACGGCGCGGATCGATGCACTAGGGTACCGGGCATCGTGATGGAGGATTCGCGCGAGCAGGCCTGGGACCTTCTTTGCCAGTGGACGCGCAGCGATTCGCTGCGCCGCCACGCGCTCGCCGTCGAGACCGCGATGCGCGCCTATGCGCCCCGGTTCGACGGCGACGTCGAGCTGTGGGGGCTGACCGGGCTCCTGCACGACCTCGACTACGAGCGTTTCCCGGACATGGACACCGAGGACGGCCATCCGCGGACCGCGCTGCGGGAGCTCGACGCGCGCGGCTACCCGCCGGAGCTTGTGCGCGCGGTCGCCTCCCACGCCTCGTTCCTCGGAGTGAGCCGCGAGACTCCGATGGAGAAGGCGCTGTTCGCCGTCGATGAGCTCTCGGGCTTCCTGCTCGCCTGCGCGTACGTCCGTCCCGAGGGGCTCGTCGGCATGACCCCGAAGTCGGTGCGCAAGAAGCTGAAGTCGCCGGCGTTCGCCGCGGCGGTGAGCCGCGAGGACCTCAGGGCCGGCGCGGCCGAGCTCGGGGTCGACTTCGACGAGCATGTCGCGTTCGTGATCTCGGCGCTCGCCGCGCGGCGCGACGAGCTCATGCCGGCCTCCGCGGAGTCCGCGGGCTGATGCCGGACGGGCCGCGGGTGCGGATCGTCGTCCTCGAGGGCGACGAGACCGGTCAGGAGCTGCTCGAGCAGTCGCTGCGCGTGCTCGACGGCGGCCTGCTCGGGCTGCCCGGGCTCGAAATCGAGCGCTTCGACCTGTCGCTCGAGCGGCGGCGCGAGACGGCGAACGGGGTGGTCGAGGAGGCGGCGCGCGCGATGCGCGAGGCCGGCCTCGGGCTCAAGGCCGCGACGATCACGCCCGAGGGGCGCGGTGACGTCGGCTCACCGAACGCAATCCTGCGCGAGCTCGTCGAGGGCAAGGTGATCGTCCGCACCGGCCGTCGGCTGCCGGGCGTCGCGCCGATCGCCGGCGTCCACCATCCGATCTCGGTCGTGCGGATGGCCGTCGACGACGCCTACGGCGCGGAGGAGCGCCGCGCCGGGGAGGCGGGCTCGGAAGAGGAGATGGCGTTCCGCACCGAGAAGATCAGCCGCTCCACCTGTCGCGCGGTCGCCGAGTACTCCTTCCAGGCGGCGGCCAAGATGGGCGCCCGCGTGTACGGCGGGCCGAAGTGGACGGTCTCGCCGACGTACGAGGGGATGCTCAAGGAGGAGCTCGACGCGGCCGCCGAGCGCCACCCCGACGTGCCTTACCAGCCGGTGCTGATCGACGCCACATACGCCGGGCTGCTCTCGGGCGCGACCGACTCGCCGCTCGTCATCCCCGCTTTGAATCGCGACGGCGACTGCCTGTCGGATCTCGTGCTGCCGATGTTCGGTTCGATCGCGGGCGCGGAGTCGGTCCTGCTCTCGTTCGACGGCGACCAGACGACCGTGGCGATGGCCGAGGCGCCGCACGGGACCGCGCCCGCGCTGCTCGGCAAGGACCTCGCCAACCCACTCGCGATGATCCTCGCCTGCGGCGCGCTTCTGCGCCACGCCGCCGACCGCCACGGGGCGGCGTGCGAGCGAGCGTCGCGGGCGATCTACGAGGGGACGCTCGAGACGGTCGCAGCGGGGGTGAAGACGCCCGATCTCGGCGGCCACGCCGGCACGACCGAGTTCACGGGCGCGGTCGTCGAGCGGATCGCGACCAAGCTCGACGTGTGGGCCTCACTCGGGTCCTGAGCGCTCGTCGCGCCGGTGGCGCGGAACCTCGATGCTCAACCGCCTCAGCCGCGGCCGCGACCACCCGCGGCGTCTCCGCGACCCGCGTGCAAGATCTCGTGCAGCACGCCGAATCCGTCCGACCCGATCCGTAGGCTCGAACATATGTTCCAGGCATCGAAGAAGCGGCTGCAGCGCCTGCTCGACGTCGTCGACGACATGCTCGTCGGAGCGCCCGAGGAGGCCTTCGAGGACGCCGCCCCCCACCCTCACACGCGCAGGGTCATGCTGCGGGTCGAGCGCCGCGCCGGCACGGTCCCGCTGCGGCCGGCCCACTGCCTCTCACCGATCGAGCGTCCGGCGGCTCGACGGCGCGACCGAGACGCGGTGCGCTGAACGTCGACGCCCGGCGGCGGCTCACGCCCCGGCGCGCAGGGCCGCTCTGTCCACCCCGGCGAGCCGTCCGCGACGTGCGATCGATCCGGCGAGGCAGCGGGCGGCGCGCGGTCAACGCCGGCGAGGCGGTCGGGGCGCGCGGTCAACGCCGGCGAGGCGGTCGGGGCGCGCGGTCAACGCCGGCGAGGCGGTCGGGGCGCGCGGTCAACGCCGGCGAGGCAGCCAGCGGCGCTCGTGCTCGTGGGGATGTCTCCAACCAGCGAGGTCTCGCGCCGCGCGCGGGCGATCCCAGCTCCCGGCGCATGCCTCGGCGTCAAGCGCCCGCAGGCGCGCGGCGACGAGCGCGGTCAGGTCGCCGACGTAGCCGGCCTTCACGTGCCAGGCGAGGTCGCGCTCGGCGCGCGGCGTCCGGCTCAGGCGTTCCGCCAGTTCCGCGCACTCCGCGAGGGCGACCGGCAGCGCACCGGCGTCCCCGCCTCCCGATGAACGGCCGATCTCGCGCGACATGGCACACGCTCCTGTGGCAACTGGCTCCGACTGCGGTGACCGCTCGTAGGGTCCTCCTTCCGGGGCCATGTGTCAAGCGTCACGAGCGACGTGGCCGGTGCCCGGCGAGCAGTGGCCCCGCCAATGTCGAGTGGTTGCCACGCCACGGACGCGCCACGTGTCCACCGGCAGGTCGACGCCGGTCGCCGAGCATGGCCAACTGGCGGCGCAGACGATCGTCCGCGTCGACCGGTCGCGCGCGCCTCAGACGAGGCGCTCGATCTTGAGCCGGCGCACGCCCCGCGGCGTCTCGAGCTCGACCGTCTCCCCGACGGGACGGCCGAGCAGCGCCTTGGCGACCGGCGACTCGGCGGACAGCTTGCCGGCGGCACGATCGGCCTCGGCCGCCCCGACGATCGTCCAGCGATGGAGCTCATCGGTCCCGAGGTCCCGGACCTCCGCCTCGACCGCGAATTCCATCGTGTTGCCGTCGGAGCCGGTCGACTCGACGACGACCGCGTTGCGCAGCCGCTGCCGGAGCCGTGTGATCCGCGCCTCCAGGTGGCCCTGATCCTCCTTGGCGGCGTGATACTCGGCGTTCTCGCTGAGATCGCCGTGGCCGCGCGCCTCGAGGATCCGCGCCGCGACCTCGCGCCGGGCGACCGTCTCCAACTCGGCGATCTCCGCCTTCAGCGCCGCGAGCCCCTCCTCGGTGATCGGCTCCCCCGCCTCGTTCGATGCACTCATCATCAGATTGTCCCACCTCCGAAAATTACGGTGTGTCCTGGCGCCACCGCCCGGCGCGCCGTCGGAGTTCTCCGCTCGCCGCAGACGAACCGCGCCGCTCCGTCGGCGGCCGCGCGATCCGACACGCGAGTCGACCGGGCGTTCGAGCGGCAGTCACGGGTGGCGGCGCATCCCCGTTGCCCAATCGCGTGCCTCCGGAGGCGACCGGCGAGCTGGGACGCCGGATGCAACCCGGATGCTCCGCGGGAGGCACGCGTTCTTGGGGCCAAGCGGGGGTGTGCCGCCGACCCCCCTCTGCCGGCACCGGGGGTGCGCCGCCACCCCCCTCTGCCAACCACAACAAGCCCCGCCGGGCAAAGCCTGACGGGGCTCGTGTGGAGAAAAACCGGCGGCGACCTACTCTCCCAGGCCCTTGCGGGCCAAGTACCATCGGCGCTGAGGGGCTTAACGGCTCTGTTCGGAATGGGAAGAGGTGTTTCCCCCTCGCCATAGCCACCGGAAACTTGTCAGGAGCGTCCCGCGCCACCAGCGCCGACAACGGCGCACCAGCGGCCGCTCCAACGAATTGAAGAGACCGCTCCTCGCGGGCCCTCAAAACCACACAACAGCCAATGAAACGGGCACCGAAGAAGACTCCGCCATCGCGGGCGCACGCGCCCGGATAGGCAGAAAAATATCCGTCAAGCCCTCGACTCATTAGTACCAGTCTCCTACGAGTGTCACCACTCTTCCAGATCTGGCCTATCAACCTGGTGGTCTACCAGGAGTCTTACTCCCTCGAGGGGATGGGAGAGCTCATCTTGAGGCCGGCTTCCCACTTAGATGCTTTCAGCGGTTATCCGATCCGCACGTAGCTAATCTGCAGTGCCCTTGGCAGGACAACAGATACACCAGAGGTGCGTTCATCCCGGTCCTCTCGTACTAGGGACGAATCCTCTCAACTCTCCAACGCCCACGGCAGATAGGGACCGAACTGTCTCACGACGTTCTGAACCCAGCTCGCGTACCGCTTTAATGGGCGAACAGCCCAACCCTTGGGACCTACTTCAGCCCCAGGATGCGACGAGCCGACATCGAGGTGC
>Ga0209061_1000505_pt1 | contig 96709 bp, 91 predicted proteins | sample Coa_R1_10_FD_187157 | JGI IMG/M metagenome (GOLD analysis project Ga0209061, IMG submission 187157) | Surface soil microbial communities from Centralia Pennsylvania, which are recovering from an underground coalmine fire - Coalmine... | ecosystem: Environmental > Terrestrial > Soil >...
GAGACCGCCTCGTCGGTGATCCGGAAGGCACTTCGCCAGTACCTCGGAGTCCGCTGACTCCCGCAAGCAGGACACCTGCTTCGTTCCCGTGAACAGCATCTCGGACGCGACGGCCTGAGCCCTCCAATGCGCGGTCAGGAGGACCACGCCTGTGGTGCGGGGATCGTCCGAGGAACTGAAGAGAAATCCTGTTCAGGCAGCGACCCCGTGGGTGGCCGAAGGCCATGGCGACTGTGTAGGCATGTCTCCAGGCCCGCATCACCTCAGATCTGCGCGCCGCGACAGGAACTCACGGGACCAGAGTGAAGGCCTCCACGTGCCGCGGCCTCACGACGCGGAAGTGGCGTTGGTCGAACGTCGCAATGACCTCGAGCTCACGCCGCTCGGCCAGGGCGATCACCGATGCGTCCACCATGCCCAACGGCAGGTCGAGGTACTCCTCCATCAGGTCAGCGATCCGTGCCCAGTCGGAGTCCAGCACGGGCTCGGCCACGAGCTCGCCGTCGGCGAGCGATCGTGCCAGGGCCAGCTCGGCCTCAGCACCGATCCGATCGCTGAGCAGGTAGCTGACCTCGGTTATCACGAGCGCTGGAACCAGAAGCGGCCGCTCGGATCGTGAGAGCAGCCGCACCGACTGCTCGTGGTGCTTGTCGCGCCTCGCTGCAGCCGCGTACAGCGGCCCGGCGTCGACGATCAACACGATCTCAGCGCCGGGCGCCGCGGCGGCGCCGGATGCCTTCAGCGACGAGCTCGTCGACTCGCTCCGAGGCGTCCCGCGGAGAGCCGTCCCCCACCGCGAAGAAGCCAAGGCGACCGTCCCCCGGTGCGGGCAGCTCTCGTTCGATCGCCTCACGAGCGACCTGCGCGATCGACTGTCCGCGACGGCGCGCTTCAAGCCGCAACCGCGCATCGACGTCATCGGGAAGCATGATCGTCGTCCGCTTCATACATACAGCCTAACGCATCACTATGCGCGAGGCGAACCTCAGCAGAGCGCATCGCTCGGGGCGTCGTGCTTCAGCGCGACACCACTTCGGGAAGGGGATTGGGCACGCATCGGTCGCACGGCATATCCCCGCCTGGAGGACCGCAGCGCGGCTGCCGGTGCGCGCTCCGGTTCAAATTGCCTGCTCACGACCAATTTGCGTGCCGTCACGCGCGGCATGCCTGCGTGTGTGCCCAATCCGGGCCAGATCCCGAAGGTCCGCAGCACCAACTCGTCCAATAAAAAACCCAGCATTTGCTAGTTCTTTGAATCGGGGCGCCCGGATTTGAACCGGGGACCTCACCGACCCGAACGGTGCGCGCTACCAGGCTGCGCCACGCCCCGATGGGTCCAGTATTCCACACCCACGGCGCTGGGCAGGCCCCGTCCGCCGGGCGCCGGTCGGCGAGCGCCCGAGCCGGGGCGGCGAAAACCGGCGCATTTTGAGGGCATTTCGGCCCAGCGGCCGGTGCACCCCGCGCCGCTTCGGCGATTCGGGTTGAGGCCGTCCGCCCGAGCGGGCATACTTCCGGCCATGTAACGCAAGCGGCAAAGGAGGATGAGGACCATGCCCAATCACCTGACGCCCACCGAGCTGGCGCGCGAGTCAGGGCTGGAGCGACGCGATGTGATCGCCAAGTGTCTCGAGCTGGGCGTCCCGATCTTCAACGGGCGGATCGACAAGACCCTCTTCCTATCCAGCCTGCGCGAGCGTCCAGGCTCGCCCACCCAGCAGCAGCCGCAGCCGGCAGGGGCCTAGCGGCAGCCTCAAACCCAGCCGGAGGAGTCCATCGGCGACTACCGCGGCTGCTGCGCGGACTGGCGCAGCAGCGTCGAGGTCGTCTGCTCGAGGATCTTGCGCCAGGCGCGGGTCCGCTCGCGCTCGGCCGCGAAGTGCTCGACCACCTGGCGCACCTGGGTGGCGGAGATCTCGATCCCGTGCCGGGCGCAGATGCGCTTGAAGTGGGGGTAGTCGTGGGCCAGCTTCAGCGTCACCGACTGAAACCCGTGGCGGGCGATGTCCACCCGTGAGGTGAAGTTCATGATGCTGGTCTGGAACATCAGCTCGTCGTTGGGCTCGGGCTCGATCAGGATGATGTCCACCCCCGGATAGCGCTGCTCCCAGCTCGTGGCCAGCTCGTGCAGGCGCTGGTAGGCCAGCAGCTTGAACGCCTGGTAGCCGATCTGGGGAAAGCCCATGTCCGACACCCGCCGCGCGCGCGAGCCGGTGATGGTCGGAATCCGGGCCTGGAAGTCGTTGACGTAGGGAACGAGCGGATTGACCACGACGATGAACTTCGCCTCCGCCTCCACGGCGATGTCCAGGTTGGTCGTGGACACGATCCCGCCGTCCACCAGCTCGCGGTCCTTGAGCCTGACCGGCCGGTAGATCATCGGCAGCGCCCCCGAGGCGCTGACGGCGGTGGAGATCGGCACGTCGTCCCACCCCTGGGCCCCGAGCACGATCCGCTCGCAGGTGTCCAGGTCTGTGGCGGCCAGGTAGAGCTCGCAGGCGAGCTGGCGGAAGTCGTCGCTGCGACCCGGATCGGACAGGATTGTCCTCACGTAGCGCTCGATCCCCTCTCCCGAGTAGAGCCCCGAGGGCAGCGCCTCGGCCAGCCCCACCACCACGTCCACGGCCGAGATCTGCCCCACGTCGCGCAGCAGCCGACGCACCACCTGGGCCAGCCGGAACGGCATCAGCGCCGCCTTGGTCAGAAACTCGCGGTAGTTGGGATGCAGCAGGGCGCTGACCCGGGCGTCGGGGAACGCCGTGGGCGTCTGCCGGACGATCACCCGCATCATCTCCTCCGGGGTGATGCCGTTGGCCACCGCCGCGGCCACGAACGCGCCCGCACTGGTGCCCACATACACGTCGAACTGGTTGACGGTGCGGTTGACCGACAGCAGGTCGAGCGCCCGCAGGGCGCCGATCTCATACACCCCGCCGGTGAAGCCCCCGCCGCCGAGCACCAGGGCTGTCTTCGAGCGCGGACGGCGCCGGGAGGCGGCCCCGGAACCCCGGCCTCTGGCGGCGACCGCGCGCGAGCCCCCCGCCTCAAGCTTCAGCACCTTGCCCATGTCCGCCTGCGATTGTAGGTCGGCCCCGGTCCCGGACCGCCGGTCCCCGACCCCCCGGTGGGGCTTCCGGGCACTCAGCGGACGGCGCCCGGCACGCGTAGGATTGGCGGGTGCCCGGCAGCACCAGCCACGGCCAGCAGCCCGCTGCCCACCTCGACCTGGGGCAGCTTGCCGCCAGGCGCGCCGAGCTGGAGGCCCGCCACAGCCCCTGGCGGGCGCGAACGCTCAGCCAGCTGCTGGACGAGGTCGCAGGCGAGCACCCCGAGCGGCCGTTCGTGGTCGGCGTGCAGGGCGAGCTCAGCTACGCGCAGCTGGCCGACTGGTCGCGCCGGTTGGCGCGCGGGCTGATCGCCGCCGGGGTCGAGCCCGGCGAGCACGTCGCGGTGCTCTTGCCCAACGGACCCGAGCTGGTGGCGCTGCGCTTTGCCATCGCCCGCGCCGGCGCGGTGGCGGTGCCGATCAACCCGCTGCTGCGCTCGCGCGAGTTGGCCTTTCTGCTGGCCCAGTCGCGCGCCGCCGCCCTGGTGGCCGTCGAGCGCTGGCGCGACATCGATCACCTGCAGGCGCTGGATGAGATCCTCCCCGGCTGGCAGCGGCGGCGCGGCCAGGACCGGCCGGGGGAGACCGGCGGCCCCCTGCCCGCCCTGCGCCTGGTGGCGCTCACGCCCGACGCCCGCGGGCGCGAGGCGCTGACTCTGGCCGAGCTCGAGCGCGCCCCCGAGCCGGCGCTCGACGCCGAACTCGCCCGCCGCGCCGCCGGGCTCGATTCCCGGGCGCTGAGCAGCATCTTCTACACCTCCGGCACCACCGGCCATCCCAAGGGCGTGCTCTCCACCCACGACATGGAGTTGCGCAGCGCCTACGGCTCGGCGCTGACCCGCGCCTTCGAGGACGGGCGGAGGATCCTGTTCGCGCTGCCGCTGCACCATGTCTTCGCCTACATCGAGGGGCTGTTGGCCTCGCTGTTCGTGGCCGGCAGCGTGATCCCGCAGGCGCTGTTCGACCCGCACGCCACGCTTGAGGCGATCGAGCGCCACCGGGCCAACGAGGCGCTGTTCGTGCCCACGATGAGCCTGGCGGTGATCGACGCCGCCCGGCAGCGCAGCTACGACACCTCCTCGCTTCACTCGGTCATGTCGGCGGCGGCCAGCGCCCCGGCGCGGCTGTGGCGGGAGCTGCGCGAGCTGCTGGGGGTCAGCCAGCTGGTCACCGGCTACGGGATGACCGAGACCTCGGCGGCCACCACCTTCACGTTCCCCGAGGATCCCGACGAGCTGCTGGTCGAGACGGTCGGGCGTCCGAAGCTGGGCGGCGCCGCCGGCGACCCCGAGCTGCGGGGGCTCCTGGCCATCTACACCACCGTGGACCCGCGCAGCGGCGCCGCGCTGCCCGCGGGCAGCGAGGGCGAGCTGGCCACCCGCGGGCCGATCGTCACCCCCGGCTATCACGACAACCCCGAGGAGACCGCGGCGGCGATGCTGCCCGGAGGCTGGCTGCGCTCCGGCGATCTGGGCCGGATCGACCCGCACGGCTACCTGACCCTCACCGGCCGGGCCAAGGACCTCTACAAGTGCGGGGGCGAGATGGTCATGCCGGTGGAGGTCGAGCGCCACCTGACCGGCCGCCCGGACGTCGCCCAGGCATATGTGGTGGGCGTCCCGGATGAGCGGATGGGCGAGGTCGGCTGCGCCTGGATCATCCCTGCCGAGGGGGCGCAGCCGGACCCCCAGGAGCTGATCGCCCACTGCCGCTCCGGTCTGGCGCGCTTCAAGGTGCCCGCGCACGTGCTGTTCACCAGCGCCGAGGAGCTGCCGCTCACCGCCTCGGGCAAGGTGCAGCGGTTCGTGCTCGCAGAGCGCGCCGCCGCGCTGCTCGGCCTGGCCGCCCAGCCGACCTGAGCCGCCAACCGGGGCCACCCCGTCCAGCCCCGTCCACAGCGTCGGCGCACCTTTCGCCCGTCGGGCGTGTTCTCACCGGCAATGCGCCGAGTGATGCTCGCGTGGGGCGCCGTCGCGGTGGCGGCACTCGCCCTGGCGGCCGCCGCCCTGCCCGCCGCCGCCGGGGCGCAGTCGCCCTCGCCCGCGGCCAGGCTGGACGCCGCCCTGAACGCCGGGATGCACGCGCTCGGCGACGCCAGCGGCGCGCTGGTGGTGGACCTCAACACCGGCCAGACGCTGTACGCCGACGCCGCCGTCAGGCCGCGTCTGCCCGCCTCGGTGGAGAAGCTCTACACGACCTCCACCGCGCTGCTCCGGTTCGGGCCGGCGGCGCGGCTGACCACGGCGCTGTACGGGTCGGGCTGGCGCGGCGGTCGGGGGGTGTGGTGGGGGACCCTGTATCTGAAGGGCGGCGGGGATCCCACATTCGGCTCGGCCGGCTTTGACCGGGCCGCCTACGGCACCGGGGCCACGGTGCAGCGGCTGGTGGCGAACCTCATCGCCCGCCAGCGGATCACCGGCGTCCGCGGCCGGGTGATCGGCGATGAGTCCTACTTCGACTCGCTGCGCGGCACCCCCGCCACCGGCTACGCCACCGATCTGCCCGACGTCGAGGGCGAGCTGAGCGCGCTCGCCTACGACCGCGGGTTCGCCGACTTCGCCGGGACGATCCCGCAGGCGCAACCGGCGCTGTACGCCGCCCAGCAGCTGGTGGCGGCGCTGCGGGGCGCGCGCCTGGCCCTCCCCCGGCGCACGCCCACCACCACCGGCACCACGCCGCCCACCGCCCGGTGGCTGGCGGGGGTGCAGTCGCCGCCGATGGCCACGCTGATCCAGCTCACCAACACCCCGTCGGACAACTACCTGGCCGAGATGCTGCTCAAGGACCTGGGCGCCCGCTTCGGCGGGGCGGGGACGACGGCGGCCGGGGTGGCGGTGGTCAGGGCCGAGCTGCAGACGCAGTTCGGGATCACGCCGCAGTTCAACGACGGCTCCGGCCTCTCGCGCGCCGACCAGACCAGCCCCCAGCAGGTGGTCACGCTGCTCGAGCACATGGCCGCCAACCCCTACTTCTTCAACTCCCTGGCGGTGGGCGGCGAGACGGGCACGCTCCAGCACGAGATGGTGGGCACGCCGGCGCAGGGCGCCTGCCACGCCAAGACCGGCACGCTGCACGACGTGGCCACCCTGGCCGGGTACTGTCGCGCCCGCGACGGGCACGAGCTGGCCTTCGCCTTCCTGGCCAACGGCCTGAGCAACCCCGACTACGCACACTCGGTGGAGGGCAACCGGATGGCGGTGGCGCTGGCCAACTACGACGGCTGAGGCCGCCCCGCCGCCTCGCCTGCGGGGCGCTTGGCCGCCTTGCCTGCGGGGCGCTTGGCCGCCTTGCCTGCGGGGCGCCCGGCCGCATCGCCTGCAGGCTGCTCGGCCGCGTCGCCCGCGGGCCGCTCGAGCAGCTCTCGCAGGGCCTGCTCGTCGATCACCGCCACCCCCAGCCGTTCGGCCTGGGCCAGCTTCGAGCCCGGGCTCTCCCCCGCCACCAGGTAATCGGTCCGGCGCGACACCGACCCGGTGACCCGGCCGCCGGCGGCGAGGATCGCCTCCGTGGCCTGCTCGCGGGTGAACGTCGGCAGCGTGCCGGTGAGCACGAACGTCCTGCCCGCCAGCGGCCCCTCCCCCGGCGCCGGCCCCGCCTCCTCGAAGCGCAGCCCCTCCCGCCGCAGCTCGCCGATCAGAGCGAGCATCTGGGGATCGTGCAGCTGCGCGTGGATCGTCTGCGCCATCTTCGGCCCCACCCCCGGCACCGCCTCGATATCAGCCGGAGAGGCCCCGAGCAGGGCGTCGATCGAGCGGAAGTGCTGGGCCAGCGCGCGGGCGGTGACGTCGCCCACCTCCTCGAGCCCCAGCGCGTACAGGACGCGGGCGAACGGCTGGCGCTTGGAGCGCTCGATCGCGGCCAGCAGCTTCTCGGCCGACTGGCGGGCGAAGCCCTCCTGGGCGGCCAGCCGCTCGCCGTCCAGGCGGTAGAAGTCAGCCGGGGTGCGCACCCAGCCCAACTCCACGAACAGCCGCACCCGCTTCTCCCCCAGGCCGTCGATGTCCATCGCGCCGACGAAGTGGTCGAGCAGCTGGATCTGGCGCCCCGGGCACTCCCGGTTGGGGCAGCGGGTGAACACCGAGTCCTGCGGCTTGACGGTGGGGGTGCCGCACACCGGGCAGCGCTCGGGCGGGCGGGGAGGCGGCGGGCGGTCGGGGCGCTCGGCCACGTGCGGCGCGGGCGAGAGCACCTGCGGGATCACATCCCCGGCGCGCAGGACGATCACCTCCTCGCCCTCGCGGATGTCCTTGCGGCGCAGATCCTCCTCGTTGTGCAGCGTGGCCAGCTTGACCGTCACCCCGCCCACCCGCACCGGCTCGAGCCTCGCGTACGGGTGCAGGTCGCCGAACTTCCCCGGGTTCCAGCCGATCGCCTGCAGGCGCGTGACCGCGGTGGTGGGCGGAAACTTCCAGGCGATCGCCCACCGCGGCTCGCGCCCCACCACGCCCAGGCGGCGCTGCAGCTCGACCTGGTTGACCTTCACCACCGCCCCGTCGATCTCGAAGTCAAGCGACCCGCGGCGCTCCTCCCAGGCGCGGCACTGCTCCACCACCTCGGACTCCTCGCGCAGCAGCCGGACGTCGGGGTGCACCGGGAAGCGGTGCTCGCGCAGCCACTGCAGCGCGTCCCAGTGGGCGGCGAAGCTCACCCCCTCGCTCGCCCCCACCCCGTAGGCCCAGAACGACAGGGGGCGCTCGGCGGCCAGCTTGGGATCCAGCTGGCGGATCGTCCCGGCGGCCGAGTTGCGCGGGTTCATGAACGTCGAGCGCCCCTCCTCGGCCCGGCGCTCATTGAGCTGGGCGAAGTCCGACAGCGACATGTACACCTCGCCGCGGACCTCGAGCAGCGCCGGCGGCTCGGCGGCCTCGAGCCTGAGCGGAATGGCCGGGATCGTGCGCAGGTTGTGGGTGACGTCCTCGCCGATGCGCCCGTCTCCGCGGGTGGCGCCGCGGACGAACACCCCGTCGCGGTAGATCAGCGAGATCGCCAGCCCGTCGATCTTCGGCTCCACCACGTACTCGAAGTGCGGGTCGGTGATCCCCTCGCGGGCCAGGAAGTTGCGCATCCGCTGGATCCAGGCCCGCAGCTCCTCGGCCGAGCGGGCGTTGGCGAGGGAGAGCATCTCCTGGGGGTGGGTGACCTTCTCCAGCTCGGACACCGGCTCGCCCCCCACCCGCTGGGTGGGTGAGTCCGGGGTGACGAGCTCCGGGTGCTCGGCCTCGATCCGGCGCAGCTCGTCGAGCAACACGTCGTACTGCTCGTCGCCGATCTCCGGGTCATCGAGCACGTAGTAGCGGTGGTTGTGGTACTCGATCTGCCGGCGCAGCTCGGCCGCGCGCTGCGCCGCCTCCTGGGCGGCGGCCGCCGGGGCGGGCGTCACCGGCCGATCCCCCGCCCGGCCGGGGCGTGGGCGCCGTCCACTGATGCCGTCCTCATGTGCCCATCTCCCGCGCCGCCGGCGCGATCAGCCGCGCCAGGTCGTAGCGCTGGAGCGCGCTCAGCCCCTCGTGGTCGGTGAGATCGAAGTGCAGCGGCGTCACCGCGATCCGCCCGTCGGCCACCGCCTGCAGGTCGGTGCCGGTCTCGTCGCGCTCGTAGCTGGCGTCGCCGTAGATCCGGTACAACCGCCGCCCGCCGCTTCCCTCGTCGACCAGCGCCAGCTCGTCGCGGTAGACGCGCTTGCCCAGCCGCGCCACCTCCACGCCCCGCGGCTCGCAGCCGGGGACGTTGATGTTGAGCAGCGTGCCGGCGGGCAGCGGCACATCCTCAAGCTCGGCCACCAGCCGGGCGGTGAACGCAGCGGCGGTCTGGAACTCAAACCCGGCGCCGGCGCGAAAGTCCAGCTCCAGCGCGCTCGACTGCTGGGAGACGGCGATCCCCGGCAGCCCGAGCACGATCGCCTCCAGCGCCGCCGCCACCGTCCCCGAGTAGGTGATGTCGTCGCCCAGGTTGGAGCCGTGGTTGATCCCCGAGACGACCAGCTCGGCCTGAAAGCCCTCGATCAGGCCCAGTCGGGCCAGCCGCACGCAGTCGACCGGGGTGCCGTCGGTGGCGTAGCCCACGGTGCCGTCGTCGAAGTCGACCTCCTGGACCCACAGGGGGCGACGGGTGGTGATCGAGCGGGCCATGGCCGACCGGTTTCCGTCGGGGGCGATCACCGCCAGCTCGATCCCCGGCAGTTCGAGCAGCGCCCGGCGCAGCGTCTGCAGCCCCACCGCCTCGATCCCGTCGTCGTTGGTCAGCAGCACGCGCATCCGGTCTGATCGTAGCCGTGGCGGCGGCCGTGGCGCGGGGGCCGGGGCCCGCCGTCGCCGGGGCGCACGAACGGACCGAGGCGCCGGGCGCCGCGAGCGCGGCATACGCCGAACGGACCACTCCCGCTCATGTCGGCGCCGGCATCTGCCGAAACCCTGAGTAGGTTCATCGGTCGGCGCTCGGTTCGCGGGGTGGCGTCACAGGAGGGCTAGGCCACACATGACAGAACAAGCGCCATCGCACACCGCACCGCGCCATCGGGCGGGCCCGGTTGGGCCGGCACCGCTGCCGATCCTGCTCCTTGAGCCGGACGACGGCTTCGCCCTGCTGGCCAGCGCCGCCCTGCGGGTGGGGGTCGGGCCGCACGTGGCCATCACCCGCGCCACCGACCTGGCCGAGGCCCAGCGGCTCCTGTCCACGACCCGGCCGGCATGTGCGCTGGTCGCCGTGTCCGACTCCACCGCCGAGACGCTGGACGCCGTCCGCTGGCTGATCGAGCGCGATCCCCTGCTGTCGATCATCGTGCTGACCGAGGGCGTGGCCGAGCGCGACCGGGGCGTGGAGGCGGTGCGCGCCGGGGCGCAGGACTACCTGTCCAAGGTGGATCTCACCCCCCAGGTGCTCGGCCGGATGATCCGCTACGCGATCGAGCGCTCGGACTTCCACCGGCGCCTGCGCGCCTCCGAGCAGGTGCTGGCCCGGGCGATGGAGCACTCCCCGATCGGCTGGAGCATCCTCTCCCCCCAGGGCAACTACGTGAAGGTCAACCCGACGTTCGCGGCGCTGTTGGGCCGCTCCGCCGAGCAGCTGGTGGGGGCGCACTTCGACCACTGCACCCATCCCGACGATCGCCCGGCGGGAGAGCGCGCGCTGCGGCAGCTGCTGAGCGGCGCCCGGTCTGACCTCCGCACCGAGAAGCGCTATCTGCGCCCGGACGGACAGTTGGTCTGGGCGCTGGTCAACGTGATCGCCGTGCGCTAGGACCCCGGGCCGCGCGTCGAGTACTTCGTGGTCCAGGCCGAGGACATCACCCATCAGCGCGAGGCGCGGGAGTCACGCGCCCGGCTGGCCGCCGTGGTGGACGCGTCCAACGACCCCATCTACTCGATGGACCTGGAGGGCAGGATCACCAGCTGGAATCGGGGCGCCGAGCGCTTCTTCGGCTACCGCGCGGCGGAGGCGCTGGGCATGTCCGCGCTGGCGCTCGCGCCGCCCCACCTGGCGGCGGCGGCGAGCAGGGATCTTGAGCGCGCACGCCACGGGCAGGGCAGCGGACCGTACGAAACCCAGCAGCGGCGCAAGGACGGCTCACTGGCGCATGTGTCGCTGGTCGTCTCGCCGATCATCGACCACGCCGGTCAGCCGATCGGCGCCTCGGCCATCTCCCGCGACATCAGCGAGCGCATCCAGCATGAGCGCGAGCTCGAGGAGCGCGAGCGCCGCTTCCGCGCCGTGTTCGACCACGCCCTGGAGGCGATGTTGATCATCGACGACGACCGCCGGCTGCGGCACGCAAACGCGGCGGCGGCCCGGCTGCTGGGCCGCTCGATCGAGGAGCTGCTCAGCCTGCGGGTCGACGAGCTGACCGCGCCGGAGCTGCGCTCGCTGGCCCGGGAGCGGTTTCAGGCGTTCAAGCGGGCCGGGCAGCTCAGCGGTGAGCAGGTTCTGATCCGACCCGACGGCCACGAGCGCCACGTCGAGTACTCGGCCACCGCCGACATCCTGCCGGGGCGCCACCTGACCGTCCTGCACGACGTGACCGAGCGCACGCGCGAGCAGTCCGAGCGGGCCGCGCTGGAGGCGCAGCTGCAGCAGGCCCAGCGGCTGGAGAGCGTCGGCAAGCTGGCCGGCGGCGTGGCCCACGACTTCAACAACCTGCTGTCGATCATCCTCAACTACACCCACTACGCCCGGGAGAAGGCCATCGACCCCGAGCTGCGTGAGGAGCTCACCGAGGTGATCAGGGCGGCGGAGCGGGCGGCCTCGCTGACGCGACAGCTGCTGATCTTCAGCCGCGGCGACGCGGCCAACCCGCAGGTGATCGACCTGTGCCCCGCCGTCCGCCAGGCGGTCGAGCTGATGAGGCGCACGCTGGGCGAGCGGATCCTGGTCGAGACCGATCTGCCGACCGAGCCGATGCCGATCCTGCTCGACCGCGCGCAGCTGGACCAGGTCCTCCTCAACCTGGCCGTCAACGCACGCGACGCGATGCCACAGGGCGGACGGCTGCGCTTCAGCGCCCGCGCCGAGCGGGCCCGGCTGAGCGTGCCCGGCGCCGCGGAGGAGCGCAGCTCCGTGCACCTGATCGTCTCCGACACCGGCGAGGGCATGGACAGCGCCGTCCTGACCCGCGCGTTTGATCCGTTCTTCTCCACCAAGCCGCGCGACGCCGGCACCGGGCTCGGGCTGGCCACCGTGTACGGCATCGTCAGCCGGTCCGGAGGCAGCATCTCGCTTCGGTCCCAGGTCGGCGTCGGCACCACGGTCGAGATCAGCTGGCCGGCCGCCAGCCCGCAGGCCATCCAGCCCGAGGCGGCCGATGAGCATCCCACCTCGTTGGCCGGGGATCGCACCGTGCTGGTGGTCGAGGATGAGGGGGGCCTGCGCCGGCTGATCGAGCGCATCCTGCGAGAGCACGGCTATGGAGTGATCGCGGCGGCCAGCGCCGAGGAGGCGCTGGCCGACGGTCGGGCAGAGGAGGCCGACCTGCTGCTCACCGACGTCGTGATGCCGGGCCTGCAGGGGCCACAGCTGGCCGAGCTGCTGCGCCGGGATCGTCCCGGCCTGCCGGTGCTGTTCGTCTCCGGCTACAGCGACCAGGCGGGCGAACTGGCCGGCGCCGGCCACGTGCTGGCCAAGCCCTTCAGCGCCAGCCAGCTGCTGCGCTCGGTGGGCCAGGCGCTGGCCGAGGCGGGCGACGGCGGCCGCACGGATGAGGTGCTGCCCTCCGAGGAGGCGCTGGCGTGAAGGCGCAGGCAGAGCCCGCAGACGGCGCCGGAGCACCGCTCGAGGTGCTGGTGATCGAGGATCATCTGGCGGTACGCCGGGGCCTTGAGCTGCTGCTGCAGTCGGCGGCGATGCGGGTGGCCGGCGTCGCCGCCACCGCGGCGGAGGCGCGCGGCCTGCTCGCGCGGCGGCGACACGACGCGGTCCTGGTCGACGTGCGCCTGCCGGATGGCGACGGCACCAGCCTGGTCCGCGAGCACCTGGAGCGCAACCCGGACGCTGCCGTGGTGATCCTCACCGGCGAGTCCGACCTCGAGCGGCTGGAGGCCGCCGCCCGCTGCGGCGCCCGCGGGCTGGTGCTCAAGTCCGCACCCCCCGCCGAGCTGCTGGGTGCCCTGAGACGGGTGGCGGCCGGAGGACGGTACGTCGACCCCACGCTGGCCCAGCTCCTGAAGGCTCCCGCCCGTCCCGATCCCCTGAGCACGCTCAGCCCGCGCGAGCGGGAGATCCTTGAGCTTCTGGCCGGCGGGCTGAATGGCGAGGAGGTCGCCCAGCGGCTGGTGATCTCCGCGGAGACGGTGCGCACCCACGTGCGCAACGCGATGAACAAGCTCCGGGCGCGCACGCGGGCCCATGCGGTGGCCCTGGTGGCCGGCCAGCGAGCCGGTGGGCGAAGCTGATGCGCAGGATTTCCACCGCGCGAGCCGTCGGCCAGCGGGAGGTGCTCGTGTCGACCGGGAAGCCAACTCCCCGCTTTGCGGTATCCACCCCGCCCCGCGCGGGCCGACACTCCTGGTGATGAGCCCCCTGCTGCACAGCACGCCCCACAGCCCGATCGGCGGCCAGCGGCTGCTGCTGGTGGACGATGATCCCCAGATCCGGCGGATGGGCCGTCACATCCTGGCCGCCGAGGGCCACCAGCTGGAGCTGGCCGGCAGCCGGGATGAGGCCCTGCGGGCGGCCGCCGGCTCGCACTTCGCCCTGGCGATCTGCGACGTCTACCTGGGCGCCGACTGCGGGATCGAGCTCGCCGCCCAGCTCAGGAAGCTCCAGCCGCACCTGGCGATCCTGATGGTCAGCGGCGATGATGACCCCCAGGTCGCCCTGCGGGCGGCCGAGCGCGGCCACGCGCTCAGCTACCTGGTGAAGCCGTTCACCGCCAATGAGCTGCGCATCAACGTGGCCAACCTGCTGCTGCAGCGGCAGCTCGAGCTGGATGCCGACGCCCACCAGGAGCAGCTCGAGCGCGCGGTCGAGGAGCGCACGCGGGAACTGCGCCAGGCGATCCGGGAGCTGCTCGTCTCGCGTGAGGCGACCATCCGGCACCTGGCCCGGGCGGTTGAGATGCGCGACCCCAACACCCACGCCCACATCGACCGCATCGGAGAGACCAGCGCGCTGCTGGCCCGGGCGCTGGGTTGGCCCGAGGCGCACGCACAGCTGCTCAGGATCGCCGCTCCGATACACGACGTGGGCAAGATCGGCATCCCGGACCGGATCCTGCTCAAGCCCGGTCCGCTCACCCCCGCCGAGCGGGCGGAGATGGAGCGCCACACCACGATCGGCTACCGAATCCTGGCCGGCTCGGACTCCCCCCTGCTCCGGCTGGCAGCGGTGATCGCCCTCACCCACCACGAGCGCTACGACGGCACCGGCTATCCCAACCAGCTGAAGGGCAAGGAGATCCCGGTGGCGGGGAGGATCGTCGCGGTCGCCGACGTGTACGACGCGCTCGTCCACGACCGCGTCTATCGCCCCGCGCTCCCCCTCGCCGAGGCCCGCCGGATCATGCTGGAGGGGCGCGGCACGCAGTTCGACCCCTGTGTGCTCGATGCCCTGCTCGAGCACGTGGACGAGGTCAACGCGCTCAGCGCCGGGGCGCTCGAGCCGGCCCCTCCCCTCGAGCCGGCGCTGGCCCTCGAGTCGGCGCTGGCCCTCTCAAGCTGAGACGGTCGAGTCGACTTCAAAAGCGAGGGCGGCGCGCGATCGTGAACTCGACAGCGCCATCGCTTCGCAAGCCTTGTTGGTGGAGGCGCGGCGCGATACGTTGATCTGGTGGAGAGACGCTGCACCCGGACCAGTCAGAGCCGCCGCTTTCACGGTGGCTGTCAACCGCAATGGAGGAAGTGATGGCCAGGTTTGTCGTCCAACCCCACGTCCGCCTGCAGGAGTGGGTAGCCGAGGAGCTGGGGTACTTCGCGGACGAGGGGCTCGACTATGAGTTCGATCCCGCAGGCTTTGCCGGCGAGTCGGTCACGACCGCGGCGTCCCCGCCGTCGGTGCGCTCGGCCGCGACGGTCCCAATCTCCGTCCGCAACGGGGCATTCGAGGACATGGAGAAGGGTCGCGCTTGCGATGTCTCCTCGGCATGCCACTGGGCGGTCAACGCAGTCGCCTCGACCGGGCACGGGAAGATGTGGGGTCGCGCCTACTCGGTCTGCAATTCTGGGATCTTCGTGGCCGCTGACTCACCCTACTGCCGTCCTGAGGATCTCGCCGGGGTGAGGGTGGGCGTCGGTTATCACTCGGGCAGCCACTACTCGGCGATCCAGGCGCTCGAGCCGTTCCTGGAGCGCTCCGAGATCCAGCTCGACTTCGTGGGGCGCCCATTCGATCGCGTGCGGCTGATGCTGGGCGGCGCGATCGAGGCTGCCAACGTGTGGGGCGCGCAGTACTACATCCTCGAGCAACTCGGCTTCCGCAAGCTCGCCGACACCACGTTCGTGATGGGCTTCATGGTCTCGGAGTCGACTCCCACCGAGGACCTGGAGCGCTACTTCCGCGCGCTCCGTCGGGCCCAGCGTGAGATCGATCTGGAGGCTGAGCGCTACAAGCACTTCTGGCTGCGCGAGCTGCCCGAGGATCTCGCCGCGCGCGTGGACGTGCGCCGCTTTGGACCCGGGGAGCGGATCGTGTTCGAGCCCTACACGCGCGAGATGTTCGAGCGCACGCACCGCTGGATGGAGAGCTGGGAGCTGTTCGACCCCGCCACCGCCGCGCGGCCCGACTACGAGAGCGCCGTGCTGGCGTAGCCAGCTGAAATGGGGGCGCTCGAGCCAGTTCCTCGAGCGCCCGCGACCGTGTCGTTCGCCTACGTGGCCGGGTGGCAGTCCGCCGGGTGCTCAGGACGGTCACGATCACCGACGATGATGGAAGCTGCTCGAGGGCGAGCCTCAACGTCAGGATCGGCCCGCGGCCCGCCGGCCGCGCGAGGGAGCTGCACTCCTCGCAGGTCAGTCTCAGCTGAGCCAGCGCTGACGCTCCGGGCGCACCCGGTCAATTACCGCAGACCGTGGATGTGGCCGGCCGCTGGCCGAGCCGACCATGTCGCTGAGGGCGATGAACGAGCTGAGCACGATGCGCATCCTGATCGCCGACGACGACCCTGCCGCCGTCAGGCTGCTCGAGCAGCTGCTGGACGACGCCGGCTACGGCGAGGTGCTGAGCACGTCGGTGGCCTCGCTGGATGCGATGTGCGCGATCGCGCGGGTGGAGCTGGTCATCCTCGGCCTGCCCACCCCGGCGCGGGTGCGGGACGCGCTCAGGCGTGAGCGCGCGCAGCGAGGAGCCGACGAGATCCCGCTCCTGCTGGTGGGGGGCAGGTCGGCCGCCCAGGCGCGGCGGGCGGCGATCGCGCTTGGCGCCCGCGACTTTCTCACCCGCCCGATCGACCGCGAGCTCCTGCTGCTGCGGGTCGGCAACCTGCTGCACATCCGCCGTCTGCAGCGGGAGCTCGAGCGGCGCGCGGACGTGCTCGACCAGGCGGTTCGGGAGCGCACCCTGAAGGTCGAGCAGGCCCGGCTGGAGACGCTGCGCATCCTCGCCTCGGTGGCCGAGTTCCACGACGACGAGACGCGCCAGCACGCGCAGCGGGTGGGGCTGGGAGCGGCGATGATCGCCCAGGAGCTCGGGCTTCCCGAGCTGCTGGTGAGACGCATCCGCGACGCGGCGGCGCTGCATGACATCGGCAAGATCGGGATCTCGCGGCGCGTGCTGCTCAAGCCCGGAACGCTGACCCCGGCTGAGCGGGAGAACATGATGCGCCACGTGGAGATCGGCGCGCGGATCCTCGCCGCCGCCCGCTCGCCGGTGCTCCGTCTGGCGGCGGAGATCGCCCGCACCCACCACGAGCACTGGGATGGGCGTGGCTACCTGGCCGGGCTGCGGGGCGAGGAGATCCCGCTCAGCGGGCGGATCACGGCCGTGGCCGACGTGTTCGACGCGCTGATCCATCACCGTCCCTACCGCGCAGCGTGGGATCCGGATCTGGCCAGGGCGGAGATCGCCGCCCAGGCGGGACGCCAGTTCGATCCCCGGGTGGTGGCGGCCTTCGCCCGCATCGACCACGACCGGCTGATCCGCGACGTGCGTGCCGAGGAGGGGCAGCCTGCGGCGGAGCCCCATCGCGCCCCGGTCGCCGGCCAGCCCGACCGGGCGCCGGCGCCCGCGCCCCCGCCCGGCCGCGCGCCGGCCGCCGGGCAGCCGTTCGGGGAGACCGCCGCCAGCGCCGGGTGAGCGCGATGAGTGGCCTCGCCAGCAACCCGCCTGGCCCGCCGCGGGGCCGCCCGCCGGTCCCGCATCCGGTGTGGGCGCTCAATCTCGCGCTGATCGCCCTGGTGTCGCTGCTCACCGCCGGCCCGGTGGGCGCGCTGGCGCCGCTCGCCCGCCCGCACCTGCCGTGGTGGGCGCTCGCGCTCGGCTTCGCCGCCGCCGAACGGTGGGTGGTGCACCTGCACCTGCGCGGCGGCGCCCAGTCGTTCTCGCTCGGCGAGGTACCGCTGGTGTTCGGGCTGATCTTCTCCAGCGGAGCGCAGGTGGTGCTCGCCTCGGCCCTGGGCGCCCTCCTGGTGCTGAGCCTCGACCGCCGGCTGCCGGCGATCAAGCTGGTGTTCAACGCCGCCCAGCTGGCGCTCAGCCCCTGCGTGGCCGTGCTCGTCGCCCACGCCGTGGCCCAGCCGGCGTCGCATGTGGAGCTTGGGACATGGGTGGCGGCGGTGCTCGGCGCCCAGGCCGCCGGGCTGGCCACGGTGCCGCTGATCGCAGCCGCCATGGCCCTGTCGGGCGAGCGCCCGCCGGCACGCACGCTGGCGCGGATGCTGACCATGGACGCCGTGGTCACGCTCAGCAACTCCAGCCTGGCCATCTGCGGGGTGATGATGACGGTCGCCGATCCGCGCACCCTGCCGCTCCTGGCGGTGCCGTTCGCCACGCTGTACTTCGCCTACCGCGCCTACCTGTCCGAGCGCCAGCGCGACCAGCAGCTGGACTTCGTGCACGAGGCGAACCGCACGCTGGCCGGCTCGCAGGAGGTGGCCCAGGCCCTGGAGACGCTGCTGGCCCGCTCGCTGGAGACGTTTCGCGCCCAGGCGGCGGAGATCGTGCTGTTCGGCTCAGATCAGGATCCACCGCTGCGCACCCTGCTCGGCCCGGGGCCGGCGCGCGCGCTGATGGTCCCCCTGGAGCCAGCGGTCGCGGCGCAGATGCGCACCGCGCTGCGCGGCGGGGCCGCCCCGCTGCAGCCGGGGGGCGGCGGCGTGCAGCTGGCGCGCTACCTGCACGCGCGTGGCATCACCGACGCGATCATCGCGCCCCTGCCGGGGGAGGAGCGCCCGCTGGGGGCGATTCTGCTCGCCAACCGTCGCGGGGTGGAGCGCCACTTCGACCATCACGACCTGAAGCTCCTGGAGACGCTGGCCGCCAATGCCAGCGCCGCCCTCCGCTACGACCGGCTGGGACACGCCGTGCGCCAGCTGCGCGTCGCCCAGGAGCAGCTCCAACACGAGGCCCACCACGATCCCCTGACCGGCGTGGTGACGCGGGCCGAGTTCATCCGGCGGGTGCGGGAAGCACTCGCCGCCCGCCGGCAGGAGGTGGGCGTGCTGTTCCTCGACCTGGACAACTTCAAGGCCGTCAACGACACCCTCGGCCACGCCGCCGGCGATGAGCTGCTGGTGACGGTGGCCCGGCGGCTGCAGCGTTGCCTGCGCGGCGACGACACGGTGGGACGGCTGGGCGGCGATGAGTTCGCCGTGCTGATCTGCGGCGGCGAGAACCCGAACGCGGCCGCCGTGTCGGTGGCCCAGCGGATCGTCGGCGCGTGCGCCATCCAGGTGGGGGCCGGCGAGGCCGCGATCCAGGTGCGGGCGAGCGTCGGCATCTCCGTGGCGACCCCGGACGCCATCTCCGCCGAGCGGCTGCTGGCCGAAGCCGACGCGGCCATGTACCAGGCCAAGCGGGCCGGCAAGGGGCGCTTTCACGTCTTCGACCGGTCCCTGGACCGTGCCGGGCCCGGCGCCCAGCCTGATCCCGGATCCCCAACCCCATCCCGTGACAGATCGGGTCGGGCACCCGCCCGCCCGCAGAGCAAGGAGGTGCTTTCGGTATGAGAACCGTCCCAGGCCCCGCGCGCCGGCCGCGCTGGGCAGCGGCGTCGATCCTCGCGGCCTGCGTCCTGGTGCTGGCCGCAGGCGCGGTCCCCCGCGCGAGCGCCCGGCGCCTGTCCCCGGCCCGGGCGCTGGCGTCGATCGCCGGCCCGCTCGATCCCCGCATCCCCGCCGTCGCCGCCCGCCATCCGGAGCGCCAGATCCAGACGATCGTCCAGTTCAGCTCCGACCTGCCGCTCGCGCGTGCCACGGCCGAGAGCCGGCGGCTCGCGGCCCGCGTGCTCGGGCGACTCGACATCATCCACGGGCTCGCGCTCGAGCTGAGCGCGCGGCGGGCGGTGGCGCTGGCCAGCCTGCCGGGCGTGCACTCGGTGTCGCTCAACACCCCCGTGCGCGTGCAGGGAGAGCCCGACGGCCCTGATCCCGCCCAGCTTCAGACGACGTTCAACCAGTCGCTGGACGCCCCCGCCCTGTGGCGACTGGGCGGCACCGGCGCGCACGTCGGGGTGGCGGTGATCGACACGGGCATCGACGGAGCGCTGCCCGATTTCCGCTCCCGCAACGGCCGCTCCCGCGTGATCGCCGCCGCCGTGACCAACCCGGCGGCCACCACCGCGCTGGACGACTACGGCCATGGCACCGACGTGGCCGGGATCGTGGCGGGCGACAGCGAGCGGCGTGATCCCGGCGATCCGCTTCGCGGCAGCTACGCGGGCGTCGCCCCGGACGCCAACCTGATCTCGATCAAGGTCTCCGACGACAGCGGCAACGCGACCGTGCTGGACGTCATCTACGGGTTGCAGTTCGCCGTCGACTTCCAGCACGTCTACAACATCCGCGTGGTCAACCTGTCGCTGGACTCGGCCACCCCCCAGTCCTACGCGACCGATCCGCTCGACGCCGCGGTGGAGGCGGCGTGGCTGCACGGGATCGTGGTGGTCGCCGCCGCCGGCAACCGCGGCGACGCTCCCGACGCCGTCCAGTACGCGCCCGCCAACGACCCCTACGTGATCACCGTGGGGGCGGTGGACGAGCACGGCAGCGCGAACGTTGCCGCCCACACGATCGCCGACTGGTCGAGCCGGGGCACCACGCAGGACGGCTTCGCCAAGCCCGACGTGTACGCGCCGGGTGCCCACATCGTCTCCGACCTGGCTCCGGGCAGCGCGTTCGCGAGCATGTGCCCGAGCTGCGTCATCGACGGCCAGTACATCCGCGCCGGCGGCACCTCGATGGCGGCGCCGATGATCGCGGGCCTGGTGGCCGACCTGCTCGAGCTGCATCCCAGCTGGACCCCAGACCAGGTGAAGGGGGCGCTGCTGAGCCCCGCCGCGTGGGCCGACAGCCTGCCCGAGATCGACGCGGCCAGGCTGGCCGCGATCGACCATCCGCCGCTGGCCGACCAGGGGCTGGCTCCCAACTCCCTGCTGGACCAGGCGACGGGCGGCGTCGACTACAGCCGTTCCACCTGGAGCCGTTCCACCTGGAGCCTCGCCCCCAGCGGGCTGGCGGCCGGGTTTGCGCGCTCCACCTGGAGCTGCAGCTGCGCCACCGGCGGCGCCGCGGCCGGCCCCAGCCGCTCAACCTGGAGCGCCGCCACCCCGACCCGCTCCACCTGGAGCGCCGCCACCCCGACCCGCTCCACCTGGAGCGCCACCACCCCCGCCCGCTCCACCTGGAGCGCCACCACCTGGGACAGCCTCCCGTGAGCCGAGGGGGCGCCCGGCCCCTCAGGCGGCCGGGCGCCCCCGCCCCAGCACCCGCTCGCCGCCGTAGCCCACCCCGGCCAGGTACAGCCCGTGGGCGGGCGCGGTCGGCCCCGCCGCCACGCGGGGCCGACCATCCAGCAGCTCGATGAAGGACTCCAGCGGGCGCCCGCCGGCGGCCACCTCGAGCATCGTCCCCACCAGCACCCGGTTCATGTGGCGCATGAACGTGTCGGCCTCGATCCAGAACTCGAGCAGCTGCGGCTCGGTCGGCGAACGGCACCAGAAGGCGGCGTGCACCTCGCGCTCGAAGCGCACGTGCTGGGTCTCGGTGGGGGTGAAGGCGGTGAAGTCGTGGCGTCCGCAGAGCGCCGCCGCGCAGCGCTCGAGCAGCGAGACCTCCAGCCGCCGGGGCCAGTGCAGCGCCCGGCGGGCCCAGAACACCGACCGGGCCCGGCGGGCCAGCACTCGATAGGTGTAGGCGCGCGAGGTGGCGTCGCGGCGGGCGTCGAACCCGTCGGGGGCGGGCTCGCAGGCCAGCACCGCCACGTCGTCGGGCAGCAGCGCGTTCAGCCGCCGGGGGTCGACCGGCTCCCCGGCGTAGGAGGCCACCTGGGCGAGCGCGTGCACGCCGGCGTCCGTGCGCCCCGCCACCACCACCGGCACCCGGCCGCCGGCGCCCAGCACCACGCCCAGCGCCCGCTCGAGCTCACCCTGCACGGTGCGCAGCCCGGGCTGGGCCGCCCATCCGGCGAAGCTGGTCCCGTCGTACTCGAGCAGCAGGCGCGCGGTCACCCGGGCGGAGGCGACTCCGGCCGGCGCCTCAGACCAGCTCCAGGAACACCATCTCCGTGGAGTCCGAGCGGCGGGGGCCGAGCTTCAGGATCCGGCTGTAGCCGCCGGGCCGCTGGGCGTAGCGGGGCGCGATCTCCTCAAACAGCTTGTAGACCGCGAACTTGTCCTGCCCCAGCGCGGCCAGCGCCTGGCGGCGAGCGTGCAGGTCACCCCGCTTGGCCAGCGTGATCAGCCGCTCGAGCTCGGGCTTGACCGCCTTGGCCTTGGCCTCGGTGGTCCGGATCCGCTCGTGGTCGACGACCTCCTTGACCAGGTTCATCACCAGCGCCCGGCGGTGGCCGGCGCTGCGGGAGAGCTGGTATCGCTGGCGCTGGTGTCGCATGCTCGATCAGCCTAGCGGCTTGCCGGGGCGGCCGACGGCGGGCTACTCGCCCCGCAGCCCGAGCCCGCGGGCGTGCAGGGTCTCGACCACCTCGTCGATCGACTTCTTGCCGAAGTTGGGGATCGCCGCCAGCTCGGACTCGGACTTGGACACCAGATCGCCGACCGTCTGGATGCCGGCCCGCTTGAGGCAGTTGTAGGAGCGCACGCCGAGCTCGAGCTCCTCGATCAGGATGTCGTCCAGCGCGTTGGGCTGCCGGGCACCGGCGCCGCCGCCGGCCGCGCCCGCCCCGCCCGCGCCGCCGGCCTCCAGCGAGCCGGGCGTGCCCGCCTCCCGCAGCTCGACCACCCGGTCGGCGTCGGTGAAGATCGCCAGCTGCGAGATCAGGATCTCGGCCGCCTCGCGCAGCGCCGCCTGGGGGTCGATCGAGCCGTCGGTCTCGATGTCGAGCGTCAGCTTGTCGTAGTCGGTGCGCTGGCCCACGCGCGCCTGCTCGACCGAGTAGGCCACCCGGCGCACGGGCGAGAAGATCGAGTCGATCGGGATCACCCCGATCGGCTGGTCGGGCGTCTTGTTCTCCTCCGCCGGCCGGTAGCCGCGGCCGCGGCCGATGGTCAGGTAGACCTCGAGCTTGGTCTTCTTCTCCAGGGTGGCGATGTGCGCGTCCGGGTTGAGGATCTCAACCCCGGCGGGCAAATCGATGTCCTTGGCGGTGATCTCCCCCGGGCCGGTGACCACCAGCGGCGCCTCCACCTCGGTGGCATCGGTGTGCATCCGGCAGACGATCCCCTTGAGGTTGAGGACGATGTCGGTCACGTCCTCCTTGACCCCGCGGATCGTGGAGAACTCGTGCGCCACCCCCTCGATCCGCACGCTGGTCACCGCCGCACCGGCCAGGGAGGAGAGCAGCACGCGGCGCAGGGAGTTGCCGAAGGTGTAGCCGAAGCCCCGGTCAAGCGGCTCGATCGTGAACGAGCCCCGGGTGTCGTCAACGGCCTCGCTGGAGATTCGGGGGACTTGGAAGTCGAGCATCAGGGTCCTAACGTCGTGGTTTGGGGTCGCCGCCTGTGGCGGCCGTCGCCGCCGCGCGCTGCCGACTGGACCGCGCGGCTGAAAAAGCTTGGGTTACTTCGAGTACAGCTCAACGATGAGCTGTTCCTGCACGGGCGCGGCGATCTCCCGCCGCTCCGGCTTGCGCAGCACCTTGGCGGTCAGCGCGTCGTGATCGGCCTGCAGCCAGGCCGGCACCTGCCCGGTCAGCTCGGTGGCGTCACGGATCACCTGGGTGGCGCTCGAGCGCGGGTGGATGGCGATCACGTCGCCCTCGCGCAGCTGGTAGGAGGGGATGTTCACCCGGCGCCCGTTGACCGTCCAGTGGCCGTGGAGGATCAGCTGGCGCGCCTGGCGGCGCGAGGCGGCGAAGCCGAGCCTGACCAGCACGTTGTCGAAGCGGCACTCGAGCATCCGCAGCAGGTTCTCGCCCGTCACCCCCGGCTGCTGGGAGGCCTTCTGGTAGTAGTTGCGGAACTGCTTCTCGAGCACCCCGTAGTAGCGGCGGGCCTTCTGCTTCTCGCGCAGCTGCACGCGGTACTCGCTCTGCTTCTGGCGCCCGCGGCCATGCTCGCCGGGGGGATAGGAGCGCCGTTCGACGCCGCACTTGTCGGTCAGGCAGCGCTCGCCCTTGAGGAACAGCTTCTGGCCCTCGCGCCGGCACTGCTTGCACTGGGCGGATGTGTCACGTGCCATCGCGCCCTCCTACACCCGCCGCCGCTTCCGGGGCCGGCAGCCGTTGTGGGCCTGGGGGGTGACGTCCTTGACGCCCAGCACCTCGAGCCCCGCCGACTGCAGCGAGCGGACCGCCGTCTCCCGGCCCGAGCCGGGGCCCTTGACGAACACCTCCACCTTCTGCAGGCCGTGCTCGATCCCCTTGCGGGCGGCGGCGTCGGCCGTCACCTGGGCGGCGAACGGGGTCGACTTGCGCGAGCCCTTGAACCCGGCTCCGCCGGCCGACTCCCAGGCGATCACGTTCCCCTCCCGGTCGGTGAGCGAGACGATCGTGTTGTTGAAGGAGGTCTTGATGTGGGCCTGGCCGATGGGGATGTTCTTGCGGACGCGGCGACGTCCGCGCTGGGGGCGACGGGGAGCGGGCATCTACTTCTTGGTCGCCTTCTTCTTGCCGGCGACCTGCATCCGCTTGGGCCCCTTGCGGGTGCGGGCGTTGGTCTTGGTGTTCTGCCCGTGCACGGGCAGCCCGCGCCGGTGACGCAGCCCTCGGTAGGAGCCGATCTCCTGCAGGCGCTTGATGTTCTGGGAGCGCTCGCGCCTGAGATCGCCCTCGACGGTCAGCTGGCCGTCGATCAGCTCGCGCAGCTTGACCACCTCGTCCTCGGTCAGGTCACGGACCTTGCGGTCGGGCTCGACGCCGGCCTGGGCCAGCAGCTTGCCCGCGGTCGGTCGGCCGATGCCGTAGATGTAGGTCAGGCCGATCTCGACCCGCTTGTTGAGGGGGATGTTGACCCCTGAGATCCGTGCCATCTAGCCCTGCCTCTGCTTGTGCCGCGGGTTGGAGCAGATCACCAGCACCCGCCCGTGGCGGCGGATCACCTTGCACTTCTCACACATCGGTTTTACGGACGGTCTGACTTTCACGCTCACTCGCGGGGTGGGGGTTCTCCGAAACGGTTCCTCAGCTCGGCTCTGGCGAGCGCACCAGCTCGCCGCTACCGGGCTGAGGCTTCAGGCACGCAGCGCCGTTGGCCGCGCTGCGGGCGCATGCACGGATACTAGCAGGGCCCGACTGAGCGGCCTCGCGCTCCCGTCCCGGCCAGCCCGCGCCTCCGGCCGCCGCCGGTCCCGCGCTCGCGGTCGATGCCCGCCCGCTCCGCGTCAGCGCCAGGCCGCACGCCCGTCCCCGCCAGCCCGCGTCCGTCCCCGCCGGCGGCGTCCGCCCCTACGCGGCGGCGCGGCCGCCGCGGGCCTCGTGCCAGGGCGTCAGCACCCGCGGGCCGGCGGCGGTGATCGCCACCGTGAACTCGAAGTGCGCGGTCAGCGAGCCGTCCTGGGAGTAGATCGACCAGTGGTCCTCGCCCACCCTCACGGCGTGGCGGCCGGCGGTGACCATCGGCTCGACCGCCAGCACCATGCCCTCCTCGAGCGGGATCCCGGTCCCCGGGGAGCCGTGGTTGGGGATCTGGGGGTCCTCGTGCATGCTGCGGCCGATCCCGTGGCCGACCAGCGTGCGCACCACCGACAGGCCGGCCGCCTCCACGTGGGCCTGCACGGCGTGGGAGACGTCGCCCAGGCGGTTGCCCACCCGGCACTGCTCGACGGCCAAAAACAGCGACTCCTCGGTGACCGTGAGCAGCTTGCGGGCGATCGGGGTGATCGGCCCCACCGGGAAGGTGCGGGCGGCATCGGCCACCCAGCCGTCGCGCACCACGCCGATGTCGATCGACAGGATGTCGCCCCGGGCCAGGCGGTAGGGGCCGGGGATGCCGTGCACGATCATCGAGTTGGGCGAGGTGCAGATCGAGCCGGGAAAGCCGCGGTAGCCCTTGAAGGCGGGCTCGGCCCCCTGGGAGCGGATGAACTTCTCGGCCGCCTGGTCGAGCTCGCGGGTGGTCACCCCGGGGCGGATCTTGCCCGCCAGGAGGTTCATCGTCCGGACGAGGATCTCACCCGCGGCGGCCATCCGCTCGATCTCCTCCGGGCTCTTCTTGATGATCATCGGCTAGACGTTCTCTTCCATGCGCAGAGTGGCGATCACCGCCCGGATGTGGTCGTGGACCTCGGTGGCGCTGCGGGTGCCGTCGATCCGCCGCAGCAGCCCCTGCTCCTCGTAGTAGCCGATCAGGGGCTTGGTCTGCTCGTGGTAGACCGACAGCCGCTTGCGGATCGCCTCGGGCTTGTCGTCGTCGCGCTGGATCAGCCGCGAGCCGTCCTGGTCGCAGACGTCGTCGTGCTTGGGCGGGTCGAACTCGACGTGGTAGTTGTGGCCGTTCTTGACGCACACCCGCCGGCCGGCCAGCCGCCGCTCCACCTCCTCGTCGGGGACGTCCAAAAGCAGCACGGCGCTGATGCGGCGCCCGAGCTCGCCCAGCTGGCGGTCGAGCGCCTCCGCCTGGGCGGTGGTGCGGGGAAAGCCGTCGAGGATGAACCCGTCCAGCGCGTCCTCCTGTTGCAGACGCTCGCCCACCATGGCCACGATCACCTCGTCGGGCACCAGCTCGCCGGCGTCCATGTAGCGCTTGGCCTCGCGGCCCAGCTCGGTGCCTTCGCGCACGTTCTGGCGCAGCATGTCGCCGGTGCCGATGTAGGGGAGCCCGAAGTCGTCCTGGAGTCGTTCAGCCTGCGTGCCCTTGCCGGCGCCGGGGGGACCGAACAGGATCAGGTTCAGCTCGGACACGAGTGGTCACTGTAGCGGGCGCCCCCCGCCGCTTCCACCCCAGATGTCGGCCGCGTCGGGAGGAACGGCGCGAAGACCTCCGGTGTGGCGTGTGCCCCTTCGCCACACCGGTAGGCCTCCGAGCCACACCCCCAAGTGTCGCCCCCTTTCCGAGGCCTGCCATTCCCCCACCGACTGGCCCAACCTCAGAACGCTGGGAGCACGATATTGCCCGCCACCGCCCTTCGCCCCAGGGCGCCACCCCAGAGTTTTCCCCCCCGGCGGCCTAGGCGCGGGCCGCCGCCCGCTTGTAGCGCGCCACCGCCAGCAGCGAGAACACGGCGATGATCCCCACCGCCCACGCCACCGCCTCCCACACGTAGGACCGGGCCGGCAGCCCGATCCACAGCGAGCGCAGCGCGTCGACCACGATCGTGAACGGGTTGACGCGCGCGAAGGCGCGCAGCGCGGCCGGCATGCTCGCCACCGGCACGAACGCGGAGGAGATGAAGGTGAGCGGGAAGACGGCGATGAACCCGGCCGAGTTGGCCGCCTCGGGGGTGCGCACGAGCAACCCGACCAGGGCGAAGAACCACGAGAACGCGTAGCCGAACAGCACCAGCAGCCCCACTCCGGCCAGCGCCCGACCCACCGAGGTGTGGAACGAGAAGCCGATCAGCAGCCCGGTGCCGACCAGGATGCCCATCCCCAGCAGGTTGGTGAACACGTCGGCCAGCGTGCGGCCGGCCATCACCGCCGCGCGCGACATCGGCAGCGAGCGGAAGCGGTCGATCAGCCCCTTGTTCATGTCCTCGTTGATCCCGAGCGCGGTGGTGAAGCCGCCGAAGGAGATGTTCTGCACCACGATGCCGGGGATCAGGAACTCGGCGTAGCTGATGCCCGAGGGCACCCGGATCGCCCCGCCGAACACGTAGCGGAACAGGAGCACGAACATGATCGGCTGCACGGTGAAGGCGAGCAGCAGCTCGGGCGAGCGGGGGACGCGAATCAGGTTGCGCTCGGCGATCACCGCCACGTCGGAGAGAAAGCGCCTCACGCGGCCGCCTTCGACGTGGATCGCAGGGCGTCACCCCAGACCCTCACGCCGTCGCCCCGCGTGACCCTCACGCCGTCGCCCCGCGTGACCCTCACGCCGTCGCCCGCGTGACCCTCACGCCGTCGCCCCGCGTGACCCTCACGCGGCCGCCTCCTCGGCGGGCGCCTCGGTGCCGTGGCCGGTGAGGGCGAGGAACACATCGTCGAGCGTCGGACGGCGCAGCGCCAGGTCATCCACCCCGATGCCCGCCTCGCTCAGGAGCCGAACCGCCTGCACGATCGCGCCGCTGCGGGCGCGCACGACCAGGCGCACGAGCGGCCCCTCGACCCACGGCGGCTCGTCGGACATGGCCGCCAGCACCGCCGCCGCACGCTGCGCGTCGGCGGCCTGCTCCAGATGGACCTCGAGCCGCTCTCCCCCCACGCGGTCCTTCAGCTCGTCGGCGGTCCCCTCGGCGATCAGCCGCCCATGGTCGATCACCGCGATTCGATCGGCCAGCCGGTCGGCCTCGTCCAGGTACTGCGTGGTCAGCAGCACGGTGGTGCCCTCCTCCACCAGCGTCTCGATCACCTCCCACAGACCCAGCCGGCTGCGGGGGTCAAGCCCGGTGGTCGGCTCGTCCAGGAACAGGACCGGGGGCCGGGCCACCAGCGCCGCGGCCAGATCCAGGCGGCGGCGCATCCCGCCCGAGTAGGTCTTGACCACCCGCCGGGCGGCGTCGCTCAGGTCGAAGCGCTCGAGCAGCTGCTGGCCCCGCGCCCGCGCCGCCCGCCGCGGCATCCCGTACAGCCGCCCGACCATGGTCAGGTTCTCCGCCCCGGTCAGGTTCTCGTCCACCGCCGCGTACTGGCCGGCCAGGCCGATCCGCTGGCGCACCCGGGCCGCCTGCCGGACCACATCGAGGCCGGCCACCCGGGCGCTGCCGGCGTCGGGCACCAGCAGCGTGGCCAGGATCCGCACGAGCGTGGTCTTGCCCGCCCCGTTGGGTCCAAGCAGCCCGAGCACGCTGGCCGTCGCGACGTCGAGATCCACCCCGGCCAGCGCCTCCACGCTCCCGTAGGCCTTCCGCAGGCCGCGCACGCTGATCGCCGCCGGCTCGTCCGCCACCGCCGGTGCCACGCCCCCGGCGGGCACGTCGATGATGTCCCGAGTCGCGCCCATGCCCCCACCATACAGGCGGAGGTCGAGCGCGGAGCGGCCCCCACGACCGCTCCGCTTCGACCCGTTACCCCCCGCGACTACGCCGCGCTGCTCGACACCCCCGAGAGCGCCCCCAGCTTCTCCTCGCCCCCAGCTGACGCCGCCCGTCGCGCCGACTCGATCACCGCCACCAGCTCGATCCAGCCGGAGAACCGCTGTGGCGCGCCCGCCCCCACAGAGACCGACCCCGCGATCGGATCGGAATCGATCTCGATCGCCAGCTGCATCTGCTTGGCGCGTCCACTCACGGGCACGATCATGAGGCTCGCCGGCGCGCTTCGCCCCAGGCACCCACCCCAGGGTTTCGCCGCGGGCGGCCCGCTTCCGGGGTGCCGAGGTGCGACCCACCCCCGTCGGCGGCGCCAGGATGGGACCGTCCGGCGCAGGTGGCGCGCTAAGCGGCCACCCGTCCCCATGGGCCGTCGGCGGCGCCGGGACTGGACCCGCACCCGCCTTGAACCTATATTTCCTCTCACGTGGCCAGGCCGGGCGTGCGAGACAGTCGGAGGGAACCGAGGGCAGCAGGATGCTGCTCGAGCGCGGCCACCTGCTGAGCCCGATCGAAGCCGCGCTGGACTCTCTCCACAGCGGCGGCCAGGCCTTCCTGCTGGTCGGCCACGCCGGCATGGGCAAGACCTGCCTGCAGGCGGCGGCGGTCGAGGCCGCCCGCGACCGCGGCCTCAGGGTGATCCGGGGGGCGGGAGCCGAGCTGGAGCAGAATCTCTCCTTCGGCGTCGCCGGCCAGCTGCTGCGCTCCCTGCTGGGGGAGGTGTCGGCCGAGCAGCGCCGGGCGCTGCTGGCCGATGCGCCGCCCCGGGTGCGGCTGCTCGAGCGGCCGGGAGCGTCGGGTGAGAGCGCGCGCGCCGACGACCACCTGGCCGTCTCCCACGCCCTGTTCACCGTGCTGGCCGCCGCGGTCGAGTCCTCGCCGGCGCTGGTGGCGATCGACGATCTGCACTGGTGCGACGGCGCCTCGCTGGAGCTGCTGCTCTACCTGCTGCACCGCCTGGAGGAGCTGCAGCTGGTGCTGGTGATGACCCAGCGGCCGGGCGGCGGGGACGGGTGGAACGAGGCCCTCAGCCATGTCGCCGCCCATCCCCGGGTGCGCGTGGAGCATCTCCCGCCGCTCAGCTCCGACGCGGTGGGCGAGCTCTTGCGCGGCGAGCTGGGCGATCGGGTGGACGCCACGCTGGTGGATGTCTGCCGCGAGGCCACGGGGGGAAACCCGTTCTATCTGCGCGCCCTGGTGCGGGCGCTGGTCGAGGAGGGCGAGCTCGACAGCGAGCAGCTGGCGCGCCGGGCGCGCTTTCTGGTCCCGGAGGCGGTGGCGCGCTCGCTGCGGGTCCGCGTCGGGCGGCTGGGGACGGAGGCGGCGGGGCTGGCGCGGGCGGTGGCCGTGCTGGGCGACGACGTGCCGCTGCGTCACGCGGCGGTGCTGGCCCAGCTCAGCATCGCCCAGGCCAGCCGGGCGGCGGACACGCTCGCCGCGGCCGACGTGCTGCTGGCCCAGGAGCCGCTGCGCTTCATCCACCCGCTGGTCCGCCAGGCGATCGAGCAGGACATCCCCGCCTCCGAGCGGGCGGGCCGCCACCTGGAGGCCGCCCGGCTGCTCTACCGCGAGGGCGTGGGCGTCGAGCGGGTGGCCGCGCACCTGCTGCTCGGCCGCGGCCAGGGGGACCCGTGGGCGGTCGAGCGCCTGCGCGCGGCCGCCCGCGAGGCGCGCGCCAGCGCCGCGCTGCAGTCCGCCGTCCGCTACCTGAAGCGGGCGCTGGCCGAGCCGCCGCCGCGCGAGCAGCGGGCGGCGCTGCTCGCCGAGCTGGGGACGGTCGAGGCGGCGCTGGGGCTGACCGACGCCGCCGAGCACCTGACGGCGGCGCTGGCCGAGACCACCGAGCCCCGGCGGCGGGCCGAGCTGGCGCTGGAGCTGGGCCGCCTGCACGAGCTGCACGGCGACCACGAGGAGGCGGCCGCCGCCTACGAGCGGGGGCTGGCCGAGCTCGAGTCGGCCGCGGAAGCCGGGCGCGAGCCCCGGCCCGGGCGTGAGGCGGGGCCGGAATCCGGGCGCGAGCCCCGGCTTGGGCGTGAGGCGGGGCCGGAATCCGGGCGCGAGCCCCGGCCCGGGCGTGAGGCGGGGCCGGAATCCGAGCACGAGCGGAGGCAGACCGGCGAGCTGCGCGACCAGCTGCTGGCGGCGTTCATCTCGGTCGGCACGCTCCTGCCCCAGGTGCGCCCCCGGGCCGCCGCCCGCGCCTCGGCGTGGCTGACCGAGGTGTCCGCTCCCCCCGCCACCCAGGGCCAGCGGCTGCTGCTGGCCCACGCCGCGCTCGAGGCGCTGCACGCCGGCCAGCCGGCGCCCGCGGTGATCGAGCTGGCCGAGCGGGCCTGGGATGAGGGGCGCATCCTCCGGCAGGCGGGGCCCGAGTGGATCGGCTGGCGGCTGGTGGCGAACGCGCTGTGCGCGGCCGGCGCCCTGGAGCGCGCGGCCGAGGTGGGCGAGGCGGCGATCCAGGATGCCCGCCGGCGCGCCTCCCCGCTCGCCTTCGCCACCGCCAGCTTCACCCGCGCCAGCCCGCTGCTGCTCCAGGGACGGATCGGCGACGCGATCGCCGACCTGGAGGCCACCCGCGACGCGCGCCGCTACGGCTGGAGCCAGTTCACCCGGGCGGCGGCCGCCAAGCTCACCCTGTGCCTGATCGAAACCGGGCAGCTCGACGCGGCGGAGACGGCGCTGACCGAGGACGCCCCGCTCGAGCAGCCCCACGACCTGGAGGACGCCATGCGGCTGTACGCGCTGGCGGAGCTGCGCCGCCACCAGGGGCGGATGGAGGAGGCGCTGGCGGCGGCGCTGGCCGCCGGGCGGGCCGTCGAGCCGGCCATGCCCTTCTTCGACTTCGCCCCCTGGCGGGGCGCGGCGGCGCAGGCCGCGCTGGCGCTCGGCGACCGCCGGCGGGCGCTCAGCCTCAGCCGGGAGCTGCTCGACCGCGCCGAGCGCACCGGAGTCGTGCACCGGCAGATCGAGGCGCTGCGGGTGGCCGGCATGTGCGCCGGCGGCGCGGAGGGGCTCGAGCGGCTGCGGGCGGCGGTCGAGCTGGGTCGTGCCCAGCCGCCGCGGCTTGAGACGATCGCGGCGCTGGTCGAGCTGGGGGCGGCGCTGCGGCGCGCCAACGAGCGCGCCGCCGCCCGGACGCCGCTCCAGGAGGCGGCGGACATGGCGCGCAGCGGCGGGGCGCTGGCGCTCTACCGGCGCGCGCGCACCGAGCTGGCCGCCACCGGCGCCCGCCCCCGGCGGGAGGCGCTCCTGAGCGGTCCGGACTCGCTCACCCCCAGCGAGCGGCGGATCGCCGAGCTGGCCGCCCTTGGACACAGCAACCGGGAGATCGCCACCAGCCTGTTCGTCACCCCCAAGACGGTCGAGTACCACCTGCGCAACGCCTACCGAAAGCTCGACATCCAGACCCGGGGCGAGCTGGCGGCGGCGCTGGGCGGCGGCGAGCCGGCCAACGCCTGATCCCCGGTCGCGCCGGTGGGCGGCGCGAGCGGCCGGTGGGCGGGAGGCCGGCCGGTGGCGCGGCCAGCCGGTGCACGCCCGGGCGGCCGGTGGACGGCCAGGCCGAGCCGGTGGGCGGGGCGCCGGCCGGTGGCGGGGCAGACGGCCGGTGGCGGGGCAGACGGCCGGTGGGCGGCGCGGCCGCCCGGGGCTATTTCAGGAAGCCCTCGTAGTTGCGCATCATCAGCTGCGCCTCGAGCTGCTTCATCGTGTCCAGCGCGACGCCGATGACGATCAGGATCGAGGTGCCGCCGAAGGCGAAGTTGGCGTTGGTCTGGCTGATCAGGATCGTGGGCAGGGCGGCGATCGCGGCCAGGAACAGGGCTCCGGGGAAGGTCAGCCGCGCCAGGATCCGATCCAGGAACTCGGCCGTCGGTCTGCCTGGCCTCACCCCCGGGATGAACCCGCCGTACTTGCGCAGGTTCTCGGCCTGGTCGACCGGGTTGAAGGTGACCGCCGTGTAGAAGTAGGTGAACAGGATGATGAAGATCGCCTCGCCGACCACGTAGTGCCAGCCGCCGGGGCTGAAGAAGTTGTAGAGGTCGGTGGCGAAGCCCTTGCGGTTCTGGCCGATCAGCTGCCCGACGGTGGGCGGGATGGCCATGATCGAGGCGGCGAAGATCACCGGGATTACGCCGGCCATGTTCACGCGCAGCGGCAGGTAGGTCTGACCGCCCTGGGTCATGCGGCGGCCGATCACCCGCTTGGCGTACTGGATCGGGATCCGCCGCTGGCCCTCCTGGACGAACACCACGGCCGCCACGACGGCGATGGCGATGAACGGCATCGTCACCTTGAACACCTGATCGGGGTTGTTCCACCAGGCCTGAATGCCGCCGGGGATGCGGGAGACGATGCTGGCGAAGATCAGCAGCGAGATCCCGTTGCCGATCCCGCGCTGGGTGATCAGCTCGCCGATCCACATCAGCAGCACGGTGCCGGCGGTCAGTGAGACCACGATCAGAAACACCTTGGCCAGGTTGAAGTTGTGGATCAGCGTCACCCCCGCCTGCTGCTCGAAGCTGCGGAACAGGAACACGTAGCCGATCGACTGGGCGAACGCCAGCCCGACGGTCAAATAGCGCGTGTACTGGGTGATGCGCGCCTGGCCCACCTCGCCCTCCTTGGAGAGCTTCTCCAGCGAGGGCACCACCACCTGGAGCAGCTGGAGGATGATCGAGGCGGTGATGTAGGGCATGATCCCGAGCGCGAAGATCGCGATTCGCCCCAGCCCGCCGCCGGAGAACAGGTTGAGCAGCCCGAGGATGCTGTTGCCGCCGAAGTTCTTCTGGATCTGATTGACGGCCGCGGAGTTGATCCCGGGCGCCGGGATGTGCACACCCCATCGGTAGATGGCGAGCATCGCCGCGGTGAACAGCACCTTGTTGCGGATCTCGCCAACCCGGAAGGCACCGAGGATGGTGGCGATCACGCCTCAGCGTCCTCCTCGGCGGTGGCGCGCCCCTCGGCGACGGGGCGCTCCTCGGCGGGATGGACCTCGTCGGCGGCGGCGCGGGCCTCGGTGGCCGGGTCCTCGGCGGCATGGCCCTCCTCGGCGGCGGGGCGGGATGCGGCGGGCCGGACCACCACCTGCTCGATCACCTGGCAGCTGCCGCCGGCGGCCTCGATCCGCTCGCGCGCGCTCCGGCTGAAGGCGTGCGCGTGCACGGTCAGGGGCTTTGACAGCTCCCCGCGCCCCAGCACCTTGACCGCCACGCCACGGCGGGTGGCCAGGCCGCGGGCCTGCAGGGCCTCCAGGGTGACCGCCTCGCCGGCCTCAAAGCGGGCCTCGAGCTCGTCCAGGTTGACCGGCTGGGTGTGGGTGCGGAAGGGCTCAAACGGCATCGACTTCTTCATGTGCGGCCCGCGCAGCTTGCGCATCCGCATGTGGATCGGGTTCTGCCCGCCCTCGAAGCGCGCCCGCCGCTTGGCTCCCGAGCGCGAGCCCCAGCCCTTCTGGCCGCGGCCCGCGGTCTTGCCGGTGCCCGACCCCTCCCCGCGCCCCACCCGCTTGCGCGGCCGCCGCGAGCCGGGGGCGGGCGTCAGGTTGTGCAGCCCGATGCGCTCGCCGTCAGCCATTGGGACCATCCTCGGCAACTTCGACCAGATGCCTTACCCGGGCGATCATCCCGCGGATCTGCGGGGTGTCGCTCACCTGCACGGTCTGGCCGATCCGGCGCAGGCCGAGCGAGCGCAGCGTGTCCCGCTGGCGCTGGTTGGAGCCGTTGCGCGACCGGCGCTGCGTGACCCGGAGGGTGCTCACCGCGGCTCCTCGGCGGCGGTGGGAGCGGCGGCCTCGGTCTCACCGGCCCCGAACTCGCCTTCGTCCCCCGGCTCGCTCCCGGAACCCGGCTCCGCCTCGGAAGCACCCGGCGCCGCCCCGGAGGCACCCGGCGCCGCCTCGGAAGCACCCGGCGCCGCCCCGGAGGCACCCGGCTGCTCGCCGCCGGCCGCCGACTCGCCCTCGGAACCCGGCGCCGCCTCGGCGGCACCCGCACCGCCCGCCCCGTTGCTGGAGGCCACGGGGGCCGGGGAGGGCTCGCCGCCCAGGCCCAGCACCTGGTTGATCGACAGCCCGCGCAGCTCGGCCACCTCGTCGGGCGTGCGCAGCGACTCAAGGCCGGCCATCGTCGCCTTGACCAGGTTGATCGGGTTCTGGGAGCCGAGGCTCTTGGACAGGATGTCGTGGATCCCGGCCAGCTCGAGCACCGCCCGCACGCCGCCGCCGGCGATCACCCCGGTACCCGGCGAGGCGGGCTTGAGCAGCACGCGGCCGGACCCGAACGTGCCCACCGTCTGGTGGGGGATGGTGGAGCCGTGCTTGGGCACCCGGTAGAGGTTCTTCTTGGCCCGCTCGACCGCCTTCTGGATGGCCACCGGCACCTCGTTGGCCTTGCCGTAGCCGATCCCCACCACCTCGCGCTCGTCGCCGACCACCACCAGCGCGGTGAACGAGAACCGCCGGCCGCCCTTGACCACCTTGGCCACGCGGTTGATCTCCACCACGCGCTCCTGGAGCTCGAGCCCGGCGTCTGAGACTGTGCGATCGCGGGTTGCCATCAGCTGTCTGAGAGTAGCGGGCTAGAAGCGCAGCCCGGCCTCGCGGGCCCCCTCGGCCAGCGCCCTGACCCGGCCGTGGTAGCGGTAGCCGCCCCGGTCGAAGACGACCTCCTGCACCCCGGCCGCGGCCGCCCGCTCGGCCAGCAGCGCGCCGGCGCGGCGGGCCTGCTCGGTGCGCGGCAGGCCGCGCAGCTCGGGCTCGGTCCAGCTAACCGCGGCCAGCGTGTGGCCGCGCTCGTCGTCGATCAGCTGCGCGAAGATGCCGCGGTTGGAGCGGAACACCGAGATCCGCGGGCGCTGGGCGCTGCCGCGCACCTTGGCGCGCACGCGCCGGCGGCGGCGCAGGCGGCGGGCGGGGGCGGTCAGCGTCATGCCCGCTTGCCCACCTTGCGAGCCACGTACTCGCCCTCGTAGCGGATGCCCTTGCCCTTGTAGGGCTCGGGCTTGCGCTGCTTGCGGATGATCGCGGCGATCTCGCCCACCTGCTGCTTGGAGGCGCCCCGGACCACGATCCGGGTGGGCTGGGGAACCTCGAACTCGATCCCCTCCGGCGCCCTGATCTGCACCGGGTGCGAGTAGCCCAGCGCCAGCTCGAGGTCGCGTCCGCGCAGCTGCGCGCGGTAGCCGACACCCTGGATCTCCAGCCGCTTCTCGAACCCCTCGGTCACCCCCTGGACCATGTTGGCGATCAGCGTCCGGGTCAGCCCGTGCAGCGCCCGGTGCTCGCCGCGGTCGGTGGGCCGGGTGACGATCAGCTGGCCGTCGGACTGCTCCACGCGGATGTCGCGCGGGATGCGCTCCGACAGCTCGCCGCGGGGGCCGTTGACGGTGATCCGCTCGGGCTCGATCGCGATCGTGACGCCGGCGGGGACGGGGATGGGTTGTCTGCCGATGCGCGACATGCTCAGCCGTTGATAACAGAGCGGGCTGCGATGCGGATGCCTGACACGCCGATTCCCCCTACCAGACCCTGGCCACGACCTCGCCGCCGATGCCCTCCGAGCGCGCCTGGTGGCCGGTCATCACGCCGCGCGAGGTGGACAGGATCGCCGTGCCCATCCCGCCCTGGATGCGGGGGATGTGGTCGCGGTCCACGTAGGTGCGCCGACCCGGCCGCGACACCCGCTCCAGGCCGCTGATCACCGGCCGGCGCTGCTCGGTGTACTTGAGCGTGATCGTGATCTCCTCGCCCGGCCGCCCGCCGCCGGCGGGGTGGACCGAGAAATCCTCGATGTAGCCCTGCTCGCGCAGGATGCGGGCGATCTCCCGCTTGAGCCCGGAGGCGGGGATCGTCACCTGGTGGTGCTGGGCCTTGGCCGCGTTGCGCAGCCGGGTGAGGAAGTCGGCGATCGGGTCGGTCATCGACATGGCTACCAGCTCGACTTCGTCATCCCGGGGATGTAGCCGTTGTGGGCCAGCTCGCGCAGGCAGATCCGGCACATCCCGAACTTGCGATACACCGCCCGGGCGCGGCCGCAGCGGCGGCAGCGCGTGTAGGCGCGGGTCCTGTACTTGGGCGTCCGCTGCTGGCGAACGATCTGTGAAACCTTGGCCATGACCTCCTCTTCAGCTTGCCGCCGCCGCCGGGGCGCGGCCGTCCCGGGCGAAGGGCATGCCCAGCGCCTCCAGCAGGGCGAACGCCTCCTCGTCGGTGGCGGCGGTGGTGGTGATCGTGATGTCCATGCCCCGCACCTGATCGATCTCGTCGTAGTCGATCTCGGGGAAGATGATCTGCTCGCGCACCCCCAGCGAGTAGTTGCCGCGGCCGTCGAAGGCCCGCGGGTTGAGCCCGCGGAAGTCGCGGATGCGGGGGATGGCCACCGACATCAGCCGGTCCAGGAACTCATAGGAGCGCTCGCCGCGCAGCGTCACCGCCACCCCCACGGGCATCCCCTCGCGCACCTTGAACTGGGCGATCGACTTGCGGGCGCGGCGGACGCTCGGGCGCTGGCCGGTGATCGTGGCCAGCTGGCTGGTGGCCGCCTCCAGCACGCGCGAGTCCTGCTTGGCGTCGCCCACGCCCATGTTCACCGTGACCTTGGTGATGCGCGGCGCCTGCATCGGGGTGGAGTAGCCGAAGCGCCGCATGAGCGCGGGCAGGATCTCCTCGTGGTAGCGCTGTTTGAGTCTCGCCGTGGCCATCGCTAGTCCAGCCTAGCTCCGCTGCGCCGGGCCACCCGGTGACGGCGGCCCTCGGCGATCTCCACCCCCAGCCGCGTGGGCCGGCCGTCCTTGGGGTCGACCAGCATCACGTTGGAGATGTGGATCGGGCCCTCGCGCTCGATCACCCCGCCGACCTCCTCGGCCCGCTGGGCGCCCGCCACCTGGCGGGGCTTCTGGTGGCGCTTGACGATGTTCAGGCCCTCCACGTAGAGCCGGTTCTTGGCCGGCTCCACGCGCAGCACCCGGCCGCGCTTGCCGCGGTCCTTGCCGCCGATCACCACCACCTCGTCGCCGGTCTTGATCCTCGCCGCCATCAGTCCATCACCTCCACGGCTAGAGCACCTCGGCGGCCAGCGAGACGATCTTCATGAAGTTGCGCTCGCGCAGCTCGCGCGCCACCGGTCCGAAGATGCGGGTGCCGCGCGGGTTGTTCTGGCCGTCGATCAGCACCGCGGCGTTCTCGTCGAAGGCGATGTAGGTGCCGTCGTCGCGGCCGTAGCTCTTCTTGGTGCGCACCACCACCGCGGTCACCACCTCGCCCTTCCTGACCGACCCCTGGGGGCTGGCCTGCTTGACGGTGGCGGTGACGATGTCGCCCACCCCGGCGTAGCGGCGCCGGTGGCCGCCCTTGACCCGGATGACCAGGATCTCCCGCGCGCCGGTGTTGTCGGCCACGCGCAGCCGCGTCTCGTTCTGGATCATCGCGCCCGCTCCAGCACTTCCACCAGCCGCCAGCGCTTGGTGCGCGACAGCGGCCGGCACTCGCGCACGAGCACGGTGTCGCCGATGCGGGCGTCCTCGCGCTCGTCATGGGCGTGCAGCGTGGTCGAGGTGCGCACCACCTTCTCATAGTTGCGGTGGCGGCGGGCCACGTCGATCCGCACCACGATCGTCTTGCTCGCCCGGTCGGAGACGACCACCCCCTGGCGGGTCTTCTGCTGGCCCGGGTGGCGCTCGCGCCGCGGCGCCAGCGGCTCGGCGGCCGGCTGCTCGGCCCGCCGGGCGCGCGCGCGCTCACGCTCGCGCTCACGGCGCCGGGCGCGCACCCGCGCCTTGCGCCGGCGCTCGGCCTCCCGCTCGGCCTGGCGCTGCTCGGGCGTCATCGGCGCCCGCGCCGGGGCGGCCGCCGCCCGCGCCGCCCGCGCGCGCCGGCGGCGCTCCTTGGGCGAGAGCGCCTCCTGGGCCCCGCCCTCCGGGGTGGGTGCGTCCGCCTCAGCCATGGATCTCGATCCCCCGCTCGCGCGCCACCGTCAGCGCACGCGCGATCTCGCGCCGGGCCTTCCTCAGGCTGGCCGTGTCATCCAGCTCGCCGGTGGCGTGCTGGAAGCGCAGTCCGAACAGCTCCCGCCGAGCGGTGGCGATGTGCTCGCGCAGGTCGGCCTCGGTCATGTCGCGCAGCTCGGCGGCCTTCACTGCTCCTCCCGCAGGACGAACTTGGTCTTCACCGGCAGCTTGTGGCCGGCCAGGCGCATCGCCTCACGCGCCAGCGGCTCGGGCACCCCGGCCAGCTCGAACATCACCCGCCCGGGCTTGACCACCGCCACCCAGCCCTCGGGGGAGCCCTTGCCCGAGCCCATCCGGGTCTCGGCCGGCTTCTTGGTGAACGACTTGTCGGGATACACGTTGATCCACACCTTCCCGCCGCGCTTGATCTTGCGGGTCATGGCGATCCGGGCCGCCTCGATCTGGCGGTTGGTCAGCCACGCGGACTCGAGCGACTTCAGGCCGTACTCGCCGAACTGGACGCTCACCTGGCCGCGGGACACCCCGCCGCGCCGGCCCCGGTGCTGCTTGCGGAACTTGACGCGCTTGGGCGAGAGCATCAGCCGCCACCTCCGCCGCCGTTGCCGCGCGGCCCGCGTCCGGAGCGTCCGCCGCCCCTCCCGCCGGGACCGCCGCGCCCGCGCCCGCCGGGGCCGCCGGGGCCGCGTCCGCCGCCGGGGCCGCCGGGGCCGCCAGGGCCCCCGCGCCCGCCGCCGTCACGCCCGCCGCGGCGCCCGCGGCCGTCACGCCCGTCGCGCCCGTCGCGCCCGCCGCGCTCCGGGGCCTGCGGAGCGGGCTCGTCCATGATCGTCAGATCGGCGCCGGTGTAGCCCTCGGGCATGATCTCACCCTTGTTGATCCAGCACTTGACGCCGATCCGCCCGAACGTGGTGGCCGCCTCGTGGAAGCCGTAGTCGATGTCGGCGCGCAGCGTGTGCAGCGGCACCCGGCCGTCGGAGTAGCCCTCGGTGCGGGCCATCTCGGCGCCGCCCAGGCGGCCGGACACCTGCACCTTGACGCCCTTGGCGCCGGAGCGCATGGCGCTGGTCAGCGCCCGCTTCATCGCCCGCCGGAAGGCCACCCGGTTCTGCAGCTGCTCGGCGATCGACTGGGCGACCAGCCGGGCGTCGAGCTCCGGGCGCTTGATCTCCAGGATGTTGACCTTGACCTGCTTGCCGGTGATCCGGTGCAGGTCGCGGCGCAGCTGGTCGACCTCCGAGCCCGACTTGCCGATCACGATCCCCGGCCGCGCGGTGTGGATGTTGACCTCCACCTCGGTGGCGTTCTTCTTGATCGTGATGTCCGACAGCCCGGCGTGCGACAGGCGCCCGACGATGTGCTGGCGGACCCGGAGATCCTCGTGCAGGTAGTCGGAGAAGCTGCGCTCGTTGAACCAGTTGGACTTCCAGTCGTGGATGTACCCCACGCGCATCGACTCGGGATGAACTTTCTGTCCCATCTATTCCTTCGGGGTTAGCAGGATCGTCAGGTGGCTGGTGCGCTTGCGGATCCGGGTGGCGCGCCCCAGGGCGCGGGGCCGGAACCGCTTGATCGTGGGGCCCTCGTCGGCGTGCACCGCCTTGACGTACAGGTCCTCGCCGACCAGGTCGTGGTTGTTCTCCGCGTTGGCGACCGCGGACTCGAGCAGCTTGCTCCACTCCCGCGCGATTGCCCGCGGCGTGTGAGCCAGGATAGCTCGCGCCTCCTCGACGGTCTTGCCCCGGATGTGGTCGCACACCAGCCGCGCCTTGCGCGCCGAGGAGCGCACGTACCTGGCCTGCGCCCGCACGACGGGCGGCGGCAGATCCGGGTCGCGGGCGGACCGGCGTCGCCGCGTGGGCACGGGCCGCGCGGGCGGCTCGGTGGCGGCGGCGCCGCGGCGCCGTCCCGACCGACGGGACGGGCCGGCCTCCTCGGCCGGAGCCTCGACATCTTCCTCGGCCCGAGCCTCGACGTCCCCCTCGGCCGGAGCCTCGACATCCTCCTCGGCCGGAGCCTCAACGTCCTCCTGGGCGGAGTCGGGCAGCCGAGACTCGCCCTCGGCCTCAGCGTCGGCCTCAAGCACCACGTCGGCCGCCGCCTCCTCGGCCTCCTCATCTGAGGGCGTGGCCTCAAGCTCCTGGCCTTCGGACGCCGACCCAGCGCTCGCATCCGCCGCGGAGGCCGAGCGCGCGGCCTCATCCTCGACAGCGGTCTCATCCCTGAGCGCATTCTCGGCCGCGGCCTCGGGGGCGTCCGCGGCGGCTCTGCGCCGCCGCCTGCGCTCGGGCTTCTCCTCAGCTTCCTCAGCCATCGCCTACCGCCGCTTCCCCGTCCCCGCGTGGCCGCGGAACAGCCGCGTGGGCGCGAACTCGCCCAGCTTGTGGCCGACCATCGACTCGGTGATGAACACCGGCACGTGCTTGCGCCCGTCGTGCACGGCGATCGTGTGCCCGACCATCTCCGGGAAGATCGTCGAGGCGCGTGACCAGGTGCGGATCATGCGCTTCTCGCCGGAGGCGTTCATCGCCTCGATCCGCGCCATCAGCCGTTCCTCCACGAACGGCCCCTTCTTGCTTGAGCGACTCATCGCTTGCCCTTACCCCTTCTTCGGCCGCGAACGATGTAGCGATCGGACGGCTTGCGCTTCTTGCGCGTGCGATACCCGAGCGTCGGCACCCCCCAGGGGGTGACCGGGTGGCGGCCCGGGGTGGTCGAGCCCTCGCCGCCCCCGTGCGGGTGGTCGACCGGGTTCATCGCCGTGCCCCGGGTCTGGGGCCGCACGCCCAGATGCCGCTTGCGTCCCGCCTTGCCGATCTTGACGTTCTGGTGGTCGGCGTTGCCGATCGTGCCCACCGTGGCCCGGCACTCGGCCCGCACCATCCGCATCTCGCCCGAGGGCAGGCGCAGCGTCACATACTCGCCCTCCTTGGCCAGCAGCTGGACGCTGGCGCCGGCGGCGCGGGCCATCTGCCCGCCGCGGCCGGGGGTGAGCTCGACGTTGTGCACCACCGTGCCCGAGGGCATGTTGCCCAGCGGCAGGCTGTTGCCCACCCGCACGTCCACCTCAGGGCCCGACTGCACGGTCATCCCCACCCGCAGCCGCTGGGGGGCGAGGATGTAGCGCTTCTCGCCGTCGGCGTAGTGCAGCAGCGCGATGTAGGCCGAGCGGTTGGGGTCGTACTCGATGTGCGCCACCTTCGCCGGCACCCCGTCCTTGCGGCGCTTGAAGTCGATCCTGCGGTACAGCCGCTTGGCCCCGCCGCCGCGGTGGCGGGAGGTCTTGCGGCCGTAGGCGTTGCGCCCGCCCGACTTCTTCAGCCCCTCGGTGAGCGACTTCTCCGGCTCTGAGCGGGTGAGCTCGGCGAAGTCCGGGTACATCACGAACCGCCGGCCGGGGGAGGTGGGCTTGGGCTTGCGGATCGGCATTACTCGCCGCCCTCCAGACCGCGGAAGATCGGGATCGTCTGGCCGCTGCCCACCTGCACCATCGCCTTCTTCCAGCGCCGGGTCTCGCCGGCCGTGTAGCCGCGGCGCTTGGGCTTGGGGCGCACCCAGGCGGTGCGCACGTCGACCACGTTGACGTCGAACAGTCGCTCGATCGCCTGGCGGATCTCGGTCTTGTGGGCGCGCTCGTGCACGCGGAAGGTGTACTTGCCCGCCTCGGCCAGCGCGAAGGTCTTCTCGGAGATCACCGGGCGGATGATCACCTGGGTGGGCTCCATCAGGCCTGCACCTCCCCGCCGGCCGCCGCCCGGGCGGCGGGCCGCGAGGGCGCGCTCGCCCGCGCCACCAGCGCCGGCAGCGCCGCCTCGGAGATCAGCAGCGAGGCCGCCCACAGGATGTCGGCCACGCCGGCGTCCGCCACCGGCACCGGCTCGGCCCGCTCCAGGTTGCGAAACGAGCGGCCGGCGTGGGCCTCGGCGGCGTCCAGGATGATCAGCGTGGGCGCGGGCGCGCCCCACTCGGCCAGCAGCTCGGCCGCCTGCTTGGTCGACGGGGCGACGAACTCGCCGGCGTCGAAGATCGCCAGCGAGCCGCGCCCGGCGTGCAGCGACAGCGCCGAGCGCAGCGCCGCCCGGCGCTCCTTGCGGTTGACCTTGAAGGTGTGCTGGCGCGGGTGGGGTCCGAACACGGTGCCGCCGCCGGTGAACTGGGGGGCGCGAATCGACCCCTGGCGGGCGCGGCCGGTGCCCTTCTGGCGCCAGGGCTTGGAGCCCCCGCCGGACACCTGGCCGCGGGTGCGGGTGGAGGCGGTGCCCTGCCGGCGGGCGGCCAGCTCGGCCCGCACGCACTCGTGCACGAGCGCCATGCGGAAGCGCTCGCCGAACGCGCCGGCGTCCAGCTCCACGCTGCCGCCGCCCAGCCGGGGGGCGCTGGGCGCGCCGGCGGCGCCCGCGCCGCGCGCCGCGCCGGCGCGCGCGGGGGCGGTGGGCGCCTCAGCCATCGGAGCGCACCTCCACGGTGCCGCCGCGCGGGCCGGGAACGGCGCCGCGCACCAGCATCAGGTTCTGCTCGGGGATGACCTCGACCACGGTCAGCCCCCGCTGGGTGACCCGTCCGCCGCCCATCCGCCCGGCGGCGCGCAGCCCCTTGAACACCCGCGAGGGGGTGGCCGAGGCGCCGATGGAGCCCGGGGCGCGGATGTTGTGCGAGCCGTGGGAGGCGGGGCCGCGCCCGAAGTTGTGGCGCTTGACCGTGCCCTGGAAGCCCTTGCCCTTGGCCAGCCCGGAAACCTTCACCCGGTCGCCCACGGCGAACGCCTCCACGGTCACCGTCTGGCCGACCAAGAGCTCGCCCGCCTCGTCGCGGAACTCGCGCACCACCCGGTGGGCGGAGGCGTCGGCCTTCTTCAGGTGGCCGAGCTGCGCCCGGGTGAGCGCCTTCTCGCGGCAGGGAGCGAACGCCAGCTGCACCGCCTCATAGCCGTCGCGCTCGCGGGTGCGGATCGCCGTCACCGGGCAGGGGCCGGCCTCGAGCACCGTCACCCGCTCGATGTGGCCGTCCTCCGCGAACCGCTGCGTCATGCCGAGCTTCTTGGCCAGGATCGCCGCCACCGCCAGCTCCTAGGAGGCGAGTCGGATCTCGATGTCCACCCCGGCCGGGAGATGGTCGAGCCGCTGCAGCGAGTCGACCGTCTTGGGCGTCGGCTGGTGGATGTCGATCAGTCGCTTGTGGGTGCGGATCTCGAAGTGCTCGCGCGAGTCCTTGTCCTTGAACGGCGAGCGGATCACGCAGTAGACGTTCTTCTCGGTGGGCAGCGGCACGGGACCGGACACCGTGGCGCCGGTGCGCGTGGCGGTCTCGACGATCTCCTTGGCCGCCGTCTCGATCGCCGTGTGGTCGTAGGACTTCAGGCGGATGCGGATCTTGTTCTGGGCGATGGTTGCCATCAAACGTCTGGTTCTTCTCAGCTGAACGGGCGAGCCCCGGGCTCCGGGGCCCGCCCCAAAGGTCGTATCTGGTGCAAAAACCGGGGCGGCGCCGGCCGGCCGGCGCCGCCCTCTAAATCACTGGATGACTTCGGTGACGATCCCCGAGCCGACCGTGCGGCCACCCTCGCGGATCGCGAACCGCAGTCCCTGGTCCATGGCGATCGGCTGGATCAGCTCGATCTCCATCTGGACGTTGTCGCCGGGCATCACCATCTCGGTGCCCTCGGGCAGATGGGCGACGCCGGTGACGTCGGTGGTGCGGAAGTAGAACTGAGGCCGGTACCCGGAGAAGAACGGCGTGTGCCGGCCGCCCTCCTCCTTCTTGAGCACGTAGACCTCGGCCTTGAACTTGGTGTGGGGTGTGATCGAGCCCGGCTTGGCCAGCACCTGGCCGCGCTCGATCTCCTCGCGCTTGATCCCGCGCAGCAGGCAGCCGACGTTGTCGCCGGCGCGCCCCTCGTCGAGGATCTTGCGGAACATCTCCACCCCGGTGACCACGGTCGAGGTGGTGGGGCGGATGCCCACGATCTCCACCGTCTCGCCGGTCTTGATCACCCCCTGCTCGATGCGCCCGGTGGCCACCGTGCCGCGACCGGTGATCGAGAAGACGTCCTCGATCGGCATCAGGAACGGCTTGTCCAGGTCACGCACCGGCTCGGGGATGTAGGTGTCGAGCGTCTCGGCCAGCTCGACGATCTTCTCCTCGTACTCGGCGTCGCCCTCCAGCGCGCGCAGCGCCGAGCCCTGCACGACCGGGATGTCATCGCCGGGGAACTCGTACTCGGAGAGCAGGTCGCGCACCTCGACCTCGACCAGCTCGAGCAGCTCGGGGTCGTCGACCATGTCCACCTTGTTGAGGAACACGACGATGTAGGGGACGCCGACCTGGCGGGCGAGCAGGATGTGCTCACGCGTCTGGGGCATCGGGCCGTCGGCGGCCGACACGACCAGGATCGCGCCGTCCATCTGCGCGGCGCCGGTGATCATGTTCTTCACGTAGTCGGCGTGCCCGGGGCAGTCGACGTGGGCGTAGTGACGGTTGGGGGTCTGGTACTCGACGTGCGAGGTGGCGATCGTGATCCCCCGCGCCTTCTCCTCCGGAGCGTTGTCGATCGATTCGAACGACCGCACCTCCGTGCCGCCGTACTTCTCGTTGAGCACCTTGGTGATGGCGGCCGTCAGCGTCGTCTTGCCATGGTCGATGTGACCGATGGTCCCGACGTTGACGTGGGGCTTATCGCGCTCGAACTTGGCCTTGGCCACTTTGGTGTTGCTCCTTGTTCTTCAGTGGGTGTTGTTCGTCTTCTGGACGAACCCAGAGAATCTATCGTTTTTCCGTCCGACTCCGATGCTAGGCCGCCGCGCCCGCGAGCTCGCCCACCACCCGCTCGGCGATGTTGGCCGGCACCTCGTCGTAGCGCTCGAACTGCATCGTGTAGGTGGCGCGGCCCTGGGTGGTGGACCGCAAGTCGGTCGCGTAGCCGAACATCTCGGCCAGCGGCACATGCGCGGTGATCACCTGGGCGTTGCCGCGCTGCTCCATCCCGGAGACGTGGCCGCGCCGGCGGTTGAGATCGCCGATCACGTCGCCCATGAACTCCTCGGGGGTGACCACCTCGACCCGGAAGATCGGCTCCAGCAGCACCGGGTCGGCCTTGGCCGCCGCCTCCTTGAGCGCCAGCGAGCCCGCCACCTTGAAGGCCAGCTCCGAGGAGTCGACCTCGTGGTACTTGCCGTCCACCAGCGTGACGCGCAGGTCGACCATCGGGTAGCCGGCCTTGGGGCCGTTCTCGGTGGCCTCCTCGATCCCCTTCTCCACCGCCGGGATGAACTCGGTGGGGATCGCCCCGCCCTTGATCCGGTTGACGAAGTCGAAGCCCTCGCCGGGCGCCGGCTCGAGGTCGATGTAGACGATCCCGAACTGGCCCGAGCCGCCGGTCTGGCGCACGAAGCGCCCCTCGACGTTCTGCACCTTGCGGCGGATCGTCTCCCGGTAGGAGACCTGCGGGCGGCCGACGTTGGCCTCCACCTTGAACTCGCGCAGCATCCGGTCGACCAGCACCTCCAGGTGCAGCTCGCCCATCCCGGAGATCTCGGTCTGCCCGGTCTCCTCGTTGGTGCGCACCTGGAAGGTCGGGTCCTCCTCGGCCAGGCGGCCCAGCGCGGTGGACATCTTCTCCTGGTCGGCCTTGGTCTTGGGCTCGATCGCCACCTTGATCACCGGCTCGGGGAACTCGATCGTCTCCAGGCGGATCGGCTTGTCGGGGGCGGCCAGCGTGTCGCCGGTCGAGACCTGCTTGATCCCCACCGCGGCGGCGATGTCGCCCGCGTAGACCTCGTCCACCTCCTCGCGCTCGTTGGCGTGCATCATCAGGATGCGCCCGATCCGCTCGGTGCGCCCGGTGTTGACGTTCAGCACGCGCGAGCCGGCGGTCAGCCTGCCCGAGTAGACGCGGAAGTAGGTCAGCTTGCCCACGTAGGGGTCGGCCATGATCTTGAACGCCAGCGCGGCGAACGGCTCATCGTCGGAGGGACGGCGGATGGCCGGCTCCTCGTCGCCGTTGGTCGAGCCGCGGGCCGGCTCGTGGCCCTCCACCGGGGGCACGTCCAGCGGGCTGGGCAGGTAGTCGACCACCGCGTCCAGCAGCAGCTGCACGCCCTTGTTCTTGAACGAGCTGCCGCACAGCACGGGGGTGAGCTCGATCGCCAGCGTGGCCTTGCGGATCGCCGCCTTCAGGCGCTCGACCGGGATCTCCTGCTCCTCGAGGATCATCTCCAGCAGCTCGTCGTCGTACTGGGAGACCTCCTCGAGCAGGTGCTCGCGGGCCGCCTGGGCGCGCTCGGCGTACTCGGGCGGGATGTCGATGACCTCGCGCTCCTTGCCCAGCTCGTCCTTGTAGATGACGGCCTTCATCTGCACCAGGTCGATCAGGCCGCGGAAGTCGGCCTCCGAGCCGATCGGCAGCTGGATCGGCACCGGGTGGGCGCCGAGCCGGTCGACCATCGTCTGCACGCCGCGCTCGAAGTCGGCCCCGATCCGGTCCATCTTGTTGATGTAGGCGATCCGCGGCACGCGGTACTTGTCCGCCTGGCGCCAGACGGTCTCCGACTGGGGCTCGACTCCGGCCACCGAGTCAAACAGCGCGATGGCGCCGTCGAGCACGCGGAGCGAGCGCTCCACCTCGACGGTGAAGTCCACGTGGCCGGGGGTGTCGATGATGTTGATCCGGTGGCCGTTCCACTCGGCGGTGGTGGCGGCGGAGGTGATCGTGATCCCCCGCTCCTGCTCCTGGGCCATCCAGTCCATCACCGCGGCCCCCTCGTGAACCTCCCCCATCTTGTAGGTCCGCCCGGTGTAATAGAGGATGCGCTCGGTCGTCGTCGTCTTACCGGCGTCGATGTGCGCCATGATCCCTATGTTGCGAACCTTGTCGAGACTGTACTTGCGCGGCATGGAAAGAGCTTCTTTGGTTGGAGGGAGATTCGGGCTGTTCCGCCCGCTCCCCTCAGGACATGAAAAAGGGCCCCAAGGGCCCGTTCACGACGCGACTGTCGGGACGGGACGGGCGGCTATGGAGTCAGGTTCTCCATGGTTGGATTCCGCGGCCGGGAGCGCGGGCACGTGAACGCCGCGCCCGGCGCACACGACGAATATAGCAGAGGGGATCGGGGCTCCCGCGGGGGTTCGGCTCGGGGTGGTGGGGGTGCTGGGACGGGGCCGGGCTCGCGGGGTGGTGCGGGCGGTGGTTCGGCGCAGCCGCAGCCGGGGGCGCGTGGTGGTGCGGGCGGTGGTTCGGCGCAGCCGCAGCCGGGGGCGCGCGGTGGTGCGGGCTCCGGTCCGGCCTGGCGGGGGGTCGCGGGTGGTGCGGGCTCCGGGCCGGCCTGGCGGGGGGTCGCGGGTGGTGCGGGCTCCGGGCCCGCCTGGCGGGGGGCCCGGCGGGCCTCCCTGCCCGGCCCGCGCGCCCTGAGCCCGATCCTCCTGGGGCTGGTGGTGGTGGGAGCGGTGCTGCTGCTGGTGGCCGAGTTCACCACCCTGTACGTGGCCCACGCGGCGCGCCGGACGGCGCCGCTGCAGACGATGAGCGCCGGCGCCCACCACTCCTACGCGCTGGTCCCGCTGGCGCTGGTGGCGCTCGGGCTGGGGTTCATCGTCTGGCGGGCCGCCAGCCGGCTGGGGCTGGCGGCGATCGGCGTGCTGGGGGTGGTGGCGCTGCTGATCGCGGTGCTCCACGACCTGCCGGACGCCCACGCGGTGGGGCTGGCCGACCAGAACAGCGTGAGCGCCACCACCACGCCGGGCGTGGGGCTCTACCTGGAGACGCTGGGGGCGATCCTGCTGCTCGCCGCCAGCGGGCTGGCGCTGGCGTTCCTCGGGCTTCCGCGGGCGGCCGCCCGGATCTCACCGCGCCTTCGCCGGGGTTAGCCGGAGCGCGGCCGGGGTGGGGGCGGGCGTGGCAGGACGCGCGGGCGGGGTGGGGGCGGGCGTGGCAGGACGCGCGGGCGGGTCGGGGGCGGGCGTGGCAGGACGCGCGGGCGGGTCGGGGGCGGGCGTGGCAGGACGCGCGGGCGGGTCGCTGCGCGGCTTCAGCCTTCCCAGCTTCAGCCTTCCCAGCTTCAGCCTTCCCAGCTGCGCGGCCCGCCCCTTTGCCCTCTCCCACTGCCCCGGTTCCCCACTCTCCCGCTGCGCGGCTCCGGCTCCCCTACTCCTTCGGTCCGAGGCGCGCCGTCTAAATCCTGACACCGGGCGCCGAGAGGGCGAAACGCCCGTTACATTTCAGACCGCGAGGGTTGGCCCACTGCAGCCCCCGGTCCCGTGTAGTGGGCTGCCCTCGCGTCTTCTTTTCAGCGGGGCTTTCGGGGCGGTTTCGGCAGGGCTTTCGGGTGCGAGTCAAACTCGCCACGCAACGCCATTTCGGCCAGCGTGTGGCGGGAAAAGTGCGGAAAACGCACTTTTCCCGCCACGCAGCCCGTGATTCAGCAGTGATTGGCGAGTTGAACTCGGTTGACCGCCCCGATCCGCCCCTCGACTAGCCCGCCGCGCCCACCGGCGGGAGCGGGCGAACAGCCACCAGCGGGAGCGGGCGAACAGCCACCAGCGGCAGCGGGCGAACAGCCACCAGCGGCAGCGGGCGAACGCCCTACCGACGGCAGCGGGCGGACGGGGACCGGCTGTAACGGGCGAACAGCTACCAGCGGTAGTGGGCGAAGGCCTTGTTGGCCTGCGCCATGCGGTAGATGTCGTCCTTGCGCTTGTAGGCGTTGCCCTGCTGCTGCTGGGCATCCAGCAGCTCGTGGGCCAGGCGCTGGGACATCGACTTCTCGCGGCGCTGGCGGGCGAACTGGACCAGCCAGCGCACGGCCAGGGTGCGGGCGCGGCGGGCCGGCACCTCGACCGGCACCTGGTAGGTGGCGCCGCCGACGCGGCGTGAGCGCACCTCGAGCACCGGGGTGAGCGCCTTGATCCCCGCCTCCAGCTCTCCGATCGGGTCGCGCCCGGTGCGCTCGGCCAGGATCGCCAGGGCGTCATAGACGATCTTCTCGGCCACCGACTTCTTTCCGTCCAGCATCACCTTGTTGATCACCTGCTGGACGAGCCGGTTGTGGTGGACCGGGTCAGGCGGGATCGGCCTGACCTGGGCAGCGGCGCGACGCGGCACTAGCCCATCACCTCCGCGCGGCGCAATGCGCGAATTTCGCCCACAGGTATGCCCCCACAGGCGTCCGCCACCCCAGCCCTGTGTACATCTCGCCCCGCCACTACTTGGCCTTGACGCCGTACTGCGAGCGAGCCTTCTTGCGGTCGCCCACGCCGGCGGCGTCCAGCGTGCCGCGGACCACCTTGTAGCGGAAGCCCGGAAGGTCCTTGACCCGACCCCCGCGGACGAGCACGACCGAGTGCTCCTGCAGGTTGTGGCCCTCGCCCGGGATGTAGGCGCCGACCTCCATGCCGTTGGTCAGCCGCACACGGGCCACCTTGCGCAGCGCCGAGTTGGGCTTCTTGGGCGTGGTCGTGTAGACGCGGGTGCAGACGCCCCGCCGCTGGGGCGCGGCGACGCGCTTCTTGCGTCCCTTGCCGGACTTCAGGCCGGGCGTGGCCAGCTTCTTCTTCGGAGCGGTGCGGCCCTTGCGGACCAGTTGGCTGGTGGTAGGCATGCGCCGGACAGGCTAGCAGGGGCGCCGTCGCCGGCCGCTGTCCGACCAGCCACGGGCGCCGCCACCGGCCGCTGGCCGACCACCGCAGAGGCACCTCCGCTCGCCGCTGCCCAATCCCCGCCGAGGCGTCGCCGGCCGCTGGCTGACGTCCGCCGGGCGCGATCATTGGCCCGTGCGCAGGCGCCCTCCGCCCTTCACCCTGATGCTCATGGCCCTGGTCGCCGCGGCGGCGCTGGCGATCGCGCTGGTGGGCAGAGGCTCCGGTCGTCAGCCGAGCCCCAGCAGGCCGCCGAGCGCGGGACTTGGCGTGACGCGGGCGTGCGTCACCACCGCCGCGGAGGCGCAGGCCACGGATCGCTCGGCGATCGTGATCAGCGCCAGCGCGCAGGCGCCTGTCGCCGCCACCGAGCAGGTGAGCGGCCCGCGGGGAATCGTGAGCGCCACGCGCTCGGAGCTGATCACGGCGAGCGTCAGCGCCCGGGAGCCGGTGCAGGTCGAGCGCGCCGCCGTGGCACGGGCACGGGCGTGCGCCGCGGGCGATTCGATCACCGCCGCGCGGACCGCCGCGCTGCGGGCGGCCTACGCCGACGCCCTCGCCGCCGCCCGTGCGCGGGCCGCCAGGGAGGCGGCGCAGACGCTCACCGCGACGCTGCACAGGCAGTATCCGTCGGTGCTCGCGCGGGCACGCGCCGAGGCGGCGAGCCGGGCGCACCAGCTGGCGCTCGCGGCGGAGCCGGCGCTGGCGGCGCAGGCCCTCGCGGCGGCGCGCCGGCGGGCGGGCGACTGACAGGCACCTGCGCGCAGGGAGGACCGGACACCGCCAGACCGCGGCGCGCCGGCGGGCGGGAGACTGACAGGCACCGGGCGGGCAGGGAGGAGCGATCACCGGTGGAACGTCCAGCTGCGCCCCACCGGCTCGAACCCCAGCCGCGCGTAGAGCTGCTTCGGCCAGCCATGATCGTCGGCGACGATGAAGGTCAGCTCGTGCCCGCCCTCGGCGGCGAGCTCGAGCGCCCGGGTGACGAGGGCGCGCGCAAACCCCCGCCCCCGTTCCTCCGGCACCGTGTAGACGCTCTCGACCTGCGCCGCGCGCCCGTCCGAATAGAGCACGGTGGTCGCCGCCAGCGAGCCCTCGCGGGTGCTGATGCCCAGCAGCCGCGCGTTGCGGGTGCGCCACTCGAGCTCCCAGTAGCGCCCCAGCTGCCGCTCGGCCTCCGGCTCGGGCCGCCCGTCCCATCCCTCCCGAGCCCACCGCCGCAGGAGCTCGAGCACCGCCTCGCCCGACGGCGTGAGCACCGCGCTCGTGTCGACCTCGCGGTCGGGCTCTTCCGCGAAGGCCATCGTCAGCTCGCAGTCGACCCGCCAGCCGGCGGCGCGAAACTCGGCCTCGAGCTCTCCCCCCATCGGCTCCGGGACGGTCAGCCGGCGGTAGGGAAGCTCATGAAGGTGTCGATCCGCGAGCGCGACCGCCTCGGCGAACCCGGTGGGCCGCTCGATCCTGACCTGATTGAGCGCCCACACCTCCGGCAGCGACGGCGTCCTGATGACCGATCCTCCCGGGATCGGCGTGACCTCATCGGCGATCAGCTCGATCGTCTCGCGCTGGAAGGCGAGGGCGCGGGCGAAGCTCGCGCGGCGAGCCGACGGAGGCGTGCGGCGCGGCAGGACCATCACCGTCTCACCGCCCCCGTCTCATAGGCGAAGATCACCGCCCGGACGCGGTGGCGCCGGGCCGGTTTCATCAGCACCCGCCTGACGTGCGTCTTCACGGTCGACGCCTCACCACCCCTCTCCAGTGCTGGCGAGATCGCCCACCACGGCGATTCTGCCGATCTTTATCGTCGGGGATCATGCTGGCCCGGACCCACCCAGGCCCGTGACCCGACCCAGCACCCAGGCCCGTGACCCGACCCAGCACCCAGGCCCATGACCCGACCCAGCACCCAGGCCCATGACCCGACCCAGCATCCACCCAGGCCCGTGACCCGACCCACCACGCCAGGCCCACCGCACCCATGACCCGCCACCCCCACCGCACGACCCTCCACCCCACGCCCAGCACCCGCCATCCCCGCCCCCCGCGACCCCGCGGCTGAACCGTGCGGCTCTCGGTCAGTGCCATCTACCAAGGCCTCGCGCGGCTGGTGGTCCGCTTCCGCTGGCTGATCCCGGTGGCCGTGATCGCCGTCGCCGTGGTGGTGAGCGGCGCCTTCCCCTCGCTGAGCAGCGAGATCAACAACAACAACAGCGCCTTCCTGCCCGCCAGCGCGCCCAGCACCCGGGCGGCCGACCTGGCCGCCCCGCTGCTGGGGACGGCCGGGCGCAGCGCCCAGGTCTTGGTGGTGGCCAGCCGCGCGGGCGGCCTCGCGCCCGCCGACGCGGGCGCGCTGGCGCGCGAGGTGGCGGCCCTGCGCCGCGTCCCCCGGGTGAGCGCGGTGCGCGTGCTGGGGATCTCCGCCGACCGGGCCGCCGTCCAGATCCGGGTCAGGATCGCGCTCAACGGGTTCGAGGTCAACAAGGCCAAGACGGTGGTCTCAGACATCCAGCGCACGTTCACGAGCGTCAACCCGCCGCCCGGCCTTCAGCTGCACACCGCCGGCGAGGTGGCCACGCTGGTGGCCAACCAGGAGAGCTCGCAGCGGTCGGGCAACCGGGTGCAGACCTTCTCGCTGCTGTTCATCATCGTGCTGCTGCTGCTCGTGTTCCGCTCGCCGCTGGCGGCGGTGGTGACGCTGCTGCCGAGCGCGCTGGCGCTGCTCATCTCGATGCGGCTGATCGGCGAGCTCGGCGCCCACGGGGTGAAGATCTCAGACATCACCCAGGTGCTGCTGATCGTGCTGCTGCTCGGAGCCGGCACCGACTACGGCCTGTTCCTGGTCTTCCGAGTGCGCGAGGAGCTGCGCGCCGGCCACGCTCCCCACGACGCCGTGCGCCGCGCGATCGTCCGCGTCGGCGAGTCGATCTCCGCCTCGGCCGCCACCGTGATCCTCGCGCTGCTCACGCTGCTGGCGGCCAGCTTCGGCTTCTATCGCGACCTGGCGATCCCGCTGGCGGTGGGGATGGCGGTGATGCTGGTGCTGGGGCTCACGCTGCTGCCGGCGCTGCTGGCGCTGCTCGGCCGCCGCGCCTTCTGGCCGGCGCGGATCGCGCCCGGGCAGCAGCTCGAGGGGCGCTGGGGGCGGATCGCCGCGCGCATCGTCCGCCGGCCCGCGCTCACGCTGGGCGCCGGCGTGGTGCTGTTCCTGGCGCTGGCGGTGGGCGCACTCGGCTATCACTCCTCGGGCTTCGGGGGGGGCCACCGGCGCGCCCGCCGGGTCTGACCCGGCGGCCGGCAACGCGGCGCTGGCCGCCCACTTCCCGCAGTCGAGCACCAACCCGGCCAACCTCGTGTTCGTCTACCCGCGGCCGGTGTGGACGGATCCGGGCCAGGTGGCCGCCGCCCAGGCGGCGCTTCGCGCCTCCGGACGCTTCAGGACGATCCTCGGCCCGCTGAACGCCACCGGCACCCGCCTGTCGCCCGCCCGCTACGCGCAGCTGTACGCCCGGCTGGGGCCGCCCGGCCGCCTGCCCCTGGTGGAGCCCTCCGGGCTGGGCCTGCCGGCGGCCGCCTACGAGGCCTACCGGGCCAGCCCCCAGTTCGTCTCCGCCGATGGGCGCACGATCCAGTTCGAGGCCAGCCTGACCGCCGGGCCCCAGCAGTCGACGGCGGCGCTGAACGCGACCCCCACCATCCGCCGGGTGGTGCGCCGCGCCGCCGCCGTCTCCGGCGCCCGCGCCAGCGGCGTGGCGGGCGAGGCGGCCGCCTCCTATGACATCGCGACCACCGCCAACCACGACCTGGCGGTGATCATCCCGATCGCGGCGGTGGCGATCGCGGTGGTGCTGGCGGCGGTGCTGCGCAGCCTGGTGGCGCCGCTGTATCTGATCGTCAGCGTGGTGCTCTCCTACCTGTCGGCGCTGGGGGTGGCGACGATCGTGTTCATCGACATCGCCGGCCAGGCGGGGATCAGCTTCTTTTTGCCCTTCCTGATGTTCGTGTTCCTGCTCGCGCTGGGGGAGGACTACAACATCCTGGTGATGACCCGGATCCGCGAGGAGGCCCGGCGCCTGCCGCTGCGCGAGGCGGTGATCCGCGCCGTGGGGCGCACGGGCACGACCGTCACCTCGGCCGGGATCATCCTCGGCGGCACGTTCGCGGTGCTGGCCGCCGCCGCCGGCAGCGGCGCCCAGTCGGGCCAGCTGCGCGCGATCGGGGTGGGGCTGGCGGTGGGGATCCTGATGGACACCTTCCTGGTGCGCACGCTGCTGGTGCCGGCCACCGTGATCCTGCTCGGGCGGCTGAACTGGTGGCCGTCTGCGCTGGCGCGCGAGCCCGTGCGCTACCCGACCGCCCCGGCCGCCCCGATCGCCTCCTCGACCGGAACGTAGGGGACGCCAACCGCCTCGGCCACCGGCGGGTAGGTGACCTGGCCGCCGGCCACGTTGACCCCCAGCCGCAGCCCGGCGTTGGCCTGGATCGCCGCCGGCACCCCGAGCGAGGCCAGCTCGAGCACGTAGGGCATGGTGGCGTTGGTGAGCGCATAGGTGGAGGTGACCGGCACCGCGCCGGGCATGTTGGTCACGCAGTAGTGGGTGATCCCATCCACCTCGTAGGTGGGGTCCGAGTGGGTGGTGGGCCGGGAGGTCTCAAAGCACCCGCCCTGGTCGATCGAGACGTCGACCAGCACCGCGTGGCGCTTCATCAGCGCGAGCTGGGCGCGGGTGACCACCCGCGGCGCCCGCGCCCCGTGGACGAGCACCGCGCCGATCACCAGATCCATCTCGGGCAGCAGCTCCTCGATCGACAGCGTGGAGCTGAAGATCGTGTCCGCCCGGCCGGCGAAGGCGATGTCCAGCTCGCGCAGGCGGTCGAGGTTGCGGTCGAGCACGTACACGCTGGCCTCCATGCCCAGCGCGATGAACGCGGCGTTCATCCCGACCACGCCGCCGCCGATCACCATCACCTTGGCCGCCGCCACCCCGGGCACGCCGCCGAGCAGGATGCCGCGCCCGCCCATCGGCTTCTCGAGGATGAACGCGCCCGCCTGGGTGGCGATCTTGCCCGCCACCTCCGACATCGGCGCCAGCAGCGGCAGCCGCCCGTGGGCGTCCTCCACCGTCTCATAGGCGATGCAGGTGGCGCCCGAGTCCATCAGCCCGCGGGTGAGCTGGGGATCGGCGGCCAGGTGCAGGTAGGTGAACAGGGTGTGGCGGGCCTCGAGCCGTCTGACCTCCTCGGGCTGGGGCTCCTTGACCTTGACGATCAGCTCGGCGGCGCCGAACAGCTCCTCGGCGTCGGGCACGATCGTCGCCCCCTGGGCGGCGTAGGCGCCGTCCTCGAGCCCCGACCCCTCTCCCGCCCCCGATTGCACGAGCACCCGGTGGCCGGCGTCCACCAGCTCCCGAACCCCGGCGGGGGTGAGCGCCACCCGGTACTCGTCGGCCTTGATCTCGGTGGGAACCCCGACCCGCAACGTGGCCCGAGCCTCAGCCGGCGTGGACCGCCATCCGCTCGCCCGCCTCGGTCAGCAGCGGGCGCAGGATGGCCTCGATCTCCTCGAACTGCTCGGGCCCGGCGATCAGCGGCGGCGAGAGCTGGATCACCGGGTCGCCGCGGTCATCGGCGCGGCAGATCAGCCCCCGGCGGTAGAGCTCGCCGGAGAGAAAGCCGCGCAGCAGCGTCTCTGACTCCTGCTCGCTGAAGGACTCCTTGGTCTGCTTGTCCTTGACCAGCTCGATCGCGTGGAAGTAGCCGGCGCCGCGCACGTCGCCCACGATCGGCAGATCCCGCAGCGAGTCGAGCATGGCCCGGAACTCCCCCTCGTGGGCGCGCACGTTCTCGAGCACGCCCTCCCGCTCGAACGCGTCCAGGTTGGCCATCGCCACCGCCGCGCACACCGGGTGCCCGGCGAACGTGAAGCCGTGGGCGAAGCTGGCGGTGCCGTGCAGGAACGGCTCGGCCACCCGGTCGGAGGCGATCACCGCCCCCATCGGGGCGTAGGCGCTGGTCAGCCCCTTGGCGGTGGTGATCAGGTCGGGCTGGTAGTCATAGCGCTGGCAGCCGAACCACTCCCCCAGCCGCCCCCAGGAGCAGATCACCTCGTCGGAGATCAGCAGCACGTCGTACTGGTCGCAGATCTCGCGCACGCGCTGGAAGTAGCCGTCGGGCGGGGTGAAGCAGCCGCCGGCGTTCTGCACCGGCTCGAGGATCACCGCCGCCACCGTGTCCGGCCCCTCGAACTCGATCTTGTCGGCGATCGTCTCCGCCAGGTCGGCCTCGGTCATGTGGTGCGGCAGCCGGTAGGTGTTGGTGTTGGGCACGTGGTAGCCGCCGGGGGCCAGCGGCTCGAACGGCTGGCGCAGCGCCGGCACGCCGGTGGCCGACAGCGCCCCCAGCGAGGTGCCGTGGTAGGCGATCTCACGCGCGATCACCTTGTACTTGTTCGGGTGGCCGGTCAGCCGGTGGTACTGGCGGGCCAGCTTGAGCGCCGACTCCACCGCCTCCGAGCCGCCGCTGGTGAAGAACACCCGGTTCAGATCGCCGGGGGCCAGCGCGGCGATCCGCGCCGCCAGCTCGATCGCCGGCGGGTGGGCGTAGGACCAGTTGGTGAAGAAGCCCAGCTCGCGGGCCTGGTCGGCACCCGCCTGAGCGATGTCCGCCCGGCCGTGCCCGATGTTCACGCAGAACAGCGCGGAGAGCCCGTCCAGATAGCGCTTGCCGTGCTCATCCCACACGTAGCAGCCCTCGCCCCGCACGATGATCGGCACCTCCACCTGCTCGTAGGCGGACAGGCGGGTGAAGTGCATCCACAGGTGGCGGCGGGCCAGCTCCTGCAGGGTTCCGCTGGGTGTCTTGACTGCTTGCTCGGTGCTTGCCATCGCGCTCCTTTCGGCTGCGGCGCCCGGCGCAGGGCCACCGCGCCCGGCGCCGGGATAACTACAACCTAGCGCCGCGGCCCTCCGAGGACAATCCGACCGTCGCTGCCCGAACCTCGTCGGAGAGCACCGCGCTGGGCGGCTACGCGTCGGCCGGCAGCAGGTCGCAGAACACAAACCCGTCCCGCTCCACGGTGGCGCCGACCGCATGGCCGATCGGGGCGCTGAACACGGGGCCCGCGTACACGAACGTGTGGAACTCGCCGTTCTCGCCGCACGGGTCGACGTCCGGCGGGAGCGCGGCGAGCAGCTCGGCGTCGTAGCGGCGCCCGGCGAAGCTCGGGTCCAGGCGGCGGGGATCGACGCACACGAGGATGGCCTCAAATCCGCGGGCGATGAACTCCCGGGCCAGGGCGGCGGTGTCGCGCCCCCACAGCGGGAAGCTGGCCCGCTTGCCCACCCGCGCCAGGCGCTCCTCTCGGTAGGCGCGGATGTCGGCGAGGAACAGGTCGCCGAACGCGATCGTCTCGCTCGCGGTCAGCGGCGGCTCGGCCAGCGCCTGCCCCATCCGCTGCTCGTACAGCTCGTTCGAGCACCCGGGCGGGATCTCGACCTCGACCAGCGGCAGGCCGGCCGCCTGCGCCTGGCGGGCGAGCAGCTCGCGCCGGACACCGTGCATCGAGACGCGCTCGTGGCCGGCGGTCACGGTTGTGATCAGCACCTCGGGCGCCGGGCCGCCGCGCTCCCTGAGCTCCTGCAGCGCCAGCGCCGAATCCTTCCCGCCGCTCCACGACAGCGCCGTCACCGCCCCGACGCTACCAGCCGGGGGGGCGCCGCTCACCGCCGCGCGCGCCCACGCCCCCGCCGCGCCCGGCCTACGCCGCGGCCACGCGCCGGCCTGCCCCCGCCGCGCGGCGCCTACGCCGCGGCGACCGCTCCGCGCGCTCCGCCGCCGGCGGCCACGCCGGCCGCCCGCACCGGCGCGGGCATCAGCCAGGCGGCCAGCAGCACGAGCGCGAACGCCATCACCTCCACCGCCAGCGACACCGGGTTGCCGGCCAGCGGGTCGCCGAACACGATGATCCCGCCGAAGATCCCGGCGACGTTCGCGGCCGTGCCGGTGACCGCGATCACCGGCACCGCCTCCCCCTCCTGCAGGCTCTTGGCCGAGGCGTAGAACGCGCCCACGGCGGCGGCCAACGCGACCAAGAACCAGGGGCTGATGAACCCGGCGATCCCGGCGCCGCCGGTGACCATCCCGGAGATCGCCTTGATCCCCACATCCGAGACCCCGAGCAGGATCCCGGAGGCGGCGCCGAGCATGTAGCCGTGGTGCTCGCGCGGCGCGCCGAAGCGCGGGCCGACGATCAGCAGCGTGCCCCCGGCGATCAGCGCCGCCTCGAAGGCGATCATGCCGGGCAGCGAGTAGCGGGAGTCGGCGCCGTGCACGGCCGGCAGGGTCACCCCGAGCATGATCAGCCCGACCGCGGTGGCCGCCAGGCCCAGCCACTGCCGCCGCCCGATCGCCAGCCCGAAGATCCGCTCGGCCATCACCGCCAGCAGCACCATCCCGCCGGCCAGCACCGACTGCACGAGCGACAGCGGCGCGAGCGCGAGCGCGCCGACGTGCAGCAGCCAGGCGCCGGTGGCGATCGCCATCCCGATCGCAAACAGCCGCCGCCCGAACAGCCCGCGCGCGCTGCGCAGCGGATGGCGCATGTCCACCGGCGGCGCCTGCCGGGCGCCGCGATGCTTGTAGAGGAAGCCGACGTTGGTCGCCAGCGCACAGCCGACCGCCAGCAGGATGCCGAGGATGAGGGTCATGTCTAACGCTTTCTAAGGTGGGAACGGCCGCCCCTCCCGGGCCGGCGGACCCTCCTGGACCGACCGGCGCGACGGGGCGAGCCGAAGCCTCACCCGTTCCTCGGCCGGGCAAACCCTCGCCTTGAGCCGAGGGACGGCCGCTCGGGCGGATGTCGAAGCGGATGGCGCCACCGAGCTGCCACCATGCTCGCTCGGCTTGAAGGTCGGCTAAAGGCAGGAGAAGAACGATGTGCGCGGGCATACAGCGGCCGCTGCTGCTGGTCGACGTCGATGGGGTGATCTCGCTGTTTGGCTTTGATCTCGATGCCCCGCCGGAGGGGCGCTGGCAGCTGGTCGACGGCGTCGCCCACCTGCTCTCGGCGACCGCCGGCGGGCATCTGCGCCGGCTCGCCGACGCCTACGAGCTGGTCTGGTGCACGGGCTGGGAGGAGAAGGCCAACGAGTACCTGCCGCGGGCGCTGGGGCTCCCCGGGCCGCTCCCCCACCTGACGTTCGCCGGCGCCACCCCCCACCGGCAGGGGCACTGGAAGCTCGCGGCGATCGACCGTTACGCCGGCCCCGAGCGGCCGCTGGCCTGGATCGACGACGCCCACGAGGAGCGCTGCCGGGCATGGGCGCGGGCGCGTCCGGGGCCGACCCTGCTGATCGCCACCGACCCCGCGGTCGGGCTGACCGCCACGCACGTGCGGCGGCTGCTGGGCTGGGCGGCCGAGCTGGCGGCGAGCGCTCAGCCGGCCAGGGCGACCACCGAGTAGATCGGCGGCAGGCGCAGCGCCGCCGTCGACCAGCTCGCCCCGGCGTCGGGGGAGGCGAACAGCTCGCCCGAGGTCGCCCCGAAGTACAGCTCAAGCCCGGGCCCCTCGCCGCAGCACGCCAGCGCCTGGCGCAGCACGGTCAGGTAGGCGTGCTCGGCCGGCAGCCCGTCACCCCGCGCGCTCCAGCTGGCACCGGCGTCCCGCGTCTCGTACACGCGCACCCGCCCGTCGGGCGTGACCCGGTCCATGTCGGCCACCAGCGGGATCACGAACGCGCTGTCGGGGTCGGCGGGATCGACCGCGAGCGGAAAGCCGAAGTCCGACGGCAGCCCGTCGCCGACCGCCACCCAGCTCTGGCCGGCGTCGTCGGAGCGGTAGACGCCGCCGTGGAACTGCATGAACAGCCGCTCGGGCCTGCGGGGCGCCCGCTCGACGTGGTGCACGCAGCGGCCGGCGTTCTCGTCGGCGAGCGCCTCCTCGGGCAGGTAGCGGGGGACGATCCCGTCGTTGCCGCGCCGCCAGCTTTGCCCGCCGTCGTCGGTCAGCCACATCCCGGCGGCGGAGATGGCCACCGCCAGCCGCTGGGGATCGCCCGGCCAGGTGACGATCGAGTGCAGGCACAGCCCGCCGCCGCCCGGCTGCCAGTGCGCCCGGGAGGGCTGCTCCCACAGCGCGGCGTTGAGCTCCCAGCTGGCGCCGCCGTCGCGGCTCTCAAACAGCACCCCCGGGTCCCCGCCGGCGTACAGCAGCCCGTCGGCCTCGCCGCAGGCGATCACCCAGATCTTCTCAAGCGCCTGCTCGCCCCCCTCGGGCAGCGCCACGCCGCTCGCCTGCTCCCACTCGCCGGCCGGATCCTCGCTGTGGAAGATCTTGGGGCCGTAGAACGGCGAGCTGAGCGCCGCCAGCAGGCGGCCGCTGCGCGGGTCGCGCATCGCGTACTCCACCGGCAGCCCCTCGAACGCCCGGGTGACGATCGCAAACTCGCCCCCCGCGTCCCCCTCGAGCACGAACAGCCCCTTCTTGGTTCCCACCAAAAGCTCGCTCACCGGCCTGCCTCCTTCGGCATCTCGCTCACCCGCCCGTGATCGCGGGCAGCACCTCCACCCGCTGTCCCGCCCGCACCGGCGTGCGCTCCTCGGCGCGCTCGCCGTCCACGTAGATGTTGATGTGGCGGCGGATCCGCCCCCGCTCGTCCAGGATCCAGCCGCGCAGCTGGGGATGGGCGTCCTCCAGCGCCCGCACCAGCTCGAGCACGCTCGCCCCCCCAACCCGGTGCTCGGCGCCGCCGGCCAGCGTGCGCAGCGGCCCGTGCAGACAGAGCAGCGGCGGGGAGGTGGCCTGGGGCCGGGGATGGGAGCCGGTGGCGGACACGGGGCTTACCCGAGGGGCAGCGGCAAGCCTACTGGAATGCGCCGCCCCGGCCAGCCCCCGCCCGAAACCGCGCCACCCCGGCCGCCGCCTCGGCCAGCGAGCGCAGCCCGTGCTGAAACTCGACCTGCATCGCCTCGGGCTCGGGCAGCCCGAGCCCCTCCAGCAGCGCCAGGCGGTCCTCGCGCAGGCAGCGCTGGGGAAAGCGCGCCAGCGCCAGGGCGAGCTCCTCGGCGGCCTGCCGGGAGCCGCCGTCCGCCACCACCCGGTTGACCAGCCCGATCGCCAGCGCCTCCTCGGCGCCCACCGCCCGGCCGGTCAGCACCAGGTCCAGCGCCCGCGAGACGCCGATCAGCCGCGGCAGCCTGACCGTGCCGCCGTCGATCAGCGGCACCCCCCAGCGCCGGCAGAACACCCCGAACACAGCGCCGCGCTCGGCCACCCGCAGATCGCACCACAGCGCCAGCTCGAGCCCGCCGGCCACCGCGTGGCCGGCCACCGCCGCGACCACCGGCTTGGACAGCCGCATCCGGGTCGGCCCCATCGGGCCGTCGCCGTCGGCCGCCACCCGGTTGCCGGCCGGACCGCCCACCTCGTGCAGATCGGCCCCGGCGCAGAACGTCCCGCCCTCGCCGTGCAGGACCGCCACGCGGGCCTCGGGGTCGGCCTCGAACTCGCGGAAGGCGGCGGCCAGCGCCGCCGCGGTCGGTCCGTCGACGGCGTTGCGCCGCTCCGGGCGTGAGAGCAGCACGGTGAACACCGGCCCCGAGCGCTCGACCCGCACCGAGCGCTCGGCCCGCTCGCCGGCCGGCCCGTTCACTCGGGCAGGGCCCGGGCGATGATCGCCCGGGCATCCACGCCGGCGGGCAGCGTCCCGTAGACCCGGCCGCCCTCGCCCGCCAGGCGCGAGGCGCAGAAGGCGTCGGCCACCGCCGGCGGGGCGTGGCGAATGAGCAGCGAGGCCTGCAGCGCCAGCGCCAGCTCCTCGACCAGCCGCCGGGCCTGGAACTGGGGATCGCCGCCGCCGGCATGCGGGTGCGGGCCGCCGACCCCGGCGTCCGCGGACACCCCGGCCAGCGCCTCGCGCAGCCGCCGCAGGTGGGCGTCAAACCGCGGCTCGGCCCCGGCCGCCAACTCGCATTCGGCCAGGAACGCCGGCAGCCCCTCGGGCTCCTTGGCCAGGGCCCGCAGCACGTCGAGCGCGGCCACGTTGCCCGACCCCTCCCAGATCGAGTTGAGCGGCGCGTCGCGGTAGAGCAGCGGCATCCCCGAGTCCTCCACGTAGCCGTTGCCGCCCAGGCACTCGAGCGCCTCGGCGGCGTGCCCCGGGGTGCGCTTGCACACCCAGTACTTCATCACCGCGGTGGCGAAGCGGCGAAACGCCGGCTCATCGGCGTCGTAGGCGCGCGCCACCCGCAGCGCCGCCGCGGTGGCCGCCTCGGACTCGAGCGCCAAATCCGCCAGCACGTTCTGCATCGCCGGCTGCTCGATCAGCCGGGCGCCGAACGCCGCCCGGTGGCGGGCGTGGTGGATCGCCTCCACCGTGGCCCGCCGCATGCCCGCCGCCGAGCCGAGCAGGCAGTCAAGCCGCGTGTGGTTGACCATCCGGATGATCGCCTGCACCCCGCGGCCCTCCTCGCCCACCAGCGTCCCCACCGCGCCGTGGAACTCGACCTCCGAGGAGGGCAGCGAGCGGGTGCCGAGCTTGTCCTTGAGCCGCTGGAACTCCATCCCGGGCCCGCGCTCGACCAGGAAGCACGACAGCCCGCCGGGCGCCTGGGCCAGGACGAGGAAGATCTGGCAGGGCGGATAGGAGCAGAACCACTTGTGGCCGTGCAGCTCATACAGCCGCGCCCCGCCCGGCGCCTGGCCGGCGGCCTCGGCCTGGGCGATCGGCTCGGCGCGGGTGATGTTGGCGCGCACGTCCGAGCCGCCCTGGCGCTCGGTCATCGCCATCCCGGCCAGGGCGCCGCGCCGGTAGTCGGGCGAGGTCAGCCGCGGCTCCCACACCGCCGCCAGCCCGGGGGCGGCGGAGCGCAGCGCCGCCACCGCGGCGTAGGTCATCGACACCGGGCACATCACCCCGGCGTTGGCGTTTGACCACTGCATGAACAGCGCGGCGCGGACCACGTGCGCGCCCGCCCGCGGGCTCCGCCAGGGCAGGCTGTGGATCTCGCGCGCGATCGCGCCGCGCAGCAGCCAGTGCCAGGACGGGTCGAGCTCCACCTGGTCGATCCGCCGGCCGTGGCGGTCGTGGGTGCGGAGGATCGGCAGGTTGCGCTCGGCGCGGCGCGAGTGCTCGCGCGCCTCCTCGCCGCCGGCCACCGCGCCCGCCTCGCTGACCCGCTCGACGCCCCAGCCGCCGCCCTCGCGCACGAGCGCCTCGCCCAGCGCCAGGTCGATCGCGAACAGGTTGACCGGCTCAAGCGGGGGCGGCTGGTTGAGCACCGCGCGGGCGGGGTCAAGCGCCGGGGGGATCCCAACACCCGCCGGGGCCGGGCCGACGTCCGCCGGGGCCGCCCAAGCGCCCGCCGGGGCCGGGCCGGCACCCGCCGGGGCCGGGCCGGCGTCCGCGCGCCCGCTCCCGCCCGCCGCCTCGGACCGGTCCTGGCTGGGCGCCGGCGTGCGGCGCGTGGTGTCGATGGCCATCCGCCCTCCTGCTCGCACTTTTGCGCTCTCGCCCGCCAGCATACGCCAGCCGCCGCCGGCCCCCGGGTGTGAGAGCCGCCGCCCCGGCCTCGCGCGTGCCGCCCCGGCTCCCCGGGCCTGAGCGCCGCTCCGGCTCCCCGGCCCTGAGCGCCACCCCGGCCGCGGGTGTGCGAGGATGCCGCCCACAAGGCAAAGATGACTTGAAGGGGTGAGGTCGCGATGAGAAGCAGGCTGTGGATGACCCTGGTGGCTGTGATGGGCGCCGCCGCGACGACGGCCGCGGTGCTGACCTCGATCGCGGGGGCGGCCAGCTCACCCCGCCCGGCCGCCGACTGCCAGCCGTTCGGCCGCACCCCCTGCCTGCTGCCGTTCCCCAACAACCTGTTCACGCGGCCGGACCGCTCCACCCCCACCGGCCTGCGCGTTCACCTGCCGGCGGGCGCGATGCCGGTCAACGTCCACGGCCAGCGCGTCAGCGTGGCCGAGTATGACCGCAACGACGGCTTCAGCCCCGGCAGCGCGATGATCGTCCACGTCCCCGGGCTGGACAACCCACGCGCGTTCGCCAGGACCAACCCGGTGGGGCTGCTGAACCTCCGCCGCGCGTTCGACCGCAATGCCCCGATCGTGGTGATCGACGAGGCCACCGGCCGCCGTCAGCTGATCTACGCCCAGCTGGACGCCAACGCCCCCACGCCGGCCACCACCAACCTGATGATCATCCCCGCCCGGGAGCTGACCGAGGGCCACACCTACATCGTCGCGCTGCGCCACCTGCGCAACGCCCGCGGACGGCTGCTGGCCGCTCCGGCCTGGTTTGAGCGCCTGCGCGACAACCGCCCGCTGCCGCGCAACGAGCGCTCTCAGCGGGCCCGCTACCGGAGGATCTTCGCCGTGCTGGCGCGGGCGGGCATCCCCCGCCGCCAGCTGTATGAGGCGTGGGACTTCACCGTCGGCTCGGAGCGCAGCCTCACCTCGCGGCTGCTGGCGATCCGCAACAACGCCTTCGCCCAGCTGGGGGACCGCAACCTGGCCGACGGGCGGGTGACCGGCCGCGCCCCCGCCTACACGATCACCAGCACCACGCTGCTGAGCCCGCGCCTGCGTGACATCCAGGGCACCTTCCAGGTCCCCTGCTACCTGATCACCTGCGGGGAGTCGGCCACCACCGGCTTTCACTACAGCTCACGGCGGCCGGACGCGCTGCCCACCCAGATTCCCGGCAACGTGGCCACAGCCCAGTTCGAGTGCATCGTCCCGACCACCGCCACGCCGCTCACCCCGGCGCGGATCGTGCTCTACGGCCACGGCCTGCTGGGCTCGCACGCCGAGGTGCACGCCGCCCCCCAGGAGGCGCTGGCCACCAACTACAACATGGTCCTGTGCGCCACCAACTGGTGGGGGCTGGCAGCTGGCGACGACCAGCTGGCGCTGCGAGCGGTGAGCAACCTCAACCTGTTCCCGGTGATCGTCGACCGCCTGCAGCAGGGGGTGCTGAATGCGCTGTTCTTGGGGCGGCTGATGCTCAACCCGCACGGGCTGGCAGCCAATCCCGCCTTCCAGCTCGCCGGTCGGCCGATCATCGAGACCTCGCAGCTCTACTACGACGGCAACAGCCAGGGCGGGATCGAGGGCGGGATCGTGACCGCCGTCTCGCCGGACATCCGCCGGGCCGAGCTGGGGGTGACCGGGATCGACTACGGCAACATGCTGATCCAGCGCAGCACCGACTTTGAGCCGTTCAAGCAGGTGCTCGAGCAGAACTACCCGGACGCCTCGCTCTACCCGGTGATCACCGATCTGCTCCAGCAGCTGTGGGATCGCGGCGACCCGGACGGCTACGCGCCGCAGATGACCAGCCACCCGCTGCCCGACACCCCCTCGCACACTGTGCTCATGCAGATCGCCTACGGCGACTTCCAGGTCAGCATGTACGCGGGGGCCGCGGAGGCGCGCACGATCGGCGCCTCGGTCTACCGCCCGGCGCTTGACCCGGTGCGCGACCGCGACCGCCACCTGTTCTACGGCCTGCCCACGATCTCCCGCTTCCCGTTCGCCGGCTCGGCGGTCGAGATCTGGGACAGCGGGCCGGGCCGCGTGCAGCCTCCGCCGGTTGCCAACGTGCCCCCCACCCCGGGCCCCAACAACATCGACCCCCACGAGGACCCGCGCAACACGCCCGCCGCCCAGCTGCAGATCTCAGACTTCCTGAGGCCGAACGGAGCGGTGATCGACGCCTGCGGCGGCCGGCCCTGCCACTCTTACGACTACACGCCGTGAGCCGTTGAGGGGACTGCGGCTCACGAGCCGCGGACCCTGGAGCACTCGGTCTGAGGCGGCCGGTCAGCGACCGTCTGATAGCGCCTCCAGCACCCGCTCGACCGCCCGCGCCATCGTCGCCCAGCTCAGCTCCGCCGCCCGCTCCCGGGCGGCGGCGCCGTAGCGCAGCCGCAGCTCCTCGTCCTCAAGCAGTCGGCAGATGGCCTCCGCCAGGGCTACATGGTCACGCGGGTCCACGTGGATCCCGGTGAGGCCGTCGAGGACCGCCTCCGCCGCCCCGCCCTCGTTGCCGGTCACCGACGGCACCCCGAACCGCCCAGCTTCGAGGAAGACGATCCCAAACCCCTCCCCCGCCCCCTCGGCCGGCACCCGGCTGGGCATCGCGAACACCTGCGCGCGTTCCAGCCAGCGGTCGCGCTCCTGGTCGGAGATCGCGCCGGTGAAGCTGACGCGCTCGGCGAAGCCGGCCCGCCGCGCGTGGCGCTGCATCTCGTCGCGCAGCGGCCCGTCCCCCACCAGCACCCAGCGGGCGCTGGGGTGGCGGGCCAGGATCAGGGGCATCGCCCGGAGCATCACGTCAAAGCCCTTGTAGCGATCCGCAAGGCGGGCGACGGTGACGATCAGCGGCTCGCGCGAGGGCGGGCGGGGCGGGGGCGGGGGGTCCACCCCCGGTGAAATGACGCTGAGGCGGTCCGGGCGGGCGCCCGCGCCGAGCGCCAGCGCGCGCGCGTACCGGCTTACCGCGATCACCCGGTCTGCCCGCGGCAGCACCAGGCGCGGCAGCCATTCCCGGTGGGTGAGTTCCTTGGCGTACACGTATTGGATCAGCGGGACGTGAGCCAGCCGCCGGGCGAGGAGCGCGCCGATCCCGCAGATGACGTGGCCGCTCAGGATGGCCTCGGGGCCGAAGCGCGTGGCCAGCGCGGGCAGACGGGCGTTGAGCGCGATCAGCGCCGCGGCGCGCCCAGCGGCGGTGCTCACGCGCGCCACCCGATACGGCAGCTCGCGGTCAAACGCCGGGGCGTCCGGATGATCCAGCGTGAGGACCAGCACCTCGTGGCCGTGCAGGTGGTGGGCGAGGCGCTCCAGCAGCCGCTGGATGCCCCCGTGCGCGGGCGGAAAGTCGGGTGTGGCCAGCAGGATCCGCACCGTTCAGTCGGCCGCATGCGCCTGTCCGGCGCCCTCAAGCCAGCAGCCGAGCGTCAGCACAGGCCACAGCAGCGCGGAGCGATCGGCGCCGTTGCGATGCTCGGACAGCAGCGCCCCGAGCCGCTTCGCGTCAAGCCAGCCGTCGCGCACGAGGCGCCCCTCGCTCAGGTGATGCTCGAGCTGGGCCTGCAGCGGACCGCGCAGCCACTCCGCCGTCGGCACGCGGAACGCCGTCTTGCGCGGCGGCCGTGCGAGGCCGGTGACGGCGCGGTGGACCTCGCGCAGGAGCGTCTTGCCGGTCGGCCAGAGGTGGCGGCGAGCGGCGATCGAGAGGGCGAACTCGGCCAGGCCGCGCTCCAGAAACGGCGTGCGCATCTCCAGCGAGCAGAGCATCGTGGCCCGGTCGGCCTTGGCCAGCACGTCGTCGGGCAGCCACGAGGAGCGGTCAAGCGCCATGAAGCGCGAGGGGACATCCGTGAGCGCGGCGTCCGCCACGACCGCGCGCGCTTCGCCCAGCGGACGATCCGCCTCGCAGTCGCGCAGCCGCGGCCCGTGCAGGCCGCGCATCAGCCGGAAGCGCCGCCCGGTCACCCAGTCGAGATGCAGCTGCAGCGGGTCACGGGAACCCACGAGCTCGGCCAGCCGCTGCCGCTTGCCGCCCGGGCTTCGCCCGGCCGCCTCGGCGGCCACCGATGAGAGCCGCGACGGGAGCCGCTGCATAACCGGGCTGACCGCCAGCCACCTGTAGCGGGGATAGCCGCCGAACAGCTCATCGGCGCCCTCGCCGCCCAGCGCCACCGTGATCTGTCGACGAGCGTGCGCGGCCAGCGCGTGCAGCGGGACCAGGGCGGGGTCGCCGTTCGGCTGGTCCAGCCGGGCCAGCGCCGCCGGCACCAGCCGCCGCACCTCGCCGTCCCCGAGCACCAGCTCGGCGTGCTCGGCGCCCAGCCGCTCGGCCGTGCGGCGGGCGGCGCGGTCCTCGTTGACCTGGCCGGCGGCGTAGGCGACGTTGAAGGTGCGCAGCCCGCCAGCGTGCTCCTGGGCGGCGAGCGTGGCCACCAGCGTCGAGTCAAGGCCACCGGAGAGAAACACGCCCACCGGCACGTCGGCGATCAGCCGGCTGCGGACGGCCTGGCGCAGAAGCAGCTCAAGCTCCGCCGCCAGCTCGCGGCGGTGGCGCCCGTCGGTTGCCGGTGGCTGCGGCAGCGTCCAGTAGCGCTCGATGCGGGGAGCCGGTGACTCCGCCTCCCAGGTGAGGAGATGGCCGGGCGCAAGCTGCCGCACGTCCTCGAGGATCGAGCTCTCGCCGCTCACGTACCCGAGGATGAGAAAGTCGCTCACCGCCTGCGCGGAGATTCTCAGCCGAGCGCCCGCCCCGCTCAGCGCCGTCAACTCCGAGGCGAAGTTCAGACGACCTTCAGCCGCATGGTAGAAGAGCGGCTTCTCGCCAAACCGGTCCCGCGCCAGGAGCAGCCGCCGCCGCCGGGAGTCCCACACGGCGAACGCGTACATGCCCTCGAGCGCATGAACGAGCCGGTCGCCATAGTCCTCGTAGAGATGCACGAGCACCTCGGTGTCGGTTCGACTGGACAGGCTGTGCCCGCGCCGGCGAAGCTGCGCCTGAAGCGCCGGGTGGTTGTAGATCTCGCCGTTCAGCACCGCCCACACCGAGCCATCCTCGTTGGCCACCGGCTGATGCCCACCGGCCGGATCGATGATGCTGAGCCGTCGCGCGCCGAGCGCAAACCCGCAGCGCTCATCCACGTGCCAGCCCTCGTCATCCGGGCCGCGGTGGGTCATGCGCGCGCACATCGCCCTCACCGCCGCAGCACGGAAGTCAGCACTCGCCCCGCAGATTCCGCACATGCCGCCTCCCGCTAAGAACCTGACGCCACCCAAACCAGCCGTCGCTGCGGGCATGCTAGCCGAAGGGTGTTCGGTAGGCTCAGGTCCGGGTTGGGCATGGCGGCGTTCAGCGGGCGACCAGTGCGCGTGGTCTACCTGGATCACGTGGCGCAGCTTTCGGGCGGGGAGCTGGCGCTGCTGCGGCTGCTGTCGCTGGCCTCCAACCTCGAGGCGCACGTGATCCTGGCTGAGTCCGGCCCGCTGGTCGAGCGTCTGCGCTCGGCCGGGATCCGGGTGGAGGTGATGCCCCTGCGCCGGCGCACCGCGCAGCTTCGCAAGGACAGGATTCGCTCCGGTCGCCTGCCCTGGAGCGCGGTGTGGGACACGCTCATCTACACGCTCAGGCTGAGCCGCCGCCTGCGTGCGCTGCGGCCCGACGTCGTGCACACCAACTCGCTCAAGGCGGGGGTCTACGGCTCGCTGGCGGCACGGTTGGCCCGCCTGCCCGTCGTCTGGCACGTGCGCGACCGAATCGACTCGGACTACCTGCCGGCGCTTGCCGTTGTGCTCGTCCGCGCGCTCATCCGTTGGCTGCCGCACGTGGTGGTGGCCAACTCCCGCGCCACCCTGGCCACCACGCACCGGAGGCGTCGGGCGCTTGTGATCGCCTCGATCCCCGCCGGCTCTCCCGCCCCGGATCCCGCGCGACCGCCACGCCAGGCGCCCAACGCCCCCGGCCAGCGCACACCCGGCGCCCCGGGCCAGCGCACACTCGGCGCCCCCGGCCAGCAAGCCAGGCTGCTGACGATCGCGATTCTGGGCCGTCTGGCTCCCTGGAAGGGCCAGGACGTCTTCCTGCGCGCCTTCGCTCGGGCGTTTCCCTCCGGCGGCCACCGCGCCCTGGTGATCGGCGCGCCCCTGTTCGGCGCCGAGGAGGACGCGTATGCCGCCGAGCTCCGGAGGCTGGTCGGGGAGCTCGGTCTCGATGGCCGGGTGGCGTTCCTCGGCCACCGCGAGGATGTGGCGGCGGAGCTCGCCCAGCTCGACATCCTCGTGCACGCCTCGACCCTTCCCGAGCCGTTTGGACAGGTGGTGCTCGAGGGGATGGCCGCCGGCCTGCCGGTGGTCGCCAGCCGCGGCGGCGGCCCGGCGGAGATCATCACCGACGGGGTCGACGGGCTGCTCTACCCGCCGGGCGATGTGGCCGCACTGGCGGACGCGCTCCGGCGGCTGGCAGCAGACCCGGCGCTGCGCGCCCGTCTCGCGCGCGCAGCGCTGCGGCGGGCACGGGACTTCTCGCCCGAGGCCATCTGCGAGCAGATCATGCGCGCCTACGCGGAGGCACTCACGGCGTCAGCCAAGCTCGGCCTCACCGCGCGCTGAGGCGCGCCTTAGCGCGCCCTGCCCTCTCGCCCCCGGCGCTCCCGCCGCTCACGCGCCTCCGCCACCACCTCAAGAAACGCCCGGGTCGTTTGCTCCCAGGTGTAGCGGGCGGTGCGTTCCCGGGCCGCCTGCCCGAGCCGCCGGCGTAGCTCTGACGAGCTGGTAAGCCGGTACAGGGCGACCGCCACCGACTCCGCCCGTCGCTCCACGAGCAGCCCCGCTTCCTCCTGGCCCACCAGCTCGCGAATGCCGTGCACCGGGGTGGCCACGACCGGCAGGCCGCATGCCGCCGCCTCGTGCGCGACGAGGCTGAATGTCTCATACAGGCTTGGAAGCACGAACACATCGGCGGACTGATACCAGGGCGAGGGGTCCTCCTGGCGGCCAACGAATACCACGCGGTCGGCCACGCCAGCGCTGTGAGCCAGCGCCTGAAACCGCTGCCTGTTGCCCGCGCCGACGACCACCAGCAGAAGCTCGGGGCACCGCTCCCGGACCCTGGCGAGCGCCTGCACCGCGATCTGCAGCCCCTTGAGCTCCCACTCCCCGCCTACGAACAGCGCCACCACTCGGCCGGAAGCGATCTGCAGGCGCTCCCGCAGGCGAGCGCGGACGCCGGGGTCGGGCCGGAAGCGGTCTCGGTCCACCCCGTTGGGCACCACTCTGACCGGAACGTCCGGATAGTGGGTGCGCAGGTCAGCCGCCACCCCGTTCGATACCGCGGCCAGCAGCGTCGCCCTCGTGGGTCTGTAACACGCCCGCTCGGCGGCCACCGCCATACGCCCGGCGAGCGCCGTGTTTGCCGATCGCAGCACATCCCCGGTCTGCCTCGGAATCCCCAGCCGGCGAAACCCCGCGTGGCAAAAATGCACGTGCGCCACGTCGACGGGAGCGGCGGTGATCGCGCCCATGCTGACCGTGGGCGCGCCGCGGCCCCACCTCGCCACCGCCGGCGCGCTGGCCAGGTAGAACCACGGAAGCTTGATCGACACCGGCCGCCGCGGCGCCGCTATCCGCCTCCAGGAGGCGACGCTTTCGGGAGCCTGCGCGGCCGCCGAGCCGGCGGTGAGCAGCCGGGCGGAACGGACGGGCAGACGCCTCAAGATCTCCCACCAGACACGCTCCATGCCCCCGGGTGGGCTTACATCGTGCGCCACCAGACAGATCGTTGATCCCAGCGCTTCTGCTCGACTACCCATCACCAGCCAGCTGCTTCCATCGGCGGCCCAGCCGCCTCTTCTCGTTTTCCACTCGTGCGCTTGCGTAAGGCGGCGCAACCGGCTGATCTCGCCGCCCGGCCCAGGTCCTGAATCCTCTGGCTCGGCCGCTGAGGTTAATGGCCAACCCGCGCAGCACCGCAGGCCACGACCTGAAGGCGAGCAGCATGGCAACTGCGAGCACCGGCCCCGGCGCCGCCCGTGTTCCAACCATCACGCCATAGGCGACGGCTATCACCCTGCGCCACCCGCGCAATACCGACAGAAGGACGTACGTCTGATTCTCGATGTCATCGATCATCCCCCGCCGACTCGCCCGCCCCCGCGGCTCGCCCTCGAACCGTTCGGCGGGAAAATGATCCACCGCAACCTGCGGGTCCCAGACCAGGCGCCAGCCTGCAGCGCGAATGCGCAGCGAGGCCTGCAACTCATAGCAGGTCTGCGCCCCTGCCCCGGCGAGCCGGGTGTCGAATCCCGGCACCAGCCGGGTCCGGTAGCTCATGTTCACTCCCTTCAGAAAGGCCACCTCCTGACGAGCGCCACGACAGTGATGGTTGCCGACCATGCGCCCGAACCAGAGGATGCGACCCACCCGCGAGACCTCCTCATCTCGAACGTCGCCCTCCACGTGGATCACATCTCGGCCCCCGACTCCGCCGACCCGCGGATCACGGAAGTGCTCCCTGATGCGCCGCACCCAGTCGGGCCGCGGAGCGGCATCATCATCGGTGAAGGCCACGAGGGGCGTGCATACCCTCGCGAGCCCGCTGTTCAGCGCCGCCACCACGCCCGACGCTTGAACGCAGACCAGCGTGAGCGGCAGGCGGCTCCTGAAGCTCTCCGCCACCTCTAGGGTGCCCCGGTCGCCTTGGCGAATCACGACCACCACGCTTGCCGCGGGCTCGACCTGCGCCTCGAGCGCCTGAAGGCAACGCCGGAGGGCATCCGGACGGCGATACGTCGGGACCACGACGGACAGCGCGTCCTGGTCGCTCTGCGGTGGATGCGGCACCGTTCACCTACCCCCGGTGGGCGCGTTCAGTCCAGCGAGGCGACCCAAACCCAGCCGGCAAATGCTCACGATCGGACACACCCGCGACCGAAACTCGTTGCCAGCGCCTACCCTGAGCCGCGTCATACGGCCGAGCGTCTCATCTGCATAGCGCTCCCATTCGTCGCGACGCTCGCCCCGGGCTGACCCGGTTCAATGAGGATCCCGCTGCTCTCATGTCACCTTCGCACGCGAACGTATAAACGAATTCGCGCACCTGATATCCACGCCCGAGGACCTCGAGCAGCAGCTGGCCATAGCTCAGGTTGTGCACACCACCAGGTCCGGCGGGTGAACCCGTGACGTACTGGAAAGCCAATTGCAGCATGTTCACGTAGCCTCAGGTTCCCGCCACTCAGGGCAGGCCCGCCGCCCTCACCGCAGCGGGATCCGCCCGCCTTCCCTCACGGGACAGCTCAACCAAGGACCCGGCGCGCAGGGAGAGCACCCGGTCGCAGTGGGTGAGGCTTGACGGTCGGTGGGTGACCATGATGATCGTGACGCCCTCAAGGGCGTCCAGTGATTCAATGATCTGCCGCTCGGTGTCAGGGTCGACGTTGGAGGTGGCCTCGTCGAGGACCAGAAGCGACGGCCTCGTATAGAGCGCCCGGGCCAGGCCGATGCGTTGACGCTGACCGCCGGAGAGGCGTGCGCCGTGCTCGCCAACGACTGTCTCCGTGCCCTCCGGTAGCGAGGCCACGACCGCCTCCAGATTGGCGATCCGCAGGGCGCGCGCCACCGCCGCATCGTCAATCTCCGCCGCGGGCCAGCCCAGACCCACGTTGGCCCGCAGCGTGTCGTCGACCAGGAACACCTCCTGCGGCACGTACCCGATCGTGCGCTGCCAGGCCTGACGCTCGGGGCGCACAGCCGCGCCGTCAACTGTGACCTGGCCGCTATCGGGCTCGATCAGACCCAGGATCACCGCGAGCAGCGTGCTCTTGCCGGCACCTGTGGGCCCGACTATCCCCACGCATTCGCCGCGCCTGATGCTCAGGTTGACGTCCCGCAGGACCGGCTCCGGGCGGCCGGGATAGGCGTACCAAACCGACTCCAGCCGCAGCTCGTGGCGGAGGGGCAGGCGCTGCCCGCCGCTCGCCTGCGCGCGTGGCTGCTCTCCGATCCCCGCGACCATCTCCAGCTCCTGCTCGATGATGGCCGTGGACGGGCCGCCAAACTGCACCTGGTTGGCGAGAAACAGCACCTGGTTGAGTGCCGGCAGCAGCCGGAACGCTCCCGCCAGCACCAGCCCCACCGCCGGCAGCACGCTGTGCTCGCCTCCGATCGCGTCCGTCGCCACCACCACCAGCGCCGCTCCAATGACAAGCGCGCTCTCAAGCACATACCGCCGGCTCCCGCTGAGCGTGTCGAACGTCAGCCGGGCTCGGGTGATGCCCCACGTGCCCGTCGTCGCCGCCTCGACGTAGAAGCTCTGGCGACCGCGGAGCTGGAGCTCGGTGGCCGCCCCCAGCCCCTGCAGCATGTATCGATAGCGCTCCGCCTCCAGCTCCTGCACACGCTGGCCGCTGCGCGCAAGGCGTGCGCGCAGCAGCCGAATCCAGACTGCCCCCACAACGGCAAAGTAGATCGTGACCGTGGCGGCCACCGCCGGATCTGAGATCCCGATCCCGATCAGCACCGCCACCGCCACCGCCACGTTGGACACAAGCTGCACCGACGAGGCGACGATTCCGTACAGGCAGTCCTTGACTGAACTCACGACCACCCTGAGGAGCTCCGAGGAGTTGCGTCCTCGGCGCACCGTCTGCGGCGCGTAGGCGTAACCCGTCAGCAGTCGCCTGACGAGGTCCGTTTCGGCCTGGTACGTGGCGCTGAACGTCCACCACATCCCCAGGATCGACAACAGGCTGCGCAGCACGAACAACACCGAGCCGGCAAGCAGGAGCATCAGCGCTGCCCGATGATGCTGCTCGCGGCCGACCAGGAGGGACACAAGCGACGCCCCGAGGCCGCTCAGCGGCTGCCCAGCCAGAACGTTCACCAGCGCGTACATGAGCATCACCGCCAGCGTGTCCAACCCGGCGATCAGCACCCCGTAGAGCGCGATCGCTGCCAGGCGGCGGCGGTCCTGGGGCCGGACAAGCGCCCAGGCCCTGTGAATGCCCCCACCCACCGACCGTCCACTCCGGGCGGGCCACCCACTTGCGGCGGAGCGCTCCGCGTCAGCCCGCGACACGTTGGGCGCCGGCCGCCTCCCTGACGGCCTGAGGATCATCCCCGCGCCCCCATCCGCGCAGATCGGAGCCGAGCTCCTGCCCAGTGGAGAATGGAGCCCCGGCCACGCAGCCCGCCGAACCCCGCACCCAGCAGGAGCCGCCGCGCCGCTTGGGCGTACATGTGTGGATTGGCGAACGGAGGATAGGTTTTCTCCCAAGGCTTGGGACTCCCAGCGAAGTGAAGAATCCTGGCTGTGCGCAGGTCGTGAACTCCGTGACGTGCCACTACCCTGCTGCCCAGGCGCAGGGTGAACCAGAGCCCTACCCTGGTGTTCCAACAGCCCTCAAGAGGCTGCCATTGCCGGGCGAGCACCGCGTTCAGAGGCCCCTGGTCGCCGTACGAAATAGCACCTGCCGGCCACGCCGCCGCCATCCTGAGCGTCCGTGACTCGACGTCAGCTTCCTGCCAGCGCTCGTTGTCGATCAGCAGCACCCCCGAATTGAAATACCCCAGGGTGCGCTCGAGTCCCAGCTCCCGCCAGTGGGAGACACCTCTCGAAGTCGAGACGAATGAAATCTCAGGATCGGCCACGGCACCAACCACACATCCGTCCAGGTCATGTGAGACCAGCTCGTCCAGAGGTCCAACCGTGAGGGTGTCGGCGTCCAGGTAGAGAGTTCGCGAGGCAAGCGGGTGGGCCATCTCCACCGCCGCCAATCGGGCATAGACCGCCACGGTCAGGTGCCCTACCGTAGGGAGGCCGCGCCACCGATCGACGTCCACCCGCTCAATCCGCAGCTCCACACCGAGACGGTCAAACGCTCCCCTTAGGGCACGACGCGTTTCGCCTACGATCCCGCAGTCGAGCAGTATGCACGGGGGTGACTGCCTCAGCGACGTAGCCGCCGACAGCAGCGCGACCGCAGCCGCACGCGCATAGGGCTCATCAGCCGCAGAGACCAAGGCGACGGCGTGCGGCCGCGCGTCCGCCGTCGCCGGCTGGATCGTCGGCTGTGCTGTCATCTGGCCAGCGCCATTCCCAGGCGCCGGGGCCGCACCGCCACCCGTCCCCGCCTCACCTCGCGGTACCAGTAGGCCAGCGCTCCCGCCGTCACCCAGATGAAGGGCGAGTTGGGCGTATTCGCCGACACCGCTCCAAAGAACCAGTCCAGGCTGAGCACCACCCACACCGCGGTGATCGCCGCCAGCGGGCGCTGCAAGCGCGGGTCGGCCACGCGCCGCAGGCGCAGGCCCACCGCCAGGAAGGTCACGGTGAGAGCCAGCATCGCGGCCAACCCCGGCAGGCCGGTTTCGATCTCGAGGAACGTGAACTCGCTCTCGGCGTCCAGGTGACTGCCCGGCCCCGGACCGCCGCCGATGCCGCTCCCGCCGGCTGGCCCCACCGAGCCGATGCCGGCGCCCAACGGGTAGCGCACGGCGTACGTTGGGATCAGGGCCACCGTCGCCTGGCGCGCGCTCACCGCGGTGTGCACGAACCTGGAGGGGGCGATCGTCGAGTAGCGGTTTGCGTGGCTGGCGTCAAACTGCGCCAGCACCCCGTATCCCAGGGCGCCCACCACCGCCGTGAGCGCCAGCGCCGCCAACCCCCGCCGGGAGGTGAGGGTCAGCGCGAGGAAGGCCACCAGGCCGATGCAGGCGCCGACGATGGCCGAGCGGGCCTGCGAGGCGACCACGGCCAGGATGGCCGCCACCAGCAGCGGCGCCACCAGCCAGCGGCGCGTCGCCCCCAGCGCCCTGACCCCGAGCAGCGCCACCGCCCCAGGCACCGCCATCAGCCCCACGAAGCCGCCGAACCCGTAGGAGTCGCCGAGGCCCGGCGGGCGGAGCTGCAGCTGACCGCTGGCGGCCACAAACAGCCCCCCCGCCTGGGAGCCTGCACCATGCACCTCGTTGGCGAACCCGGGACCCCAGGAGGCGACGGCGGTGGGGCCGGCCGCCGCCTCCACGATCGAGGCGATCCCGTTGGCGGCCGCGACCACCAACAGCAGCATCAGCAGCCCCGCGAGCCGACTGGGGGTGCGCAACACGGCATAGCCCAGGAAGAACAGGGGCACGAACTCCAGGTGCTGGCGCAGGCCGGCCGCCGCGTGCAGCTCGGAGGTGTTGACCGGGTTGGCCAGCTGGACCACGCACACCAGGACCCAGAGCAGCACCAGGCCGGTGAACGGGGGCAGAGACACCGGTCGGCGCCTCACCACCAACCGAACCAGCGCGCCCAGTGCGACGGCATACAGCAGGAGGTCGCGGGCCAGCGTGAAGAGCGTGGATCCTGACTCGTCCCGCAGCAGCCCATCGATCGCGCCCAAAAACACGAGCAGCACGCCCAGCGTCAGCTCGTAGCGCTCGCTGAAAAACAGCCAGAGCGCGAACGGCACCAGCAACACCGGCACCCCCCGCTGCACGAAGGCATGCGCGGAGCCGGTGGCGAACACCCCGATCCAGGTGGCGGCCGCGACCACGCAGCCGCCGAGCAACGCCGCTCGCCGCCAGTCCGCCGGCGGGGACAGCCGGCGGGGATCGATCGCTGTCGCGCTCACCCCCACCCCAGCCGTTCGCTCAACCAGCGGCCACCGCTACGAGGCAACCGGAGCAGACGCCTTCCTGCCGCTCGGCTGCTTGGCGGCGTAGTAGCCGTAGCCGTAGCGCCCGTAGGAGCCGTAGCCGCCGTCCTCCGTCCGGTCGCGCAGGTCGTTGACGATCACCCCGGCGATCTGCACGCCGGACAGGCGGCCGACCACGTCGTTGAAGCGCCGCGCCGACTCCCGCGTCAGCTGGCCGAGGCGGGTGACGAGCAGCACGGCGTCCGCCTGCTCCATCTGCGCCACGTTGTCGGCCACGGTGAGCACCGGGGCGCTGTCGAGCAGCACCACGCTGTAGGCCTGCCGCGCCTGGGCCAGCACCGCCTCCATGCGCTCTGAGCCGAGCAGCCCCACCGGGTTATCCGTCGACCCGCCGGCCGCGAGCACGTCGACCACGCCGCCCCCGCGGTCGGGATGGAGCCCAGCGCCGGAGCTTTCCCCCGCCGCCTCGGCGCTCCCGTTGCCGTTCACCACCGGGAGCGGCAGCGAGGGAGCGCTCAGCGCCCGCTGGGTCGCCCGCTCGGGCGAGACCTCGCCGCGCAGGACCTGGAGCAGGCCCCACTCCGGCTCGATCCCGAACAGGCGGGCGAGGCTTGGACGCCGCAGATCGGCCTCGATCACCAGCACGCGCTCGCCCGCCTCGGCGTACACGAGCGCCAGGTCGCGCACCAGGGTGGACTTGCCCTCCCGGGGCAGCGCGCTGGTCACCATGATCAGGCGCTGCTTGCCGCCGGACAGCCGCAGCATCACGCGCAGGCTGCGAAGCTCCTCCAAGAACGCCGCCGGCACCACGGGCGCGCCCCCCTCGGGCCGCGGTGCGGGGTCCTCGACGTGGGGCAGCACGGCCAGCACCGGCCGGCCGAGGATCGCCTCGACGCTGGCCACGCGGGTGAGCCGGCGGTCCAGGAGCTCCAGCCCGTAGGTGACGAGGATCCCCAGCACCAGGCCGATCGCGGCGCCGAACAGAGCGTCGCGCTTGGGCCGGGGCGAGCTCGGCAGGCGCGGCACCAGCGCCGGGTCGACCAGCTGAGCACCGGCGGTGGGATTGTTGGCCATCTGCTCATCGCCTGCGATCTGGTCGAGCACCGTCCTTCGCTCGTCGGAGTTGGCCTGGGTGGGCGGCAGCGTTGCCAGCGTCGCCCGGGCCGCCGCCGCGTCCCGCCGCGCCTCGGCGGCCATCGTCTGGCGGCGAGCCCGCAGGAACTGGTTCACGTAGCCGTTGGCCAAGCGGGCCGCCAACGCGGGGCTGTGGCTGGTGGCGGTGACGGTGACGAAGTCAGAGTCGCTGGAGGGCGACACCGTCACGGTGCCGGCTGACTTGACCGGCATGCCGATCTGTCGGGCCACCGCGTTGGTGACCGACTGAGCGCTCACCAGCTGGGCCACGTCGGCGATCTGCTGCGTGCTCGGCGGGTTGACCGGCGCGCTGCTGTTGAGGTTGACGGTGGGGTCGGCCTCCTGCACGTAGAGCTGCGCGGTGGCCGTGTATTCGGGTGATTGGCGTGAGGAGATCACGTACGTGGCCGCCGCGGCCACCAGCACGATCGCCAGCAGGATCCACTTCCGCCGCCAGATCGGTCGCAGGTAGGCCCGGATGTCCAGTTCCTCGAGCTGGCCTGCCTGCTCGTTCATCGCACCGCACCCTCCATCGCCTGCCTGCCGATCGCCGTCCGCCTGCTCACCAATCGCCCACCTCGCTCAACGCCGCTGGCAACTGTAGCGCCGTTTCGCCGCCTGACGCGCTGCGCCGCGCGAGCGCCTCGGCCAGCACGCGGGCCATGCGCACCCTGAACGCGCCGCTGGAGAAGCGCCCGGCCCGCCGGGCCAGCACCTCCGGAGCGGTGTCCAGGCGCTCGCACGCCCTGATCGCCTCGATCAGCGACTCGACCGAGCGCTCGTGGAAGAACACCCCGCTCACGCCCTCCTCGACCGTCTCCAGCGCGCCGCCCCGGCCGTAGGCGATCACCGTCTTGCCCGCCGCCTGGGCCTCCACCGCCACCAGCCCAAAGTCCTCCTCGGCGGCCACGCACACCGCCCGGCAGCGCTCCATCAGCTCCACCAGCTGGGCGTCGTCGACCGCGCCGTGGAGCGCCACCGTCGGCCCGGCCAGCTGCCGCAGCTCGCCCAGCATCGGCCCCTCGCCCACCACATCGAGCCCGACCCCCAACCGGTTGGCCGCCCTGACCACGAGCTCCACGTGCTTGTAGGGGAGCAGGCGGGAGACGACGAGCAGGCGCTCGCCGGGCGGGCGGGGGGCAAACCGGGCCACGTCGACCGGCGGGTGCACGACCGGGGCGTCGATCCCGTACACCCGCCTGATCCGCGCCCGCACCGTCTGGCTGTTCGCGACATAGAGGTCGGTACGGTGGGCGGCGGCCCGGTCGGCCGCGCGCAGCGACCGAAACAGCGGCCGCGCCGCGCCGGCCAGCAGCCGCTGGGCGCCGCGCCCGTTCAGATGCCCGCCGCCGTAGAGCCAGCGCGCGGGCGTGTGGCAGTAGACGACCCGCAGGGTCCCCGGCGCCGCCCTGGCCATGTGCGCCCAGCCGCTCGAGCTGGCGATCACCGCGTCGGCCTCGATCGCGCCCAGCATCCGAAACGCCGCCGGATAGAGCGGAAGCAGGTTGCGAAATCCGCGGTCGACCGGGATCAGGTCCAGCGGGGTGGTGCGTATCTGCCGGCCACGGAACTCGGGGAAGGTCGACTCCGGCCGGTACAGGGAGGTGTAGATCGGCGCCGCCGGCCACATCCGCGACAGCTCGAGCACCACCCGCTCGGCGCCCCCGCGCTGGTTGAGGTAGTCGTGGACGATCGCCACCTGCAGATCGCCCAGCGGCACCAGCGCGCCCCCCTCGCCCGCAGCCATTGCTCGCTCCCGCCCGCTGAGCGTCACATTCCCCGCCCTCCCAGCACGTAGGGGATCGTGCGCAGCAGGATCTTCACGTCCAGCCACAGCGACCAGTTGCTCACGTACAGGTAGTCGATCTGCACCATCTCCTCGAGCGGGATCCGGGCCGAGCCGAGGATCTGCCAGTGGCCGGTCATCCCGGGCTTGAGGTTCAGCCGCCGGCGGTGCCAACCCACGATCCGGCGATCCTCCTCGGCCACCAGCGGCCGGGGCCCGACCAGGCTCATCTCCCCCCGCAGCACGTTGACCAGCTGCGGCAGCTCGTCCACTGCCGTGCGGCGCAGCCACCTGCCCACCCGGGTGATGCGCGGGTCAGCGGCGATCTTGAACAGGCCGCCGGCCTCATTCAGATGACGCAGCTCCTCCTTCTGGCCCTCGGCGCCCACCACCATCGTGCGAAACTTGATCAGTGAGAACGCCCTGCCCTCCCGGCCGATCCGCTGCTGGCGAAACAGCACCGGGCCGGGTGAGTCAAGCCGGATTGCCAGCGCCACCAGCGCCATCAGCGGCGAGAGCACGGCCAGCGAGAGAAGCGCCCCCGCCACATCCACCGTGCGCTTGATCAGCTCCGAGGAGCGGGACAGGCGCAGCGGCCTCATCGACAGCAGGGGAAGCCCCTCGACATCGTCGAAGGCGATCGTCGAGCCCACCGTCTGCAGCAGGCTGGGCAGGATGCTGATCTTCATCCCCAGCGAGGTGGCGACCCGGGCCAGCTGGCCGACGGTCGCCTCATCGGCGGCCCCGGGGGTGACGATCAGGCGATCGATGGCAAAGCGGACACGCAGCTCCTCGAGCGTCTGCCGGCTGGCGAGCGCGCTCTCCGGGCTCAGCTCAAGCTCCTCGAGCTCCACCCCGGCCACCACCACCGCGTGCAGCGCCCGACGCCGCTCGAACTTCTGGTGCATCGCCTGGCAGTCGGCGGCCTGACCGAGCACCAGGCAGCGCTCCGGCAGCGTGATCGACCGGGCCAGCCAGCGGGCGAGGGCGCGAAAGACGATCAGCAGCAGCCACACCGCCACCCACACGACCAGCAGCTCGCGCGTGTCGCGCGAGCCGCTGATCAGCAGCCGGTCGATCAGCCAGGTGCCAAGGGCATACAGGGTGCCGAGCTGAAACAAGGCTGGGGACTCATCCAGCGAGGACTTGCGCATCAGCATGTCCTCGCGGTCGTAGGTGCCCAGCAGCTTGCTCAGCACCACGATCAGCGGCACGGTGGCGAACGTGGCCAGCGGGAACGGGTGGCGGAAGGCGCACAGCACCGCCACCGTCAGCGCGCCGGCGGCGGCGCCCGCGTCGGCCAGCGCCAGCAGGCGCCGGTAGATCGAGTCGCGCTCCCCGGGCACGAGCGCCCGGCGCCCGCGCGCCGCGACGGCGGCGGGGGCAGGCAGCGCCACCGCGTCTGTCACGGTGAGCGTGCGCCCGCCCTCCGCACCGTCGAGCGCGACCTGCTCCGCGCCGCTCAGCGCATGCGAGAGCCGTGCCTCATGCACGCCACCATCCCCCAACCAATCACGTCAATCACCAAACTCCGAGCCAGTGCTCTGGTTTGTCAAGCCCTACCTGGCCGCCGGCGAGCATATCGGCAAATGCAGCCCCGCGCAGCCGGGGGATAGATATCTGACCTGCCGCATATATTTGATCCGTTCTCCCGTACCGCGTGCCGTGTCGGCGGCGGCGTCGGCGGGCGTTTCAGGAGCGCCCGGCGCGAGTCAGACGAGCGCGGGCAGCTTCCTCCGAAAGCGCCCGGCAGGAGGGCGTCAGGAGCGACAATGGCCCGCATGGGTGGCTACGCCGACATCCACACGCACCTGCTGCCGGGGATCGACGACGGCGCCCCCGACCAGCGGGAGTCGCTGGCCATGGCCCGGGTCGCCGCCCAGGCGGGCACCGAGCTGATGGCCGCCACCCCGCACCTTCACCCCGACCATCCCGCCGTCTCGGTCGACGCGCTCGCCGAGCACTGCCAGGCTCTGCGCGAGGAGCTCCAGCGCCAGGCCATCCCCCTGCAGGTGGTTTCGGGCGCCGAGGTGTCGGTGCTGTGGGCGATCGACGCGGGCGAGCGCGAGCTGGCGCTGGCCAGCTACGCCCAGCGGGGGTCGGACCTGCTGCTCGAGGCCCCGTTCGGCCAGGCGGCCGGTCTTGCCCGCTTCAGCGCCGAGCTGATCGACCGGGGTTACCGGGTCACGCTCGCCCACCCGGAGCGCTGCGCCCAATTCCAGCGCGACCCGGCGCCGCTGCGCGAGCTGCTCGACCAGGGGGTGCTGCTGCAGCTGAACGCCGACTCGCTGCTGGACGGCGGCGCCGCCGGACGCCTGGCCCGGGCGCTGCTCACCCAGGGTGAGGCGCACGCGCTGGCCTCAGACGGCCACCGGGCCCGCGCCTGGCGGCCGGTGAGCCGGCTGGCCGAGGCGGTTGCGGTGGCAGCCGGACTGATCGGAGCCGAGCGGGCGCGCTGGATGGCCGACGATGTGCCCCGGGCGATCCTCGCCGGTGCCGAGCTGCCCGCCCCGCCCGCACTCACCCCGCCCCCACGCCGAAAGCGAGCGGCGCGGTGGCTCCGGGGGGCTGGCCGGCCAGGCTGAAGCGGCTCCCGGCCAGGCTGAAGCGGCTCAGCCGGTGAAGCGCGGCACCGGATGATGCCGGCGGGAGCGGTGGCCATGCACCCCATGCACCCCGCGCCGCGTGCACACGATCCTCCGGCCCCGGCGCCTGCACCTGCGCTTGGGCTTGGGCTTGGGCTTGCACGGGACGTGCTTGCCCTTGTGCACGCAGTACATCGCCGTCGAGGCGCCGTAGCCGTAGCCGTTGCCGGCGCCCTTGCTGCCGAGGGCAAACGCCCCGCCGGTGCCGCCGAGCAGCCCGAGCAGGGTGAGCACCGTGGCCACCCTGGTGCGCAGCGCCGCCCACCGCCGCGGCCGAGCCGCGCAGCGGGCGATCACCCCCCGCTTGATCTCATCCAGCCGCAGGGGGTCGACCTGCGCGCGCTCAGCGCGCAGCCGGCCGGCGATCTCACGCAGCTCCTCGGGCAGATCCTGCTCGTCTGGCCTCATCGTCCCCTTATACGAACGAGCGGCTCGATTCCTGACTGGATCGATTGCTGACCGGAGCTGACTGGATCGATTCCAGGTTGGAGGAGCACCCGGTGGGCCGAAGAACGATCTATAGTCGCCCGCTCTAGGGGGGACCTCGGATGGCAAGGGCAACAACGGTCGAGCAGCTGGCGCCGTCGGCGTCGCCGCCGCTCGTGCCGCCCGCAGGCCCGCCCGGCGGGCTGAGCAGCGGCCAGCTCGTCGGCGCGGCGCTGCTCCTGGCCCCGGCGGCGGTCCTCGTCTACTTTGCGTTCACCAGCGGCGGCTTCTTTCCCGGCGCGCCCGCCTACGTGGCGGTCGCGCTTAGCATCGTGCTGGCGCTCCGGGTGACGCTCTCAGCCGAGCCGCTGGCCGGCGCGGGACCGGGGCTGGTGGCGGCCGGTGGGCTGCTGGGCGCCTACACGCTGCTCACGTTGCTCTCGCAGCTGTGGTCGCACGCGCCGGGCAGCGCTTTGGAGGAGTTTGACCGCGCGCTCGCCTACCTGCTGGTGATGGTGCTGGGGGGCACGCTGGCCCACACTCGACTGCGCTTCGCCTGGTTTCTGCGCGCGCTGACCGCGGTGATCGCGGGCGTGTGCATCTGCGCGCTCGTCACCCGCCTGCTGCCCCACCTGTGGCCGACCGCGGCGCAGTTCGCCAACAACCGCCTGAGCTTCCCGCTCAGCTACTGGAACGCCCTGGGCATCCTGGCGGCATTCGGATGCGTGCTCTGCCTGCACCTGGCAAGCGACCCGCGCGAGCCGCCGCCGGTCCGCACGCTGGCCGCCGCCGCGCTCCCGGCCCTGGCCTGCACGACGTACTTCACCTTCTCGCGCGGGGGGATTGGCACCGCCTGCCTGGGCGCCGTCCTCTACCTGCTGGTGGCGCGCCCCCGGGCGCTGCTGGGCGCCCTGCTGGCGCTCGCCCCCACCACCGCGGTGGCGGTCAAGGTCGCCTACGACGCCAACCTGCTGGCCACCGCCGACCCCACCACGCCCGGCGCGGTGGCGCAGGGCAGACACGTGGCGCTGGTGGTGGGGCTGTGCGTGCTCGCGGCCGGCCTGCTCCGGGCGCTGCTGGCGGTGAGCCTCGACCGGCGCCTGGCCCGCCACACCCTCTCCCCCCGCGCCCGCCGGCGCGCCCGCTGGCTCGGCTGGGGCGGGCTGGTGGTGGCGGCAGCGCTGGCCGCGGTCGCCCTGCACGGCCGGCTGGCCGCCGAGTACCACGGGTTCTTTCGCCCTCCCGGCTCCACCGGCGGGGATCTGCGCGCCCGGCTGACCAGCCCCAGCAACGACGGGCGGATCGAGCTCTGGCGGGTGGCCTGGCATCAGTTTGAGCGGGCGCCCGCGCTCGGCCACGGCGCCGGCACATTCGCCGACACCTGGCTGCAGTACCGCCCCAACCAGGACTTCGTGCTCGATGCCCATTCGCTGTATCTCGAGACGCTCGATGAGCTGGGGGTGGTCGGCATGGCCCTGCTGGGCGCGGTGATGCTGGCCGCGCTGCTCGCCGCCGCCCGGCGCTGCCGGGGCCCCGACCGCCCGCTGTACGCCGCCGCCCTGGCGCTGCTGGTGATGTGGGCGCTGCACGCCGGCTTTGACTGGGACTGGGAGATGCCCGCGGTGAGCGTGCCGTTCTTCGCCACCGCCGGGTTCGTGCTCGCCCGCTCGGCCCGCCCGGACGGTGAGGATGAGCTGCGGGCGGTGGGCGAGGGGGAGCTCCGGGCGGTCGGCGAGGGGGAGCTCCGGGCGGTCGGCGAGGGGGAGCTCCGGGCGGTCGGCGAGGGGGAGTCTCGGGCGGTGGGCGAGGGGGAGCTCCGGGCGGCCCGCGAGGTCGAGCCCAGGGCGGACCGCGGCGACAGGCCGGCACCGCTGGCGCGGCTCCTGCTCGGGCTCGCCTGCCTGCTGCTGGCCGTCGCCCCCGCCTACATGTGGGTCTCCCAGCAGCGGCTGACCGCCGCCGAGGCGGCGTTCTCGCGCGGGGACTGCCGGGGCGCCACCGACTCGGCCCTGTCCTCGATCTCGGTGCTCGGGGAGCGTCCCGAGCCCTATGAGATCGTCAGCTACTGCGACATCCGCCGGGACATGCCCGGCGTGGCGATCGCGATGATCGAGAAGGCGATCTCGCTCGATCCGCACGACTGGAACTACGTCTACGACCTCGCGGTGATGCGCGCGGCGGCGGGCCAGGACCCGATGGCGGCCGCCCGCCGGGCGCTGGCGCTGAATCCCCACGAGCCGCTGATCCAACAGGCGATCGACACCTTCCGGGGGGCCAGCCGCCAGCAGCTCGAGCGCCGCGGCACGGCGATCGCCGAGAGCTTCAGCTACCTGTGATGCGCGGCGAGCAGTTCGAGCGCCTCTACAGCCAGCACGCCGCGCCGCTGCTGGCCTTCCTCACCTACCGCACGGGCGATCGGGCGCTGGCCGAGGACCTGCTGGCCGACACCTTCGAGCGGGTGCTGCGCGCCCGGCGCCCGTTCGACCGCCGCCGCGCGTCGGAGAAGACCTGGCTGTATGCGATCGCGCTCAATCTGCTACGCGACCAGGCGCGGCGTGCGGCCGCCGGCGCCCGCGCGCTTGACCGGGTGGCGGCCGTCCAGGGGCCGGCGGCGGAGGAGCCGGCGTTCGCGGCGATCGAGCAGCAGGACGCCCTGCAGCGGGCGCTGGCCGGACTGAGCGAGGAGGAGCGCGAGGCGGTGGCCCTACGCTATGGCGCCGACCTCACGGTTCCCGAGATCGCCCGACTCAAGGGTGAGCGGCTGACCACGGTGGAGGGGCGCATCTACCGGGCGCTGCGCAAGCTGAGGGCCGAGCTCGGCTGAACCGGGCCGGGCTATGGGACGGCGGCTATGGGACGGCCACGCAGCAGCCGCTGATCTCGCCCGGGCCGGAGCTGGTGTGGCCGTGCTGGCGCACGAGCTGGTGGTCGCCGGTGAACGAGCCGTCGACGTTGATCGTCACCAGGTAGCGGTCGACCAGGCCGGCCGGGTAGCCGATCGTGCAGCGCCACGGGTTGCGCAGCTCGCCGGCGCCGAGCGGCACGCAGCTGGCCCACCGCCCGGCTGGGCCGCCCACATCCTCGGGGGCCAGCCGCACCACCCGCGCGACCGCCGTCGCCGTGAGCGCCTGGGCGCTCTGCTGGCGGGAGACGAGCACCGCACCCGCGCCCTGCTGACCGCGCACGATCACGAAGCTGCACACCGCGATCGCCACCAGCGGCAGGCCCGCCAGCAGGGTGAACCTCGAGCGCATCTCCCCTACGCGGCCGCCCGCGGCGACTCGGCGGCCGCCCGCAGCGACTCGGCGGCCGCCCGCGGCGACTCGGCGGCCGCCCGCAGCGACTCCTCGGCCACCCGGTCGGTGGCGTCGTGGCTGCCCCCCAGCAGTCGGCGGCTGAGCTGGGCCCGGCGGAAGTACAGCGGCGCGTCGTGCTCCCAGGTGGCGCCGATCCCGCCGTGCACGTTGATCATCGACCGGGCGGCGAAGTCAAGCGCGCGGCCGGCGGCCGAGCGCGCGGCGCTGGCGGCCAGCGGGAACTCCTCGGCCTTTGACTCCCGCGCCCAGCCGGCGTAGTACTGGAGCCCGCGGGCGTTCTCAAGCCGCCTGAGCACCTCGGTCAGCTCGTGCTTGATCGCCTGGTAGGAGCCGATCGGCCGCCCGAAGGTGAAGCGCTGCTTGGCGTAGGCCACGCTCGCCTCAAGGCAGCTCTGCACGGCGCCAAGCGACTCGGCGGCGATCAGCGACTGGGCCACATACCAGGCGTCGGCCAGCGCCTCGGCGCCGGCGTCCAGCCGGCGCCCACGCGCCCCGGCCAGGCGGACGTGGCCGAGCGGCCGGGTGGCGTCGTAGCGCATGACCGGCTCCACCTCGACCCCGTCGGCGCCCGCCTCCACCGCGGCGGCCACCGCCGTCCCCGCCTCGCTCTCGCCCACCACCACCAGCAGCTCGGCGCCGGGCGCGTCGGGCACGAACGCCACCTCGCCCTCGAGCGCCAGCTGCTCGCCGGCGGGCACGGCCCGCGGCGCCGGCGCACGCGCCAGCCCGGCCCGCGGCTCCACCGTCCACCTGGGCTGAAGCTCGCTGGGCGGCCGCGCCGGCAGGTACACGGGCCGCAGCTCGCCGGCGGCGACCGCCTCGAGCGCGGGGTCACCGGCGGCGGCCAGGATCGCGCTGGCCGGGAGCAGCCCGAGCAGCGGGACGGCGGCCAGCACCCGCCCGCACTCCTCGGCCACCAGCATGGCGTCGAACAGCCCCAGGCCGGCGCCGCCGTGCGCCTCGTCGATCAGCAGCCCCGGCCAGCCGGCCTCGACCGCGGTCGGCCACAGGTCGGGCAGCGCCGCCGGGTCCTCCAGGGCCTCGCGCGCCGCCGCCAGCGTGGCGTGGCGCGAGAGCGCGCCCCGGGCGGCCTCGCGCAGGAGCTCCTGCTCGTCTGTGAGGGCGAAGTTCACCGCCCGCCCCCCGCCCGCCCCCTCACGACGCCAGCGCCTCGCGCTCGCGCGCCCTGAGCTCGGAGAAGGGCACGCCCTTGTCCAGCCGCGGCTCGGGCGGCAGCCCGAGCACCCGCTCGCCCACCGTGTTGCGCAGGATCTGCTCGGTGCCCCCGGCCGACTTCAGCCCGGGCAGAAACGAGATCGCGTAGCTCCACTCGCTGTCGGGCGCCAGCGCGTCCGGGCCGCGGACGTCGGCGGCCAGGTCGGTGGCGGCGATCGCCGCGTTGACCATCGTCACCTTGGCCAGCCCCGCCTCGGGCCCGGGGATGCGGCCGCGCTCGAGCATGGTCAGCGCCCGGTAGCCGTTGAAGCGCACCGCCAGCAGCTCGCTCAGCGCCTCCCCCAGCCGCTGGCGGACCTCGGCGTCCCGGCGGGCGGCGGGGTCGGCGGCCACGGTGGCGGCCAGCCGGGCCGGGGAGCCGTAGCTCTCGGCCCCGAAGCCGATCGTCAGCCGCTCGAACATGAGCACGGTGAGCGCCGTCCCCCAGCCGTTGCCCACGCCGCCCACCACCGCCTCGGCGTCCAGGCGCACCTCGTCGAGGAACACCTCGTTGAACTCCGCCTCACCGGAGATCTGGCGCAGCCCGCGCACGGTCACCCCGGGAGCGTCCATCGGGACGATGAACATCGTCAGCCCCCGGTGCTTGGGGACGTCGGGATCGGTGCGGGCCAGCAGCAGCCCGAAGCTGGCGAACTGGGCGTTGGTCGTCCACACCTTCTGGCCGCTCAGCGACCAGCTGCCGTCCTCCTGCCGGCGGGCCCGGGTCTGGATGGCGGCCAGATCCGAGCCGGCGGCGGGCTCGGAGAACAGCTGGCACCACACCTCATCGCCATGCAGCATCGGCCCCAGGTGGCGGCTCTTCTGCTCCTCGCTGCCGTGGGCGATCAGGCACGGGCCGAGCATCCCGATGCCGATCACATCGAGGATCCCCGGCACCCCGGCGCGGGCGATCTCCTGGTTGACGATCACCTGCTCGATCGGGCCCCGGCCCTGGCCGCCGTACTCGCGCGGCCAGGTCAACCCGGCCAGCCCCGCCTCGGCCAGCCTCCCCTGCCAGGCGCGGCGGGCGGCGATGTAGGCGTCGTCCTCGCTCGAGCCCTGCCGGGGCGGCGCCTGGTGGCGGTGCTCCTCCAGCCAGCGCCTGACCGTGGCTCGGTACTCGGCCTGCTCGGGGGTGTCGTTCAGGTCCATGTCCGCTCCTGGCCGCGGGTCGATCTCCGCTCCTGGCCGCGGGTCGATCTCCGCTCCTGGCCGCGGACGCCGACAGACGCCGGGGTCGGATCGGCTCCGATCGTCGGCTCGCGCAGCACGCGCACAGGGTATCGGCCGCGCGTCGGCGGAGCCGGCGGCCCCGCCATGCGGGCAGCCGCCCTCCGTTCACCTCGGTGAACGGTCGGAACCCGCGGATCTGCTACAAACGTCACAAGGGCCGGAGGCTGGCGCTCCCGGGACGGGATTGAGCGAGACATTGCAGACGGGGCCGGAGCAGCCAAGGAGCGCGATCCGCGTGCTGGTCGTGGACGACCACGACCTGTTCCGCGCCGGGCTCTCGCACCTGCTGGCGGCGGAGCCGGACATCGAGGTGGTGGCACAGGCTTCCGGCGGCCGCGGGGCGGTGAGGCTGGCGAACGAGCTGCACCCCGACGTCGTGCTGATGGACCTTCGGATGGCCGACCTCTCCGGCGATCTGGCGACCCGGGCGATCATCGACGGGCAGCCGACAGCTCGGGTCGTGATCCTCACCGTTCTCGCTGACGACGGGGATGTGGAGGCTGCGATGCGAGCGGGTGCGTGCGGTTTCCTCGCCAAGGACACGCCGCTCGCGGAGATCATCGCCGCCGTCCGGGCAGCGGCGCTGGGCGCCGCGTGGCTCTCGCCCCACGCCGCCGAGGTGGTGCTGAGCCACATGCGGACAGCGGGCCCGGAGCGGGCGCTGCCACCCGATCTCAACTCGCCGCTGACCCCGCGTGAGCTGGTCGTGCTCAAGCTGATCGCCTGCGGGATGGCCAACGCGGAGATCGCCGCGGCGCTCGGAATCAGTCCCCGCACCGCCAAGAACCACGTGTCGAACATCCTGAGCAAGCTCCGGTTGCCCAGTCGCATGCAGGCCGCGATCTACGCCCTGCATCACGGCCTGGGTTAGCGCGCTCATGCCACGGACCGATGGCCTGCAGGCCGACGAGAAACTCCAGCGCCGCCCGTTCGGGCGGGCGCTCAGGCGCTGTAGCTGGCCAGAGGTCGGCTGGGACCCTCGCGCTTGGGGCTGATCGCTCCGATCAGCGCCGAGCGGTCCTCCACCCCGAGCTTGTGCACGAGCTCTGAGACATGCCGGCGGACGGTCACCGGGGCGATCTGCAGGCGCTCGGCGATCGACGCGGTCGTATGGCCGCGACGGAGCATGCCCAGGACCTGTGACTCCCTGCTGGTGAGCGCATCTGCCCCCACGCCCCCCGCCCGCAGCTCCAGGAGCAGCTCCAGGACCATCGACCGCGGCACAACCGCCTCGTTCGCGCTGACGGCATCGATGATCCGCAGCAGGCGCTCGGGGTCGATCCCGCCGGGGACGTAGCCGATCGCACCTGCCCGCACGGCGTCCAGGAGATCATCGTCGTTGCGCTTGGGCGCCAGCACCACGACCGCCGAGTGAGGCGCGGCGCGGCAGATTCCGCGCACCGCGGCCAGCGCCTGGCCGCAGATGTCCCGGGCCACCAGGCAGATGTCAGGCTGCTCGCGCTTGGCCGCCCGGATCGCCTGCTCGGCCGTCTCCGCCTCGGCGCAGATCTCCGCTCTGCCCTTGACCGCCATGCGAATCCCCAGTCGCATGGCCTGATGGTCGGCGACCAGGATCCGGACCGGCTGGATCGTCCTGACGGGCTGCATCATCGGAAGTCGACCTTCAGGTCGGTGCCGCCGTACCTCCGTGAGCGGACGGCGAGCGAGCCTCCCAAAGCCACCGCTCGGTCTCGCATGCTGCTCAGGCCGAAACCCCCGAGCGCCTCGCGCATCCCGCATCCGTCGTCACGGACGCGAAGCGAGTGTCCGGCATCGGTCCGCCGCAGTGAGACGACGACATTCTGAGCCCCGCCGTGGCGTGCCGCGTTGGCGATCGCCTCCCGGGCGATCCGGACAACGTCGTGCACCGCCTCCTTCGGCAGCTCGGACTCGGGCTGGACGTCGACGGCGATCGCGATCGCGAAGCGTTCGCGCAGCTCGTGCGCCACCGCATCGAGCGCCTCCTGCGGCCGCGCCTGGGAGACGTCCGACAGTTCGCTGATCGTTCCTCGGGAGACGGCCAGCGCACGCCTGGCCGCGACCACGAGCGGGTGGTCCTGACCCGACTCGCCGGCCAGGCGCGCAGCCTGTGCGGCGATGAAGGCCAGATCCTGTGCGAGACCGTCGTGCAGGTCCTGGGCCACCTTCGAGCGCTCGGCCAGCGCGGCCGCGTGCCTGAGCGTCGCGCGGGTGTCAAGCTCCCTGGCCACCAGGCCGACGAGCAGCACGGCCACGCCGAGCAGGCACAGCAGCTCACGCGGCGTGAGCACATCCGGGGCGGCGATCGGTTGGACCAGGTAACAGATCCGTGCGGCGGCCAGCAAAAGCGCAGCTCCCGCCAACAGCGATGAGAAGCGCCGATCATCGGCGCGCCCATGACGGGAGAAGCCGACCGCAGCCAGCGTGAGCAGCGCGGCCGTGACGAGCAGGACGCTCAGCGCCAGCGGATGTTGCAGCATCTGCCCGACCGTCGCCCGCTCGTAGCCGCCGGCTCCCAGCAGCTGCCGGTGGAGGGTGAGCCCAATGAGCTCGGCCGCACCGGTGACGGCGGCGCTGAGCGCGGCGGTGATCAGCAGCGCGTGACGGCCCGCGGTGATGAGACGATCAGCCGGAGTGAGGGCGGACGCGGCGAGCAGCGCGGCGACCAACAGCTGACCCGGCGCCACCACGGCCGTCAGCCCATTCGCCGCGCGCACCTGCAGCATCGCGGGCAGCGTGCTGCCCACCAGCTCGGTCAGCGCGAACGTCGAGGTGGCCGCCAGCAGCAGCAGGTGGCGCAGCCGGTGCGTGTGCGCAAACTGACCCGCCAAGAGGCAGGCGCAGGTGGCGGCCAACAGCGTGATCGCGGTCTCCGAGGTCGCGCGAAGCGTCGGCGTCAGGTACGCGAGCGGGCGGATGAGCTCCAGCCCCACCACGAGCGCGCTCGCCGCCCCGAGCAGCCAAAGCCAGCTCGCGCGCGGCCCGCGGATCCTCGCTGCCGGTGGCAACTTGGCGGCGGGCGGAGCCGGGGCGAGCCTGGGCGGAGCAGGCGGGGCAGGGGCCGGCCTACTTGAGGTCAGCCGTCTCGCGATTCGCCCATCCCCGAGCGCCGCCGAGCTGGCGTCGGCGCTCATGCCCATCCCCCAGTTGAAAGCTGGGGCCCTGCGCTTGCCCTCCTCGGCAGACGCTGTGCCCACTTGAGTTGCCCCCTACAGATCGCGTTATTCCATGCCCCTCGGATCATACCGGATTAACGCCGAAGCACCCCCGACTTTCGCAATCCGGATCCTTACGTCGATCAGGCGTGGTTCAGCTGACGAGCGCGCCGAGGCGGGCCGTATCCCGGCGCAGCTCCCGTGTGCGGGCGGGCGGGGTGCGAGCGGTCCCTCGACGCCGAGCTCGCGCGCCGCAGCTCCCGTGTGCGGGCGGGCAGGGTCCGACCCGGCTCCGCGCGCACCGCGCCCCCGCAGCTCCCGTGCGGCCGGGCAGGGTCTAGTGGCTGACGTGCGCCCAGAGGATCGAGGTCGTCTGCGGGAAGCTGGCCGGATCGGGATTGCCGCTGCACGTGGCCCCGGACGTGCAGACGGCGGTGTTGATGATCAGGAACATGGGGTGCGAGGGCACGTCGGCCCCCGTGATCCCGCAGCGGGTGGGCGTGCCGTCGACCTTGAACACGAGCTTGCCCGGGCTCCAGTCCAGCTCATAGTTGTGATAGGTGCCACTCAAGTCCGAGCCGGTGTCATAGAAGCAACTGTGGTTCGTCGAGTTGCTCAACACGTTCTCGTGGATATCGAAGGTGCCGGTCGCGCCCAGGTCCTCGGCGATGTCGATCTCCGCCGCGTCGGCGGTGTCGCTGGGCCACTGGCAGTCATAGCCGGTCTGGTTCGGCCCCGCCGTCAGCCAGGTGGGCTGCTGGCACTGGGCACCGAGCAGCCAGATCGCTGGCCACGACCCGTCGCCGCCCGCCATCTTCGCCCGCACCACCACGGTTCCGTAGGTGAAGTTGACCGACCTCATCTGCACCGCCCCGCTCTCCCAATGCAGCGGATTGGAGCTCAGCGGCGTCCCGGGCGGACACGTGAACCCCCCGGCGACGTACTGCAGGGTCTCCTGCAGACCCCGGCTGCCGCCGATCGCCAGCTGCGCGGGCAGATAGCACTCGACCTCGTGATTGGACGTGTCCCCCTGCTGATTGAGCTCATCCCACACGTGGGTGTCGATCGTCGCGTCGGAGGTGAAGTTGTCGATCAACGGCACGATCGGCGCGGCCGCCGCCGTCGAGCCCTGTGCGTTGGTCGCGGTGACGACCGCCTCGAGCGTGTGCCCGGCATCCCGGGTACCGACCGTATACGTGCTCGACCGGGCTCCCGCCACGCTCACACAGCCCGTCCCGGAGGCAGAGCAATCCTGCCATTGATAGGAGAACGAGCTCGGATCGCCCGACCACGAGCCCGGGCTCACCGACAGCACATCACCCGCCGCCACCGTCCCCGAAATCACCGGCTCGCCCAGGTTCACCGGCGCGGCAGCGGTTCCTGGCCCCGGCGTGGTGGCCGGCGGCGGGGCGGGGGCGGTGGGCCCGGCGGGAACCGTGGCCGGGGGCCCGGCGGGAACCGTGGCCCGCGGGGCGGGGGCCTGCACATACGCCGAGGCCGGACACCGCCGATCGGCCCGCCGGCCGCGCCAGGCATATGGCAGCCGCGTCAGCCTCGCCCCACCCGCCCGGTCGCGCTCGCACAGCCCGCGCTCACGGACGCGGAGGCCGAGGAACCCGCCCTCCCCCAGCAGCGCGATCCAGTAGGTCCTGCCCGCCCGCAGCCTCACGGCGCGGATCCTGACCCGGTTCCACGCGCCGGCCACCGGCGATCGAAGACCTCCCCAGCTGAGCCGGACACCCGGGTGCCCGCGCGCGTCCGTGTACAGCCCCGCGAGCAGCTCCCGCGCCCGGCTGCGCCGGGCAACGTAGACGACGATCGAGCTCGCCCTGCCCGCGCGCACGGCTCGTCCCGAGAACGCCTCGGCTCGACCCGGGCCGGCGGCCGCCGGCAGCCGCTCCACCCGCCGATCGCCGAGGAGCACCGGGCCACCCTCCCGATGCGCCGTACTTCCCGCCCCCAGGCTCGAGCTCGCTGCCCAGGTTCCGCCGAGGACGCCGCTGGCGAGCATGGCGATGGCCAACAGGCCGAGCCGGCGCGGTCCCAGCGGCTTCCTCACACTTCCGTTCGGAGCGCCCACCGCCGGAAGACTACCGGCGGCACTCAAAGATCCCAATTTCGGGATTTTCGAGCCACCGGGCGGGCACGCCGGCCGCTCTTGGGCTATGGTGCCCGGGCCAACATAGAGTCCAGCCGAGTCCCCACGCACCAGCTTGGGTGGGGAGCGGGGAACCCAGAGGAGCCGCCCACCGGCTCCCGGGGCGAGTCGCCGCGTCCGCGGCGTAGCGCGATCTCTCAGCGCGAGCCCGACAGCTAACCCCGCAGGCACAGCGAGAGAGGACCCCGTGGCCGTCGCGTCTCATTCCGGACCACAAGCTCGATCACCGCGCAGTTCAGGATCGGCCGTGCCGCCTGCCGGCTGCCCCCTGCCCCCACGCGAACTCGCCGTCCTGCGCCTGCTCGCCCGCGGCCTGCGCCGCCGCCAGGTGGCCGAGGAGCTGGGGATCTCCGTGAGCTGCGTCAGCTACCGGCTGGCCGCCGCGGCCAGCCGACTGCGGGTCAGCACGACCGCGCAGCTGGTGGGCATCTGCACTCAGGCGGGGTGGATCGACTGCGAGGAGCGCCGGCCAACGCCCCAGGCGGTCGACCAGCAGCCGCCGGGCTCGCCGAGGCGCTTTGAGCCCCCGGGCTCGCCGAGGCGGTTTGACCCGCCCGGCCCGCGCGGGAGCGCGGAGCGGGAGGGCGAGCCGGCCAGCCTCCTCGCCGCCCTTCCGGCGAGCGAGGTCGCCGTCCCGTACGGCTGTCCGCTCTCGCCGGCTCAGTTCGAGACGCTGCGCCTCCTGGGCGAGGGGCTCACCTACAAGGAGATCGCGCGTCGCCGGCGCTGCAGCATCTCCACCGTGCGCTCGCACGTCAATCTGATCCGGGAGAAGTTGAACGTGCCGAAGTGCGCCCAGGCCGTGTTGCTGGCCTACCGGAAGGGCTGGCTCGACGACCACGCCGAGAGCCAGGTTTCGATCCAGGTCCGCCGGTTGGCGAACGCAACCGAAGAGCTGGTGATGCACCTGCAGAGGCCCAGGAACCGGATCGACCCCGCACTCCGGCACTACCTGGCGGCCTTTGACGAGCTGATCCTCGCCCGGGGCGAACCGGAGCGACGCGCGGCGCGGGCGCGCATGGAGAGCTCGCTTGACCGCGTGCTGGGCGATAGGCGGATCCCCGCCCGGCCGGCGCCCACCCACACCGCCGCGTTCGCGCGCCTGCTCGACGCGCTCATCGCCCAGACGCGCACGGCGGCCTGAGGTCGGGCCCCCGATCATCCGCCACCGCCGGTCGTCCGTCACCGGCCGAATCGTCGCCACGAGCCATCCCGGGCGCCACACCGGCCGGCGCCCGCGCCGGACGAACGTACTAGTTCCACCCCAAGACGAAAGGGGAGAGAGATGGACGTTTGATCGAGGAGGCCGGCGGGTGCGTTCAGGGCCAAACCCGGCCCGCCGAGGGCGTGAATGCGGCCGAGCGGTCGCAGGGTTCCACAAGCACCGGGAGGAACGTCGATGCGGCGTCTTTGGCTCGTAGGCAGTCTGATTGCGCTGTTCCTGGCCGTGGCCGGAGGGGCTCTCGCCGCCACGGCCGTCCGCTCTCCGGCGGCGCACGCGGCCAGGGCGCCGCGAAAGAGCCGCCGGCATGCCGCCGCCCGCCACCGGAGACGGGCCAGGCGGCGTCGGCGACACACCCGCGCCGAGCGTGCCACCGCCAGCCGCCGCCGACGGAAGGTCCGCGTCACCACCACACCGGCGGCGGGCACCTCCACCGCCGCCTCCTCCACCGCCGCCTCCTCCACCGCCGCCTCCTCCACCGCCGCCGCCTCCTCCACCACCCCCTCCACGCAGACGACGGCAGATCCGGTCCTGTTCGGCGACCAGAGCGTCGAGCAGTCGGTGGACAGCAACGCCGCCGGTTCCGCGGAGGCGTTTCCCTTCACCAGTCAGACGTCGGGCACCGCACAGTCGATCGAGGTGTACGTCGACTCCCACAACGCCGCCCAGACCCTGGTTGTCGGCATCTACGCCAGCAGCGGCGGCCAACCGGGGGCGCGACTGACCTCCGGGAGCCTGTCCTCCCCCAGGGCGGGCGCCTGGAACACGGTGCCGGTCGCCTCGGCCAGCGTGCTGGCCGGGCGGACGTACTGGATCGCGCTGCTCGGCAAGGGGGGAACGCTTTATTTCCGTGATCGCGCCAGCGGGCCGTGCGACAGCCAGAACTCAAGCCAGACCAGCCTGCGCAGCCTGCCATCCACCTGGTCTCCGGGCCCGAGCTGGAACACCTGCCCGACCTCGGCCTACGTCAGCGGAACGCTGGCCAGCGCGACGGCCCCGCCACCGCCGCAGCCGGGCTCACCCGGGCCGACGATCAGCGGCACCGCGCAGCAGGGCGACACGCTGACCACCACCACCGGGTCGTGGTCCAACAGCCCCACCTCCTACGCCTACCAGTGGCGCGACTGCACCAGCACGGGCTGCACCAACATCAGCGGCGCCACCGCGGCCAGCTACGTGCTGCAGTCCTCGGACGTGGGCGACACGGTCGACGTGGTGGTGACGGCGAGCAACGCCGGCGGCTCGAGCTCGGCCACCAGCGCCCCCACCGCCACCGTCACCGCGGCATCTGCACCGGTGTCAGGTTTTTCGCCGTTGCATGTTGCGGGGGTGGAGTTGCAGAACGCCGGCGGGCAGGACGTGTTCTTGCACGGGGTGGATCGCTCGGGCACGGAGTACAGCTGCATCAACAACGCCGGGTTCTTCGACG
>Ga0209061_1000506_pt1 | contig 96555 bp, 85 predicted proteins | sample Coa_R1_10_FD_187157 | JGI IMG/M metagenome (GOLD analysis project Ga0209061, IMG submission 187157) | Surface soil microbial communities from Centralia Pennsylvania, which are recovering from an underground coalmine fire - Coalmine... | ecosystem: Environmental > Terrestrial > Soil >...
CAAACCAGCGTTTGAACTGGCGGCTGTAGGTTCGCGCCGAATCGAGAGCGTTGTCGATATCGTAGATTAACGGCGTCTGCGCCGCTCGCAGTCCATAGGCCCGCAGGCGCTGCGGGATAGCAAATTCGTCATCGATCTGCCGCTCCATGCCGTCAAAGCCGCCGACGCGCTCAAATATCTCGCGCCGGAAGGCAAAGACGTGCCCGTTAATGCGAATCGGGGTCGTCAGGAAGGTGAGCGAAACGAAACTCAGCAGCATGTGGGCATTGATAAAGGCGCTAATCAGGCTTGACCAGACCGTTTGCCAGTTCGTAAAGCAAGGCAGCCCGAAGGCCACACCAACTCGCGGCTGAAAGAGATACGGTATCAGTACGCTCAGGCTATCGGGGCGGGGCATGACATCGTCATCAACAAAGCAGAACACACTCCCGTTCGCTCGTGGCAGCGCCGCTTGCAGCTTGTCCAGCTTGCGCGCAACTCCACCCGCGCCAGCGCTCTCCTGCTCAACCAGAACCACTTCAGCACGCAGCCCTGGAAACTCGTCCAGATACGCGGCAACAATTGCCCGCGCTTCCATGTCCTGAGCATCACAGATCAGCAAATGCTGTATAGACGCGGGATATTCGAGCATTGCCCGCGCTCTCAGAGCTTCCTGGAGGTTGCTCGCACCCCTTGTAATGGGTTGCAGAAGTGTTACGGTTGGCCACGTCTGCGGCGGAGATGGTCGCGAGCGACGGAAAAAAACGATGACTGCGAGCAACTTTAATAGACGATCAAAGGCAAAAAGCGCCGTCAGTATGTATGTCAGTCGCTCTACAAAGCTTTGCGACGTTCGTCCCATGTATGCTCCTCTGCTGAGTATTTTTTCCCATTATTAGACCACGATACTAATCTGTTGTCTATAGAGAATATTGATGGGAGTATGGACATAACGCGAAAGTATGGTAGTGCATAGTTCGTCTATGTTATACTTGTCAAGGAAAGTTCCGTTTTCTGGATTAGCGAAAGATTGGTGAAAGGCAAGCGAGCTAATGACGACAGCCTATACCCCAGGCACACTGATTGATCATTACGAAATTATTCGGATGCTGGGACATGGCGGCATGAATCGGGTATATCTTGCGCGTGATGTAGCGGATCAGCAAGAAGTTGTGCTCAAGTTTCCCAACGAAGAGCTGATCGGAGATATTGCAGTCTTTGAACGTTTCAGACGGGAGGCTGAGATCGGTAATCGTGTGCATCACCCGTATGTACAGCAACTGCTCAACGTCGATGAAAAACGCTCATCAGATTATCTGGTGGTGGAATATATCAAGGGGCAGACTCTGCGCAGTTTGCTTGAAAAGACCTCCCCTGATCCATTGCCGGTCGCGGAGGCGGTACGCATCACGGTCCAGATTTGCGAGGCGCTTGTATGCTGCCACGAGCAGGGTGTCTTCCATCGTGATATGAAGCCGGAGAATGTCATGATCCAGGAGGATGGCAGCATCAAAATCATTGATTTTGGGATTGCCCTGCTCGAAGGTGCGCGACGTGTGACATGGCGCGGCCTCTCCGGTACTGTAGGCACGCCCGACTACATGTCCCCGGAACAACTCAAAGGCGAACGCGGCGCGGCAAGCTCTGATATTTATGCCGTAGGTGTCATGCTCTATGAAATGCTCTCCGGCCATACCCCGTTCGAGGGGGAGAACATCTTTGCGATCATGAACCAGCATGTTTCGCTGGACCCGCCCTCAATTCTCCTCAAAAATCCCGACCTTTCGCCCGCACTGGCAACTGTCGTGATGCATGCCATTCGCCGTGACCGCGATAAACGCTATCACTCAATGAGAGATTTTCTCCACGACCTGCTCAACCTCGAAGAGATCAAGCCCGTTCCCTATGAGCCGGAGTCGCCCTCCATCAATAACACGGGTCGAACAATTATCACAGCAACCCTCATCATCATCGCCATCTGCCTGCTGATTATTGCGCTGGGCTTTCTTGTACAGTTTGCCCACAATATCGGTCATTAATATTTCGCATCCGTGAAGCCATAAGAAAAAGAGGATATGCATGCAGTTTTCACCAACCTGGACGACGTATATCATCGGCGATGTTCATGGTCACTTCAAAAAAGTAGTCAAACTGCTGCAAGATATGGAACTGGTAGATGCTGAGGGTGCATGGAAGGCGGGCCGCGCGACGCTCTGGTTTATGGGTGATCTGGTGGATCGCGGCCCTGACGGCCTTGCGGTACTGGACCTTGTCATGCGCCTGCAAGATGAAGCGGCTGCCGCAGGTGGCTGCGTGGCCTCCTTGCTGGGAAACCATGAGATGATGTTGCTGGCCGCCTATCGTTTTGGCAGGCGCTCAACGGGTCTGGGCAGCAATTTTCTCTCCCGCTGGAAACGCAACGGTGGGAACCGCAAGGATATCGCTGGTCTGACACAGCGCCACCTCGACTGGCTGGCCCACCTGCCTGCGATGGCCCTGGTGAACGATTCCCTCCTGCTCCACGCTGACGCTCCCTTCTACCTTAAATGCGGGCGCAGCGTCGATGAGGTCAATGCTACTCTTGACAGGCTGTTAAGCCATAGCGATGTCCTGGCCTGGGAGGAATTACTGGACGAATTTGACCGGCGCGGTGTTTTCCTGCACACAGTGAGCGGCGAAGAGTTCGCCCGACGTTTTCTTGGTATCTTTGGCGCTCGCCAACTGATACATGGTCATACTCCCATCAGTGCTATGCTCCGCTGTCATCCCAGAAAGGTACATAGCCCCTGGATATATGCGGGTGGTCAGTGTATCAATGTTGATGGCGGCATGTCTCTGGGAGGGCCTGGTTTTGTGTACCAGTTGTGAAACAGCCTCAGTTGTGCATAGTATACAAATTTACAGGGTTTCCCTTCTCCTATTTTGTATCTAGTATCCAGAACCGAATCTCTCTATACTTTTTAAGATAGCTACGCAGACACACGGACAAGGAGATAGAAGGATCAATGAGAAAATTAAGTCTCTCACTATTGCCACATCTGTATGCCGTTTGCCAGTTGCATCCAGATAAACACATTCCCTACTGGGCGCTCATCGGCAACTTTGTTTCGCTGACACGTACCGCTGAGGAACTTTCGATTGTCTGCCAGCAGGACAATGTGCCGGAAGAGATAGAGGCGGAGCGTGGGTGGCGTTGCGTCCAGGTGCAAGGAGCCTTTGATTTTTCTGTATCGGGCGTCAATGCTTCGCTGGCTGTTCCGCTGGCGGAGGCGGAGATCAGCGTGCTGGTGATCGCTACGTATGCAACTGAGTATTTGCTAATTAAAGAAAAAGATGTAGAAAGGGCATTGCAGGTGCTTAAACAATCTGGTCATACCGTCACTGCCTCCTGAAGAATAGGTGTTTGTGCAAATTGCATAAAAACATGGTTCATAGCTTCTTACATTTTGTCAGTACGAATGGGCCGTGCCGACCTTTATACTTCTAATAAATAAGGTTGGCAGGGAAAGCAACGGTTGCTCCTCAACCTTTCCTCGGAAGCTATGTGAGCTTTGAACATGGTAATGACGCCGGGATTTCTTGCATATGTAGTGCAAGTAATTTATCGTCCTTTATGTTAAGGAGGGGATTACCATGTCTGCTCGATCGGAGAACATGAGCACATCTTCTGTTGGTATGCAGCCTACACTTGGGCTTACCGGTGTAACAATCAATGCGATGGCGTTGATTGCTCCTGGCGCATTCCTCTGGACAACGTACCAGTTACAGGCTGCCCCATCCTCTGCGATGAGCATGTGGTTCTCGGTTTTTGTTGCCACGGCCATTGCCATGCTGACTGCGATAGCCTACTCCAGCCTCTCTAGACGTTATCCAGAAGGTGGAACGGGCAGTTCGTATTACTATGCTGAGGCGTCAGTCTTGCAGCAGGAGGAGCATCGCCATTTCAAATGGGCGCGTCTGGCCAAGTTTATCGTCGGTTGGGCCTCACACCTCTATTACTGGGTCTATCCAGGTGTCATGGTCGCTTTCATGGGACTGGTCATTACGTATATTATTCAGTCCTTTGACCCCAGCTTCGGCGCTGCCTGGCAGGAAGTGCTGGTCTGCATCATCTTCGCCGGAGTGGTCGGCTCTATCGCGTATATTGGCGTGCAGGGATCGACGCTGGCAAATATTGTCATCAACGTCATCCAGATCCTGGCTCTGCTGTTCTTCTCGATCCTGGCGATTATCTACCGTCTCCAGCATCCCAATGTTCATTACCTGCATCCCAACGCGCTGAGTGTGATTTTACCGCATAGCCTGGGTGGCCTGATCTTTCAGTCCACCATTGCTATTCTGCTGATCGTCGGCTTTGAATCGGCTACCGCGCTCTCTGCCGAAGCAAAGAATCCCGGTCGCGATATCCCGCGTGGTGTGCTGCTCTCGCTGGTCATCCAGGCGGTCATTTTCTACTTCTTTGAGTACTTCGCTGCGAATTTTGTCATCAACGACAGCACAAAATTCTCCGGCACCACACTCACTGGTTTCGCGGGTGCGAATGCTTCGGGCGCGCCAATCGGTGATATTGCCCGCCAGATTGGGGATGCGTTGCTTGGTGGCAACGGTGTGGCGTTCGCCATTATTCTTGCCTGTACCGTCGTGATCGCTCTGCTCGGCACTTCGCTCTCCTGCTTGAACACCGGGGTGCGTGTGACCTATGCCATGGGGAAAGATACCGAACTGCCGCTGATCTTCGGTTTCTTGCATGGGAAATACCGCACCCCGCATGTAGCCGTGATCGTGCTCACCATTCTCTCCGCCCTCATCGGCTCTTACGGCGTGTTGAACGTCGATCACCTGACGCAGGTTACGCTCATCTCCAATATCGGCACCTTCTTACTGTACGGTATGACCTGTATTATCTGCGTGGTGGCCTTCGTGGGAGTCAAAGCGCGTAACGTCTTCAGTACGGTGCTCGCGCCCATATTGGGCTTCGTCCTCAACATTGCCATGCTGATCGGCGTTCTCTACTTCGCTATCGCCGGGGGCGGCAGCGCGCAGGTCGATACAATCATCGCCGGGGCATTTTCCATCCTCTGGCTGGTAGTCGGCTTTGGCTACCTGTTTATGCGCAAAGTCGTGACCGGTGAGCCGATCCTGCACCCGCAAGATCACAAACAGAAACTCGCGGCCAGCGGCGTACTGGTTCCCGCCAGCACCTCGGTAGCCGAGATGGATTAGCGCCATGGGCAGCTAGCCCTGTACAGGGTGCCAGCACAAGGTAGTGCTTTTATTCATAGATGCGCCAGTGGCCGGAAGCTTTTCAGACTTCCGGTCACTTTTTTCGCTGCTTGACGGCCTATCATTGGTTGCCTGAGATTCTGAGCGCAGCGAAGAATCTCTTGCCTTGCCTGGTCTGCCTGCTATATACTTGAGCGCGTGATAAATTTCTTGCGATCACTCAAAAATCCTTCGTTTGCTTTGTTGTGGAGCGGACAGACTATCTCGCGGCTGGGAGATAGTTTTTATACGGTGGCGCTCGTGCTGTGGGTGCTGGAGAAAACGCACTCAGCCGCCGCTATGGGTCTCGTGCTGGTCTGTTCCAGCGCTCCTATGCTCCTGTTATTGCTGTGGGGAGGCGTCTTTGTTGATCGCCTTCCCCGTGTGCATGTCATGCTTTCCTCGGACTCACTGCGTGCTGTCGTTGTCGGCCTGATCGCCGTTCTGGCTCTCAGTGGGCGGCTGGCAGTCTGGCATGTGCTGGTGATGAGCGCCTTTGTCTTCGTGGCAGGCGGCATCATCAGCGCTCTCGTCATTGCTTCCGGGCTGCTGCATCGCTCGATTCGTGCCATTGATTAACAGGAATCGGGCTTGACACTCTCTTCTCTATCCAGGTATACTTTTCTCAGACCGATCAGTCTGGTTACAGATGGTGTTTCATATAGCCATAGAGATATGGATAGATCTCTTGTATAGGCCCTCGCTGGAGCGTGGACGTTGACAAACAGAATCGGCAAAGAGGTTCTACAGAGGCTCCCTGTGGGTTCTAGTTGTTTCCATTCTTGACCGCCATCCAGCGAAAAACATATCCGTACCAATGGAGGCTTATATGGCGACAGAGGGAAGACGGGAAACACGCGAGGAGGAGATTGCTCGCATACGGAGTTATCTGGCGAGCCAGTCCGCGAAACGTACGCCCGCGCAACTTATCGAAGCCTTGCGCGAGGCGCACCGGCAGTTTCTGCAAGCGGCGGCTGCGCTACCCGAAGCCGCTTTCTTTACATCACCGCAGGAGGGCGAGTGGTCTGCTTCCGACGTGCTGAACCACGTGTATCGCATAGCCTCGCTGGAGGAACAAACTATCTGCTCCGTACTCGAACGAGGCGAGAGGCCATCGGACGTGCTGGATATTTCCACACCTTCGCCGGACCTCACGCCAGAAGGGATGCTGATCGCCATTTCAGCCAGTCGCGAGCGGCTGTTTGCCTCGGTGCTTCAGGCCGACCCACAGGCCTATCTCGATATCACCTGGCGAGGCAGCGATTTCGGCCAGCTTAACTGGCGTGAATGGCTTCTCTTCGCCCGTGTCCACGAGCTCGACCATGCCCGGCAGTTGCAAGCGATTGTTGCCTCCCTGGTCTCGCAAGAGGGAGAGTAAGCTCTCATCAGAATCGCTATCTATTTTGCCCTTTCCGGAAATAACCGGGAGGCCGCGCGGACCAATGCCGTCGATGCTGAGTGATTAGGAGCCGCTATGGAGTAGCCGGTCGAAGTGTGGGGGTATGAGGAAAATCCTGGATGAACGCTGGTTGCAGGACAAACATCTGGAATGTTTGCCCTGCAACCACTGGAGAGGCACTGTGAGCAGAGATCAGTCGTGTTCTACTGCCATGTGCCGATCGCTAGCGTTGATCCCTCTTATTCGGCAGCCGGTACAAGCACAGAAACCCCTTCGTCTTCAGCGGCGGCCTGGCCCGCGTACTCCTTACCCAGGAGGGCTGTGGAGATGAACGAAACGACCGCCATGAAGATGATGTAGACAGCGATCAATGTGTAGGTCGGTGCGCCGGAGCCAAGCCAGCTCAGGGAGCTTGCCACGAGGGCAGTAGCGATGATGGGAGCAGGCCCACCCGCTGTGATGGAGGCAAGTTGATAGCCGAGCGATGCTCCACTGTAGCGCAACCGGGTGCCGAAACGCTCGGCGATCAGCGCTGCCTGCGGACCATATAGCCAGTCGTGGAAGAGGCTAATGGAGAGCACCATCGCAATGATGACGATCACAGGGTTCTTCGTTTGGAGCAAAAGGAAGTATGGGAAGGCCCAGACCGCCATCAGCACACAACCGATCAGGTACCACCGCTTGCGGCCAACACGGTCGGAGATGCTGCTGTAGGTCGGCATCATCACAAAGCTAAAGACGGCGGTAATGATGATACCGGCGTACAGTAAGTTGGAACTCAACTTCAAGTCCTTTACACCATAGGAAAGGATGAAGGTCGTGAAGATGTAGAAGGGGGCCTGTTCGGCTGAACGTAACAAGGCCGCCAGGATGATCTCACGCCAGTAGTGGTTGAACACTTCCACCAGCGGGACGCGGGAGATCCTTCCCTCCTGTTTCACCTGGTTAAAAGCTGGCGTCTCCAGGATGCGCAGGCGGATGTAGAGGCCGACGATAACCAGCAGGAGGCTCAGGAAGAAGGGGATGCGCCAGCCAATACTGAACCAGGCAGAACCTGCCGTTTCCCCCGGGAAGATGGCATGGAAAATCAACAGCGCCGCTGCCGAAAGGGCCAGGCCAAGCGGCACGCCTGTCTGCGGCCAGCTCATCCAGAAGCCACGACGACGATCATCGCCATACTCCTGCGACAGCAGGACGGAGCCGCCCCATTCACCACCGACACCAGCCCCTTGCAGGAAGCGCAGGACAGAGATCAGGATGGGAGCCGCCAGGCCGATGGAGTCATAGCTAGGCATGAAGCCCATCAGCGCGGTAGCGATACCCATGAGCAGCAGGGTTGCGACCAGCGTTGATTTCCGCCCGATGCGGTCGCCAAACCAGCCGAAGAAGGCGCCGCCTATGGGACGGGCAGCAAAGCCTACAAAGTAGGTCGTGAACGACGCGATGGTACCAGCGACTTGATTGAGTTCCGGGAAGAAGAGTGCCGGGAAGACAGTTGCGGCAAGGAAGCCGTACAGGAAAAAGTCATACCACTCGATGGCTGTGCCAACGGTGCTGGCAGCGAGCACGGGGAGCATGCTGCGCACAGTCAGGGAGCCTCTTTCTGCGTTAGTTGCCATAGTATCCTCCTGAATGATGATGAAAAGCCGGGTAGGTACAACAACGCCCGATGAAACACAACAGGTTCCAGTAATGATGATAGTAAGCACAACCTGACAACATCTAATGAACACGACATGTCGGCTGGACAAGTACTGCCACGCTCTCTTTTCTGGCTGCATCCCTCCTTTCTGGTTTTCAAGTTGAGCCGTGCGTTGTGCAAATCTGGTTTGCGTGCGCCCTCGAAACATCCTACCTGTCTTGAGCAGGGGCCTTACCGCTGTATTCTTTGAGAAAGAGAACCGCGAACAAAGAGACGAGGGACATACCTGCGAGATAGATTGCGATGAGCATGCTGGCGGGAATGCCCGGAACGAGGTGCGTGTGGTTCGCCAGCAGGTAGGTTGCCACAATGGGAGCCGGACCGCCCGCTGTGATTGAGGCAAGCTGATAGCCCAGCGAGGCTCCGGTGTAGCGGATGCGTGTCCCGAAGCGCTCGGCAATCAGTGCAGCTTGCGGCCCGTAGAGCCAGGCGTGACAGATGCCGAGCGAGAGGATCAGCGCGAGAATAATCAACAATGGATTGGCCGTGTTCAACAGCAGGAAATATGGGAAGACGAAGACTGCCATCACGAGCGTGCCGCACAGGTACCAGCGTTTGCGACCGACGCGGTCGGAAAGCGCGCTGAAGGTTGGCATAGAGATGATCGAGACGGAAGCTGTCAGGACTAGACCGATATAGAACAGGGTTTGATCCAGCTTCAACACTGCCACGCCGTAGGAGAGCACAAAGGTCGTGAAAATGTAGAAAGGGGCCTGTTCGCCTGAGCGCAGCAGCACCGAGAGCAGGATTTCGCACCAGTTGAAGCGCAACACCTCCAGCAGCGGATTTTTTGACTCCTGCCGCTCCATTTTCAGTTTGATGAACGGCGGCGTTTCGAGCAGGCGCAGGCGGATATACAGTCCGACCAGCAGCAGCGTAGCGCTCAGCAGGAAGGGCATACGCCAGCCTACGCTCTGGAAAGCTACGCCGGGATAGAGATTCTGGAACAGCAACACGGAGAGCGCGGCCAGCGCCAGCCCTATCGGCACGCCCAACTGCGGCCAGCTCGTCCAGAAGCCGCGATGGCGATTATCTCCGTATTCGAGGGCCAGCAGCACGGAGCCTCCCCATTCTCCTCCCACTCCCACTCCCTGCATAAAGCGCAGTGCTGCCAGCAAGATCGGGGCAACGATGCCGAGCGTGGCATAGCCTGGCAGAACGCCCATCAGCATTGTCGATATGCCGATCAGCAGCAGCGTTGTCACCAGCGTGGATTTGCGACCCGTGCGGTCGCCAAACCAGCCGAAGAAGGCCGCGCCCAGCGGGCGAGCGGCAAAACCGACAAAATTGGTCGTAAACGAGGCAATGATGCCCGCGAATGGGTTGAGCCTGGGAAAGAAAACCACCGGAAAGACGGTCGCGGCCAGGAAGCTGTAAAAGAAGAAATCATACCATTCAATGACAGTCCCGAGAGTGCTGGCGCTGATAATCGGCAGCATATATCCGAAGCTGACCTGCTTTTCCGTGCGATCCATGTCCATAGGGATGGTCGCCATTGCTCCTCCTTACGGCTTCTCACATGGTTACTGAGTGTAATTATACCTTCTCTTCCGTAAAAAATATATAAACGCGGTAGATGACGACGTAAATAAAGATATAAAAATTCCTGTCTGTTTTTGCAGCAGGCATTGCAATATCTCAATCCATGAGGCATACTATACACTGGCGAGAAAAGGCACCTTCCTTGCTGGCGAAAGGTGATGGAATGCTGAAGATACTGGAACGTCGAATCACTCTGCAATTGCTGGTCTTCTACGCCCTCTTCGTCCTGCCTCTGCTGTTGGGAGGGGTGGAACTCTATCTCTTTCAGCGTGATACAATGCAGCAGAGCGCGCAGCAGGCCGATCTCGGTCTGGCGCAGGCCATTGCTTTGCAGGTCGAAACCAATGTGCAGGCCGCCGCCGAGGAAGATAACTACCTCTCGCAAAGTGCGGCTGCTCGTCAGCTTAACCTGCCTCAACTCATCTCTATCTTCGCCACCGCCAAACTCTCCTATGCGGATATCAGCCTGTACGCCGTTTGCGACACCGCCGGAAAAATGATTCTCAACTACCCGATCAATCGGAAAACGCTCGGTCAGGATTTCAGTGGCTATGACTACTTTCAGAACGCACTGCATGGTGATAAGCCGGTCATTTCCTCCCAGCGTCTCAGCCCGACGACCAATACATATGTGGTTTCGATTGCCTCACGCATCATCGGCCCCAAAGGCAGCCCGGTCGGTGTCATAATTCTGAATCTCTCGCTGCAACAACTCACCTCTCGCCTGCTGGTGGTGCGCCAGCAATTGGCGAACAGCAGCGAGGTGCGTATCTGGGTCGTCGATGGCAATGGCAAGCCGGTGGCCGATACCGAGGGCGTCTCGCCCGATACCGACCTGCTGCGGGCGCTGCCGGGCCTCAAAAACGCGCTTGGCGGCAGCTCTGGCAACATGATCGCCTACGAGCAGAACCGCGACTGGCTCTACAGCTACGTTCCTATCAACTGGCTGCATAGCTATATCCCGATTAACGGCACGAATTGGGCTGTAGCGGTGCAAAGGCCCACCGATGTCACGTTCGCCGTCGTTATCAGTTTCCAGCACAGTCTCATCATTGCCCTTGTCATGCTCATCGTTGGGGCCAGCGTCTTCTGGTTCGTCATGCATGGCTGGGTAGTCGCCCCGCTTTCGCGCCTCGCCCAGGCTGCCACGCTCATTCGCCCTGACCAGGAAGAGAAGGTAACGGACAGCAAACTGCTGGTGCGGGAGCGCAGCCGCAGCGATGAGGTCGGCAAACTGGTCAACGCCTTCTCCAGAATGGAGGAGGAGATCCATTCCCTCTTCCGTAAGACCGACGAACGGAGCCAGGCGCGCTTGCACACACTCGATGCCATCATGAGGAGCATCGATGAGGGGGTCTTGCTGGAGCGGCCCGACGGGCAGATCATCTATGCCAACCACAACTACACCCAGTTCGTCGGCATTCCTCCGCAGGAGGTTCTGCTCGATTTCGACTCCTTTAATGACAGTCACCTGATGGAGAAGCTGCTGGCGATGGTTGTCGACCCCGATGCTTATGTGGAAGCGGTGCGTAAGGCCGAGGAGTCTGAACACCCACAGGCGATCTCGTTTCAGGTGCGCGGCTACTATAATCGTGATGGGCAGTGGCTGCCCGTGCGCCGCGATATTCACATGCGTCTCTTCGAGGTGCGCGACCTGACGGGCCAGCTCATCGGACGCGGCAAAATCTTCAACGATGTGACGCGCCAGAATCAGGCCGAGCAGGTCAAGAAAAACCTGCTTGCCATCGTCTCCCACGAATTGCGCACGCCACTGACTGCCATTAAAGGCTATGCTACCAGCATGCTGGAGACCGATATCGAACTGGACGAGGCGTTGCAGAAGCATTTCCTGAGCCGCATCGTCGAAGAGGATGATCGCATGGCCGAACTCGTCACGAGTCTGCTGGAGATGTCGCAGCTTGAGGCTGGCACGCTCAAGCTTTTCCCTGCCTGGCACCACCTGGAGACGCTGCTCGAACCGGCCATTGCCATCAGCCACCCCTGTACCATCCATACCTGCCTGCCCGATGACATCCCATTGCTCTACGTCGATCGCAAACGTATGGAGGTGGTATTCCGCAACTTGCTGGAGAACGCCCGGCGCTACGCGGGGGCCGATGCCGTTATTGAGATTTCCGCGCGTTGCGAGCAGGAGAGCGCCGAGCGTGGCCTCTACCTGGATATAGCAGATAATGGACCCGGCTTGCCATCCCATCTAACCGAGCGCATTTTTGATCGTTTCTATCAGGTCGATGGTGGTAGAGAGCGCAGCAGCAGTGGCGTTGGCCTGGGACTGGCAATCTGTCGCGGCTTCATCGAGGCGCATGGTGGCCGTATCTGGGCCGAGAACCGCAGCGACAGTGCCCGCGGTGCGATCTTCCATATCTGGCTGCCGCCGCGAGTGCTACATAAACCAGGCGAGCCGCGAGACACGTTAAAATTAAACGAGGCTATGTAGTGTAGAGAGGGGAGTATCGCGTGCCGCAGGAGAAACATATTTTAGTGGTCGATGACGAACCGAGTATTCAGGATTTCATCGGGCATAACCTGGAACTGCGCGGCTATAAAGTCTCGCTCGCCAGTAACGGGTTGGAGGCGCTGGCTCTCTTTGACCGGGGCAATTTCACGCTCATCATTCTCGATATCATGATGCCAAAAATGGATGGCCTGGAGGTTTGTCGCCGTATCCGGCAGACGAGTACTGTTCCTATCGTCGTGCTCACCGCGCTTGGAGAAGAATCCGATAAAATTGCCGCCCTCGATCTGGGGGCCGATGACTACCTGACCAAGCCTTTCGGCGTCGGCGAGCTGCTGGCCCGTATCAAGGCCGTACTGCGCCGCAGTCACTGGGTGGATACACCGCCTTCGGTCGGCATCCAGCGTTTCGGCAATCTGGAGATCGACTTTGAGCAGCGTCGCGTCTGGCGCGACGGCGACCTCGTCAAGCTCTCGCCCACCGAATTTAGCCTGCTGCAAGAGCTGGCCCTGCACCCAGGTAAAGTCTTCACTCACGAATCCCTGCTCAGGCGCGTCTGGGGCAGCGAATACCACAGTGAGTCCGAATATTTGCGCGTCTACATCGGTCGCCTGCGCCGCAAGCTGGAGGTCGACCCTTCCCGCCCCGCCCATATACTGACCGAGCCGGGTATTGGCTACTATATGGTGAAGTGAGCACGGGCCGCATGGATTTTTTCGAGGAAAATAGGCTGGTAACATGCAACTTTAAAGTATTTCTCCTGAAATTTGATTGCTTTATTGCTTACATCGGTGTTATAATGGCTGAGGCTGCTGTATTCATCCATTACCTGCTTTCTAAATATTGTTTCGGCCTCCATCAATAGCGTAGTGATTGCTCAGGCTGGCAGCCGAGAAAAGCGTCGTGGTTCTCGCTCAAGCACGGTCAAGGAGGATGACAAGATGGACTCGAATGATACCGATCTTGATTTTAGCTTTGATATGAGAGGCGTTGATCGTCAGGCGTTGCTGGCCGAAGCGGCTGAGCGGCTGGATGCCCTGAGTGGCTTCCTGGGGCCGGGAGATGAACAGCCCGCTCGTGAAAGTCCAGAGAGCGTGCTGGCGCGAGAACTGATGGAGGACGATGTAGAGTTCGCGGGTTTTCCCGTGGTCTACAGGATTAGCGATAAGGATTTTCTTACCAGGAATTTGAAGGTGCCCGTGCGCTATGAAGAGCTGGCTCGCGCCTACAGCTTCTACGGGCTGTATTTTCCCATCGCTCTTTTCCCCAGGCGTCACTGGGGTTTCAACCGGCTTGAATTCGTGGTCAGCTTTAATCCAGATGAGTCGGTGCAGCATCTGCGGCCCAAAGCATACGAGATTTTACCGGCTAAAAAATTTCAGAATTTGATCGATCTCAACGGGCAGGTCGAAGTGCGGCTCAACGAGCAATTTGAATTCAGTGCTGAGACAGAGACGCTGGCGGCGGATGTTGGCGTTGCGCGCGCCAGCGCGGGAGCGGGGGTGGGCGCGAAAGAGGCGGTTGGTCTGGGAGCGGTGATCGGACCGTTTGTGTACCATCTCAAAAAGGCCAGAATTGACCATACCCCTGTCGGTATGGAAAAGGTGCGCTGGCGTCTGGATGGTGCGGAGTTCTTTCAGGAAGATGACCCTCCTCTCATCGTCATTCTCCAGGTGCCGAAAGAGACGCAAGCCGTCACGGTGGCGGCTGCTATGCAAGCCTATCGCTACTTTAGTTTTGCCAGTGCCGGTTTGCAGCAGGCGGTAAAGCAATTGCCCGCCGCCATGCGCAATTTCTTTAATGGCGGCATGCCCGTCTACAGGGAAGCCTCGTGGGATATTACGCCGCGCTTGTAGTGCGTGATGCAGAAACGGGAGACCCTGGAGGGAACGGGGGTGCGGGGGGCAGGGCCTCCTGCCAGGGCGCAGGATGTCCCCGCTCCTTTCTCTGAAGGAGCGGCGGGTTTTACACTAACCATACATTTCAGGAGAGCCAGCTATGCCGGAGCCAGAGCCAGAAGTAGAAAATGTAGGAATATTCAAGGTGATCGTTGAAGCCAATGGTACGATTCACGCTGATCGAACGCCGAAGCCCGATGTGGATATTGGCAGTGGTATCGTGAAACATGATGATTTTCTCGAACACACCATTAAAATTTTCATCGATATGTTGCGTAATAACCGGCTCATCCGCCCTGATGAATACAGGTTTCTCGGCACCGCTCTCTATTTGGTGCTCTTCGATAATGCGATCGGTGACGCGCTCAGAGAGGCAATTTATACAGTTCCCGTAAGATACTGGAAAGTTGAGTTGCAGTTCAAGCCGGGCCAGGAGGTGCTCGCCAGTTGGCCCTGGGAATACCTGTATTGCCCTCCATCGGGCATGGGTGGAGCATTTTTCCTGGCTCAATCGGCCAACCTGGTTCTGACACGCTCACTCTCCCTTGCTTTGAAAGCTCGAGATCTGCTCGTCGACAAACTGCCGATCAAGGTACTTTTCGTAGCGGCCAGTCCCTGGAAGCTGGCGACCGGTTCTGAGAATGGCGCGAATACTTTGACTCCCGTCGAGCACGAGGCGATCCTGGAAGATTTACAGGGAATAGAGCAGCAACATCCCCAGCATATAAAACTGTTTTCTCTGACAGACCCCTATAAGAAGCCGCAGGGGGAATATAAGCCCAGGGCGACCTTCAGCAGTTTTATCAACGCGGTAGCAACGTTTCGCCCAAATGTCATTCACTTTGTCGGGCATGGGCGCTGCCGCGATGACGAGGAAGGGCAACTCGCGTTTATGAACATGGACAGCGGGGAGCCTGACTGGGTTCCTGCCAGCAAGCTGGCTTCCACATTGATGGGTGGGGATTTACGACTGGTCTTTCTGCAGGCTTGCGAAAGCGCCTTTCCCATGAATCCCTACAATTTCTACTTTTCCGGGCCGAGTCTGCCTTTTCGACATAATCCCTATGAAGCTATTTCCAGCGTGGCGATGCAACTGGCGAGACAGAATATTCCCGCGGTTGTGGCCATGCAGTATCGCATCCAGAGCCAGGTGGCTAACTTCTTTGCGCGTGCTTTCTACAGGGCGCTCATTGAATCAAAATCGGTGGACACAGCAATGCAGGAGGCGCGCCTGGAAATCCTCTCACAGATTTCAGACTGGTCAAGAGAGAGTTCTTTCGGGCTACCTATGCTTTACTTGCGGCAGTCAGGTCCCCTGTTTCCCCTCCTGTCGAGCGTGCAGCAGACTACCGCGCCTGCCGTAGGGTCGCCTTACGCGGATTATACCCGCACCACGCCCCCGGTTCAGCCCATTCCTGTGCTGACGACTCAAGCCAGTGAGATACAGCAAACGAAGTGCGCCTGGTGTGGCAGCGGTGACAACGACCCTGGCGATAACTTTTGCAGCGCGTGCAATAAGCCATTAAAGTGCGTCTATTGCGGCACACGGGTGACGAAACAACGAACGACCTGTGGCGTATGTGGCAAGAATTTACTGCCGGATGCGTTGACGGTCTCCAGGTAGTGCAGTAGAGGAGGAATCCTGCTATGAGTGGTGACGCGATCATGCCTGCTACGCAGGAGGTGCGGCCCTTGCGCCAGCTCTATTTTGAGCTTGGGCAGGCGCTGCTCGTCTACCAGCGCTATCCCGAAGCTGTCAGCCCCCTTGAGAAGGCGCTGGAGGAGAGCGGAGATACGCCTGCTGCTGGAAACATCCTTTTCCTGCTGGCTCGCGCTCAACAACAGGTTGGCGACGTACAGAAGGCTTTTCGCTCCTATTTGCAAGCTGTGCTTTCCCTGTCGGAATGGAGCGATACCATTTTCTCATCTCTGCAAGGTCTCCTCACGCCCTCTCTTGTCGTTGCTGAGAACGAGTGGCTCAAAAAGCAATGGTTGCCGCGAATCGACCCCTCCGCGTTTTCCGCTGAGGCCTGGGCCAGCTTCGCCTTCTTTCTCGGTCGCCTCTACCTCTACCTGGGAGAATATGACTCAGCGCTGAAGTATTTCGAGCAGGCGCGGCAGGTCTCAGGTGAGAATGTGTACGTGCTGGAAGGGCTGGGCATGGCTTTATGGCGGCTTGATCGTCGGGAGGAGGCGGTCGAGGTTTTCCAGCAGGCGCGCCAGCGTATCCAGGCAGGACAGCATCCCGAACGATTAGTTGCCGTCAACACGAAACTAGCTCAGGTGCTGGCCGACCTCGGTCGTTACAATGAGGCTCTTACCCTTCTCGACGAGACTCCTGTCAACCCTGATGCTAGCGCCTATGAACTGCTCCTCACTCGCGGCCTGTGTTACTTTGCCCTCAATCGTTTTGAGACGGCGTTGGAGATTGTGGAGACGGCTATCCAGCAAAAGCCGGAGCGACTTCAGGCCTATCTGCAGCGCATCCAGGTCCTCATTGCTTTGAAACGCTATGAGGACGCACTGGATAGTGTCGATCAGGCTCTGCAAATCGACCCTTCTGATCGACAGCTTTTATTTTATAAGAGTCAGGCCCTTATCGAAGGACAGGTTGATCTTGAACAGGGTCGCCAGTTATTAAAACTCTATCTTGATGGCTGCTCCAGCCAGGATGAAGCGCTCACACAGATCGATTCACCCGCGTTTACCACCCGGGGTGATGATGGCAATATGCACTACTTCCTGGCACAATGCTATGTGCTTCTGGAGCGTCCTGAAAAGGCCCTGGAAGAGGTGGGGGATGCGCTCGCGCTGGGGGGAAAGGGCGATGCAAATTCCCTGGAGGTTGCCGCCTGGGAACTGAAAGCGCAACTCCAGGAACAGCTTGGTGAAAAGGAGGCTGCCGCCGAATCTTTCTATGAGGCCGGTCGTCGACGAGGCTGGCAAAACGAATTTGCTGCCGCCGCTGCATTGCTCACGAAGTCGAAGGAACTCAATCCACAGAGTGCAGCAACGTACTGGGAACTGGCAAATACCGTGCGCATGCTCGGCTATTTACCCAATGAGCCACCTTACTTAGACCCGGAACGTATCAGGCAGAGTCGACAACTTTTCGAGGAGGGTCTGCATCTGGCCTTGCCCGACGCGAATATGTCATGGGCATATACGCTGGGGGCAATAATCTGTGAAAGTCAGGCTACGCTCGCTCCTGATTTCCAGCAGCGCTGGAATTTCTTATGGGAAGGCGTTCTCTACATCGAGCGCGCTATCATCTTACTGCAAGAAGATGCGTATCGCTGGGCCTCTCTGGCGCGCTACTACCGCACGTCCAATCTGGAATCCGCCTCACTGGCATGGTGCGAGCAGGCCCTTGCTTACGATGCTGCCAGCACCGTCGCTCTGGATGAACGAGCAGCGATTCTCGCCAATGTTGGTCGCTTTGATGAGGCTATAGCGGCCATTGAAAGGCGGCGAGAACTGGAGCCAAACGCCTGGGCTGATGTCGTCAAGGGCTATATCCTTTTACATGAAGAGCATATCAAGGAAGCGCTCGACCTGATACAACGTGCGGTTGAGGCAACATCGAAGGATATCTGGTTTCTTTCCATGCGCGCCCTCTGCTATCAATTGCTGGGTGAAACTGCGAAAGCGCGTGAGGATTATCTCGCCATCTGGCAGCAGTATAGTCCAACAGATTTGAATAATCAGTCGGCATTTGGAAACGCCGCTTACCGGCTTGAGAAATTTGAGCAATCTGCCGAAATCTATAAGCGCCTGCTCGACGATCCCTTGCAGGAGAAGGCTTCTGTCTACTCCAGCCTGGCTATCCTGGATATGATCAGGGGCGATCTGCAAGCGAGCGAGCAGGGCTTTGAACGCTCGCTTGCCCTGGCGATAAATGTTCGGCAGGTGGATGACCTGGTACGGATAGATATCGCGGACCTCGAAAAGAAGGCGGAGCGGTGGTCATATGCGGAGCAGGCGCGGGAGATTTTCCGGCGTGTGAAGGAGAAGGCTGCTGCGCGGCGGGAACAGCTTTTACACGAGCGCCCGGTCGAGCAGGAGTTAGAGGAAGCTCTTGCCGGGCTTGCCGACCCGAAAGAGAAAAATCTGCTGGCATGGCTCGGCCTGCAAGCGTCCCTTGCCCGTCTTTATCTGAAGAATGGCAGCGTAGAAGAGGCCGAGGGCGTTTACCGTCTCCTGCAACAATACCCAACCTACTTCCCGGAGGCACGCCAGATTTTAATCGCGCTTTATCAACAGCAGGGCGATCAGTTGCTCAAGGAAGACAGGCGGTCGGAGGCGCTGGCACGCTATACCAACATTCTCGACCTGGATTTGTTTGCCGGAAGTGCGAAAGGTCAGGGCCAGCTGCAGAGCAGGCTGGGCTATACCTGCTTCCTGCTGGGTGATAGCGTGCATGCGCGCCAACACTTTATCGAGGCCTTGCGTGAGTTTCGCGAGGAGGGGCTGGAACGGCCCGGTATGTCTCTGGGGAATGTTTGCCGCTCCTTGCTCCAGAATACAGTCCTCTACTGGTTTCTGGATGGACAGTGGCGGACAATGGCCGAGGAGGCAGGAGAGGATGCGACATTGCGGGATGATCTGGAGGCGGCAAGACTCGCTTTGAAACCGTATCTGAGTGAGGTGTTCGGACTCACTGCAAATAGCAGAGATTTTTCGCTGGTACTGGACCGCATCAGGTTGGAAATTGGAGAGAGCCTGGTGCCGGAAGACACGAGTGACGAAACGCCGATCGTCACATCCTACATTCCACAGATGCGGCAGCGTATTCGACAAAAGATGGGCGTCCAGATTCCCCCGGTGCGCGTAATGGACAATGCAGGCCTGGCCGACGAAGCATATGTCATCATTCTGGATGAGGTTATGGTGACCGGAGGCAAGGTGCCGCTGCACAAAGACTACTTCCCGGTCGCCCCGAACCATCTGCGGGAACTGGGTATTCCTGTCGAGGCGATCCAGGAAGAGCCACACCCGCTTACCGGCGCACCCGGAGCCTGGGTAGACCCTGCCTACAGGGAGCTTTGTATCCGTAATAAGCTGGACGTGTGGATCGATCCTTTAATCTTCATCGTCTATCGCCTGGAAGCGGTGTTGTATGAGAATCTGGCGCAATTTTTAACACTTACCGATGTCGAGGTTCTGGTTGAAAGCTGGCGACAGGAAGATGAGGGGCGTGTGAAAGCCTCCTTACCTGACGAGCAGGCTTATCTGTGCCTTGCCCGCGTACTGCGCTGCCTGATAAAAGAGCAGGTGCCCATTGTGGCCTGGGGAGATATTCTCTCCGTCTTACAGGAGCATCAATCGCCGCAGACCGGTATCGAGGTAATCGTCATGGCGGCCCGGCTGCGCCTGAAAAACTGGCTTCCTGGAAACAATCAGAAGCTGAAATTGATCAAACTTCCGGCGGACGTTGAAGACAGAATTAAACGATGGACTTTCTATGAGGATGGAAAAATACGCTTCACCGCTTCTCCACAGGAGACGAGAGAACTCCAGGCAGAAATAAAGGCGTTGCTCGAGACGACGGGAGAGGAAACGGAAGTTGCCCTGGTGACTGGCCGGACTGAACTACGCTTTTTTATCCGGCAACTGCTCGCGGATGCCTTCCCTACTCTCTTGATTATGGCACAGGGGGAATTGAGTACAGAGCTGGATGAAGAGTTTTCTTTTGCATAAGGAAAGGATTGGGTCATGAGCGATAGTAACGCTGAAATAACCATCACCCTGGAGCTTCATCCCGCGCTCTCTCGCGTTCTCGCTAGCAGTGACGCTCTTGTGACAAAGATCAATCGGGCAGTGCTGCTAAGGTGTGCTGAATTGATAGCAGCGCTGGGTATTCCGGGCGAGCTGGTGACGCAAAATGTCGAAACCCGGGATGAATCATTTTTCGATGATCAAATCATCAAGGTCGCGGTAAATGACGAGGTTTGTTCGTGCTCCGGGCAATTGCTGCGTGGTGTCTTTTGCTATGTTAGCGATAACTGGTTGGATCAGGGACTATCCATTTCTCAAATGCTCTCGTGGCTGCTTGAGGCTGATAAACAGGAAGGGCGGGCCGACTTCCAGATTGAAGGGGAACGATTGACCGAGTTTCTCAGTATGGCCTGTCAGGAAATCATCAAATGGCAGCCTTTTGTCTTGTTGGGCAGTACACAGCTTCTTGCGTACCGCGACCTGCTCATGGCAGCCGCCCGGGACCTTGCTTTACCAGCAGAGGATTGGCTTCCCGCGCCGGATCAACTCTTCCTTATCCTGCGCCGCGTCCTGCTCTTCAGAATTTCATTACTGGACAGGAGCGCTATTGTGCGGGCGCTGCAGCGAGCCTCGGGCCACTCATGGGAGGATATGGCTGAGGAACTGCTGGATACTCTTTCTCTCAATGTCATCGAGATTCACCTTTCCAGGGATTACCTCTGCCTGCTTACTATTGGCTGCACGATGAAGGAAGTAAACCTCTTTCGCGAGATGCGTACAAATTTGTTCCAGGAAGCGGGTATGCTCTATCCTGAATTACAATTTGTCACGGTAGACTCACTCAAGCCATACAGCTTCATGTTCAAGATAAATCATCTTACAACGTATCCCTGGATAGGCGCGCCTCTGCTTTTCTCCTGGATTGAGGAGCAGAATAGCGAGAATGGCAACGAGACTGCAGCCGATGGGGCGCGAGCGGCAGAGAACGATGCGTCAGGCGGCCAGCAGCCTGCGCAGCCTGCCGGTATGGAACTGTGGAATAAATACCATCCCATGGCCTCTTCTTACCTGCTTTCCTGGTTGAGAGCTACTCTGGTAGGATATAGTTACTGCTTCATTACCCGTAAGGAAGTGAAGAATCGACTCTCTCTGCTTACGGCGACCACTCCACGGTTGAATACGTTTGTCCAGCAAGGAATACTCTCGGTTGAACGAGTGACCCAGGTGCTCAGGATGCTGATTGTCAATGACGTCTCGATTCGCAACCTGAGCGCGATTCTAGAGAGAATGCTTGAATTTGATTACATGCTCACCGACCCTGCCAATCCCATCTCGTTCGAGGAGTTTTTCCCGTTTCCCACTACACCAGACATAGCACAACTCAATGACCCTCGCAATATCGCTTTCTTCGTCAAGGAAGGTCTGAAACGCTATCTCATAACGAGTTCATCGTAGTTAGCAACGGATAGAATGGGGAAGCTTGACGTGGTTGAACCATTTGCTGTGCAATTGAAACGAGAACGTCTGCGGCGCGGCTGGTCTCAGGCATATTTAGCTGAACAGTTGCGTTGCTCCCCGAAGACAGTAAATCGCTGGGAGCAGGGTATGCTGCCCAAGCCGGAGTACCGGCGTATCATCTGTGAGTTCTTTGGGAAAAATGCGGAGGAGCTTGGCCTGGTACCAGAAAGCGCTCAGCAAGAGCATGCTTTTCTGCCTGCTTCCACTGTTATGCCGGTTTCTGCCGCCCCCCGGCCTGGTGTCAACGAGCGGAAAGATGGTTCAACAAAACACCCGGTCTCTACAAACCAGGCGGAGGCCCAACATGAAGATTTGAGCGAGGCTCCTCATCTTGATCTTGAGCGTTTTTACGGACGCGACAGGGAACTTGCTGCCGCGCAGCAATGGTTGGTCGGAGAACGCTGTCATTGCGTCGCGATCCTGGGGATTGGCGGTGTTGGCAAAACTACCTTCGCAACGGCTCTGGTGCAGCGGACAAAACGTGATTTTGTCCGTGTCTTCTGGCGCTCTCTGCAACACGCCCCCTCTCTGATTGCTATTCTGCAACAGGCCATCCACTTCCTTTCTGATCAGCGTGAGGGCAATCTGCCGACGGATGTGGATGGGCAGATGCGCCTGCTCATGCAGTATTTACAGAACCAGCGCTGCCTGCTGGTGCTTGATAATGTCGAGTCGCTTTTTCAGCCGGGAAAGAAAACGGGCGTCTATCGTGAGGGGTACGAGGACTACGGCGAATTTTTCCAGCGCATCGGCGAAGGCCGCCATCGTAGTTGCCTGCTGCTTACGAGCCGCGAGACGCCAAAAGAGGTGGCCCGGCTGGAAGGGGAGGATGATCTTGTACGCTCTCTGCGCCTGAAAGGGGTAGAAGTGACTGCTGGAAAGAATATTTTAAAAGGGAAAGCCCTTTCTGGCGAGGAGGAGCACTGGCGCAGGCTGGTCGATCTCTATTCTGGCAATCCCCTCGCCTTGAAACTCGTTGCCGCGTCGATTCAGGAAATTTGCGGCGGTGATATTGCCTCTTTCCTTGAGGTCGAGCAGTCCAGCGTCGGAGATGTCAACGATCTGCTCGATCAGCAGTGCCAGCGTCTCTCGCAACAGGAGCGAGAAGTCCTCTTCTGGCTGGCAATTGAGCGCGAACCTGTCTCCTGGGAAGTCCTCCACAAAGATCAGGTGCTCTCCCTCTCCCGGGGCGAGTTGCTTGAAACCCTGCAATCGTTGCTGCGCCGTTCGCTTATTGAGCGCAGGGGCAGGTTCCATTTCACGCTTCAACCTGTCATTATGGAGTTCGTGACCAATCAACTCATCAGGCGCGCCTGTACGGAAGTTGCTTCAGATGTCTTGCCAACCTGGGCCGACTACGCCTTTGTGCAGGCGCAGACTCAGGATTATGTGCGTGAGAGCCAGCAGCGTTTCATTCTCGCGCCTCTCGTCGAGCGTCTGCTGCAGGAGGTAGACAGGGAGGGTCTGAAACGGCTCCTGCTGGAGAGGCTCGCGGGGAGGCGTCAGGCTATTTCTGATGTTTCCAACTATTTTGCTGGCAATGCGCTCAACCTGCTCATTGCTCTTGGTTGCGACCTGCGTGGCCTGGACTTCTCGCACCTGCTCATTCGCCAGGCCTCTTTGCAGGAGGCAGCTCTGCCTGCCGTCAACTTTTCCCACTCTCACTTTGTCGACACCACCTTTAGCGATACCTTCGGCAACATCGTCGCGCTTGCCTACAGTCCCGGCGGTGAATGGCTGGCAGCAGGAAGCGCCACCGGCGAGATACGCCTCTATCGCGCACAGGACAATACCCTGCTGATGACCTGCTCAGGCCATCGTGACGCGGTCTGGTCGCTTGCTTTTAGCCCGGATGGACGTTTTCTCGCCAGTAGTAGCGATGACGAAACCGTTCGACTCTGGAATACACATACTGGAGACTGCCTCCGCCTCTTCGAGGAACATTCCAATCGCGTGCGCACTGTAGCCTTCAGCCCGGATGGTCGCTTGCTTGCCAGTGGCAGCGATGATCAGACTATTCGCATCCGCGATATCGCGGATGGGAGGAGTGTTGCCCTTCTTACAGCCCATACCGAGCGTATCTGGTCAGTGGCCTTCAGCCCGGATGGGCGACTGCTGGCCAGTGGAAGCACCGATTGCACTATCCGTCTGTGGGATGTATCCACGTGGCAGTGTATCAGGATACTGGAGGGCTGTACCGACTGGGTTCGCTCCGTGCGCTTCCACCCGGGCGGCCAACTACTGGCCAGTGGCAGCGACGATCACTTTGTGCGCCTGTGGGAGGTACAGAGCGGGAACTGCCTGCGAACGCTGCGGGGGCATAGCAACCGCGTCTGGTCTGTGACCTTCAGTCACGATGGACGTTTGCTCGCCAGTGGCAGCGAAGATCAGACAGCGCGACTGTGGGATATGGAGACGGGCCGAGGTCTCCACGTTTTGCAGGCCCACAAACACGGCATCCGTGCCGTTGCCTTCAATGTCGAGGATAGCGTGCTTGCCAGTGGCGGAGACGATCAGTGCCTGCGCCTGTGGGACGTGAAAAATGGGCGCTGCCTCAGAACGTTGCAAGGATACACCAACCGTATCTGGTCGGTAGCTTTCACAGGGGATGGGCAAACACTGGTCAGCAGTGGCGAAGATCAATATATTCGCCTCTGGAACGTCAGTGCCGGGGTCTGTGTGAGGACCATTCATGAACCCTCTCATGGTATCCGCTTCGTGGCTGCCTCTCCTACGAGTCGTCTGCTCGCCAGTTGTGGCGAGGATGAGACGATACGCCTCTGGGATAGCGGCAGTGGGCGCTGCCTACACATACTGAAGGGTCATACCAACTGGATACGAGAGGTCGCCTTCAGCGCGGATGGTAACCTGCTGGCCAGTGGTGGTGAGGATCATCTCATCTGTCTGTGGGATATAAAAACCTGTCAGTGCATCCGCCGCTTCGTCGACCATACCGACTGGATTCGCTCCCTCGCCTTCAGTCCTGATGGGCGACTGCTCGCCAGCGGCAGCGACGATCAGAGCGTCCGCCTCTGGGACGTGCGGGGTGGGGAGTGCCTCAAGGTTTTGTCGGGACATCGCGGGCGCGTGCGCTCAGTGGCTTTCAGTCCAGACGGGAAGACTATTGCCAGTGGCAGCGAGGACCACAGCATTCGCCTCTGGGATGTGAAGACCGGTGCATGTCGCACTGGCTTGCATGGACATAATAGTTGGGTGTTGTCGGTCGCCTTCAGTCTTGATGGACAACTGCTCGCCAGTGGCAGTGATGATCACTTCGTGCGCCTGTGGGATATGCAGTCGGGGGATTGCTTGCAGATCCTGCGCGGCCACAATGGCCGTGTGCGCTCAATCGCTTTCCGTCCGACCGGGAACTACTTGGCAAGCGGTGGCTATGATGGCAAAATCCTGCTATGGGAGGCAGCAACGGGCAAGCAGATAGCCACCTTTCTCGGAGAACGCCCCTACGAGCGCATGGATATTACCGGCGTCGAGGGCCTCACGGATGCGCAGAAGGTTACTCTGTCTACGCTGGGTGCCATTGAGCAGGATGCGTAAATCTTTCCGTATCTTCATAGATCAAAGCAATTCAAATTGTCTCACCTGAGTCCGAAATTTGTCTCTTCTCTGGCATTCTCTTGTCGGACTTTCCCGGTTATATTTTTGTTGTGCTGTAGAGGGGTTTTTGGTGGGAACAAAAAGTACAGTGTACATGAATAGAACCGGTGAAAGGACCCACTATGCGTATAGTACAGATATGCATACGGCGCGCTGGCATATGCCTGGAGTTGCCCCTCGATGATGTTGATCGGGCGGAAGCCGTCATAGAAGACCTGGTAGGCCACATCCTGCTGGAATTTTTCGAAGAAATTCTGGTAGATGATGTCAGTATCATTTCCTGTGGAGAAGGGACACAGGAACAGGGCCATCTCATCTTTATTCGCGCTCGCTGCACGATCAAGTCTGCCTCATTTCAAAAGCACGATGATGATTTCCTGGCCTTAACCCTCGAAGGATGCGTCAGTTGCGCTCTCGCGGAACTACTGGGCGAAGTCGATGTGGAGCAGGTCTCCATCGATGCGTAGGATGACGTGCTTGAATTTTCGCGATTAAATTGGGTTTATGGAACGCCGTAGGCGCCGATTTATTGGTAAAACGGGCGAATCGGCGCCTACGGGTTTGCAAGTAAGTTTCTGTTACGACATTTCTCCTGGCACGACAGGCAGCATAGCATATGATGGGTGGTCGGAATCGTGCAAAATGGTCTGGTGGGCGACGGCCAGTGCAGCGTCGCTGCCGAATTCGTGGCCGGTGTTGGGATTGCGATCCCAGCGCGGGAAATTGCTACTGGTCACGTCGAGGCGGATGCGATGCCCGGCCTTGAAGAGGTTGCTGGTCGACCAGAGATCGATGTCGTACTCGTATACGTGGCCCGGCTCGATAAGCGAAGGTGCTTCACCCTGGTTGAAATTGCGATAGCGGGCGCGGATGATACCATCGGTCAGGTTCTGGGCGTAGCCATCGGGGTAGACATCGACCAGCCGCGCCACGAAATCGGTATCCGGTGCGCCTGAGACTGCCCAGAGATGAACAGTGATCGGGCCGGTGACCTCGATATCGTGCTCCAATGGAGGTGTGCTGTAGACCAGCACATCTTCGCGGCTCTCCGTCCCGCGCTGGTCGTATGGTCCTGCTGGATACTCTGAGGATAACAGGAGCGCGCCGCCGCGTGTCATGACGGGGTTGGCCGGATCGTAGTCGTAGTGGTCCGCCGCCTCGTTGGTAGGTGGTTCTGTGCTGAGCGTGCCGTCGCCGTGCAAGGTGTTAGCCTTACCGTTGCTGTGCAGGTAATAGCGCGTTTCGATGGCGCGGGCCAGCGGCCACTCGTATTCATCGCGCCACTTATTTGCTCCCATCACGAAGATTTTAATGGGCGCCTCGTTCAGCATGCCGGTATCGATGCCTTTGAGCCAGGTATCGAACCAGCGCAGTTGCATGCTGCCCAGATCGCCGCGCATATCGATGAAACCGGCGGTGCCCGCGAAGCCGAAGTTGCGCTCGCCAATGGGGTTCATAGTGCCGCCATGCGACCAGGGGCCGATGAGAAGCTTGCTCTGGCGCGCCTGCGGCGTGCTGCCATATTCGCGCATCGCCTTAAAGTTGCCGATGGTGTCTTGCAGGAAAATATCGTACCACCCACCCATGTTCAGGGATGGAACAGTGACCTGTTCGTGTTTGCCTCGCACCGTAATGGGGTCGAAAAACGCCCGGTCCATCGGGTGCTTGAGAATATCGAAGAACGAGGGAGCCACGTCCAGCTCCTTGAAGGGTGCGAACTCCTGGAGCGGCAGCGACCAGCCGCCCTCTGTCCCAATCGTATCCATCTCATGCACCAGCGCGGCAATATCCTGCCCCAGCCTGCCATAGTCGCCGCGATGACGGCGTATGAGCACGGCAAGACCCATCAGCAAGCTCCAGTTGGCGAGCTTGCCCAGTTCAAACGCGCCGCCCCGGTAATAGCCGCCGTTTAGAGGGTCGTTCCAGGTGATATTAGGTGCCATGACCTTGAGCGAGGGCGGCTGGTTGATCGCGGCCAGCCATTGCGTATAGCCGAAATACGAGCCTCCAAACATGCCCACCTGCCCGTTGCTGTAGGGCAGACGCGCCGCCCACTCGATGGTATCAAAACCATCCAGCGGCTCATTGCGGTAGGGATACCAGTCGCCTTCCGAGGCAAAGCGCCCGCGAGTGTCCTGGATGATCACGACGTAGCCGCGCCGTGCTGCCTGCACCGCGTCCAGAGACGCCGCAGCGATAGGCAGGTCTTTGCCATAGGGCAGGCGCGTGAGCAGTACCGGCCCGCGGCCCGCGCCCGCTGGTCTATAGACATTGGCGCGCAGCACGGTGCCATCCCGCATCGTGGCTGGAACATTAAATTCGACACTGATTGGCAGGTCTTCTTGATTTGCCATGAATCTCTCCTTAACAGTTCTGGTTGTTCAAAGTCATCATTACGCTTCTACAGATTGCAACTTTGTCAGCCGTTGCTGCACTTGAGCAAGCATGTCGTCGCTTTTGCAGAAGGCGAGGCGCACGTAGCCGTTGCCAATGTAGGCGTGTTGTGGGCTGTAGAACGACTCCGGGGGAATGCAGGCCACGCCGATCTCGCGCGTCAGGTAGCGCGTGAACTCGATGGGAGTGCCCGCGAAGAGGTGTGAGTAATCGGCCATCATAAAGTAGGTGCCTTCCGGCGCGTGGTATTTCAGCCCGCCGCTGTCGAGGGCCGCCATCATCAATTGCCGTTTGACCGCGTACATCTTCTTGAACAATATATAGTAGTCATCGGGCAGGTTGAGCGCATAGGCGATGGCCTCCTGCGAGGGATGGTGTACGGCGAAGGTAATGAACTGGTGGGCGCGGCCTACGCCCTCGATCAGCTCTGGCGGCCCATAGACCCAGCCGATCTTCCAGCCCGTCGCGCTAAAGAGTTTGCCCGCGCTGCTCACCGTCACGGTGCGCTCAAACATGCCGGGCAACGTGGCGATGGGGATATGCTGCACCCGGTCAAAGAGCAGGTGCTCGTACACCTCGTCGGAGATGACCGTCACATCGTGTTCGATGCAGAGTTCGGCGATGTGGGTCAGTTCCTCACGAGTAAAGACACGCCCGGTTGGATTCTGTGGCGTGTTCAGGATCAAGGCCCGTGTTTTCTTGCTGAAGGCGGCGCGCAGTTCGTCGAAGTCAAGCGTCCAGGTGGGAGGGTGCAGCGGCACATAGGCTGGGACCGCGCCCGCCATCAGGATGTTGGGAACATACGAGTCGTAGAATGGCTCGATCACAATCACCTCATCACCAGCATCGACCAGCCCCAGCACCGAGGCAAAAATTCCCTCCGTGGCTCCCGATGTGACCAGCACACCTTTTACCGGGTCGATATCCATATCATAAAAGCGCCCCGCGTGATCCGCGACCGCCTTACGCAACGAAGCCGTCCCCGGCCCCGGCGCATACTGGTTGTACTGGCCAGCCTGTGCAGCTTGCACAAGGTGCCGCACAATATCTGGCGGCGTATCAAAATCGGGCTTGCCCTGCCCCAGATTCAGCGCATTATATTGCTGTGCCAGCACATTTATCTCAGTGAAAATAGTTGTGCCAAAAAGCGCAACACGGGAAGCAACAGTGGGCATAAACGTACTCCATCAATCTCAAATTCTGCACATATCGGCGAGTAACACACTCAAAACGCAATTGTATTGTATCACTTGCGCCCTGGGAAACGAGCGCTACTCAGGTTGCGCCTGGCGCCAGCAGGATGATACCATGAACACAGTGTATTATTTGCAGCGAATTAAGGAGCAAGAAAGAAATATGCCCGAACTTAATCTTACACCCGATGAATTGCTGGCGACGACGCGCTCGGTGCGCAAACGCCTGGACTTCTCGCGCCCTGTGGAACCAGAAGTAATTCGTGAATGCCTGGAACTGGCGGTGCAGGCCCCCACTGGTGCCAATCGGCAGGGCTGGCAATTCGTCGTAGTCACTGATCCTGAGCAGCGCAAAAAGCTCGGCGCTATCTACCACAAGGGATATCAACTGTATCGCCAGCAGACAGCAGCAAGTTATAACGCAAGCTCGCTTACCCCCGAACAGGCGGCGACACTTATAAGAGTGAGAGAATCCTCTGATTATCTGGCCGATCACATGCAAGACGCCCCTGTCCTGCTCGTCCCCTGTATGATGGGCCGCGTCGACGGCAAGTCATCTCAGGAGCAGGCCGGTTTCTGGGGATCGATTCTTCCCGCCGTCTGGAGCTTCATGCTTGCCGCCCGCGAGCGCGGCCTGGGGACGGCATGGACAACCATCCACCTTTACTACGAGCAAGAGGCGGCTGAGGTGCTCGGTATCCCCTACGAAAAGGTCACGCAAGCTGCCCTCATCCCTGTCGCCTATACCCTGGGAACCAACTTCAAGCCCGCCCCGCGCAAACCCCTGAACGCTATTCTCCACTGGGACAGATGGTGATGGTCGCTGTTGTCTCTGAGGGGAGACAGTCAGGAAAGCCGGTATAGAGTGCGAAGGAGCGTTATGGTAGCAGTTCGGACGAGGTACGTGGCGGAGAATCTCCTCCTTTCAGTGAGACGCGCGCGTTCTGTAGGATCATTCGTTCTCAGGAGAACGAGAAAGAAAGGCGAAGAGCATGTAAGACTCGCCTGCCTTTGTGGTAAATCCTTTGACAGAGAACCTCATGCATGGTACCCTTGAGTTACATCAAAGCAATTTCGCGAGATGGGTTTTGATGAAGACAGAGAGGAGTTATGGTGGAACCTGTTGATACTTCCTCGAAAGAGGCAATCCGCCGACGTGTCTGGACGCAACTGCGGTCCGTCGCACGACCAGATTCGCGTTTTCACTGGAACTTCGCTGAATTTATTGCCGACTATGAAGGTTCTGAAGTCGGGGCTGAGCAGCTGCAGGCCCTCCCCGCCTGGCAGAGTAGTCGGCTCATGTTTATCACACCGGACAATAACCTGGAAGTGGTGCGCCGCAAAGCGATGGAAGATGGCAAGCGTTTTGTCATGTCCACCTATGGCATCGCTCGCGGCTTTCTGTTCATCGACCCCGCCCGCCTTTCCCCGCACGATTACGGCTGGGCGGCAACGCTCGATGGCATGGACCGCTTCGGCCAGCCGCTGAACCTGCTGGATATCCGCTCGCTGGGTAGTTTTGATCTGCTGGTGACCGGAGCCTCAGCCGTCAGCACCAATGGCATTCGCTTTGGTAAGGGACACGGCTACTTTGATCTGGAGTGGGCCATGTTCTCCCAGGTGCATTGCCTGACCGAGGATCCGCTGGTGGTGTGTGCTGTGCATGACTGCCAGGTTATCGACCTTGACCTGGTCGGCTCGGAATTTGATACTCGTGTGGATCTGATTATCACCCCGACGCGAACTCTTCCCATCGCCAGAGAGCAGGGACACCGGCCAGGGCGCGTGGTCTGGGATCGTCTTGAGCCGGGGACCGTCGAGCGTATTCCCTCGCTGCAGGAATTGCGGCAGTGGCAATGTGAACAGAAGGGAGCAGGGTATGAGCCAGGTCTCCAGTGATCAGCCTGGGGTTGTCGAACAGCGGGGCATCGAAGTGGTGCCGGAAAACGAACGGCACGGCAAGCCGCGTGACCTCTTCTTCATGTGGCTGGGCACCAATACCAATGTCTTTTACATCATCAACGGCGCGTTGCTGATTTCGTTGGGACTCACCTTCCTACAAAGCCTGCTCATTATTCTGGTCGGCAACATCGTGGGTTTCTTCCTGCTGGGCCTGACCAGCCTGCAAGGGCCGCGCGCGGGAACGGCCACCTTTGCCATTAACCGCGCCGCTTTTGGACCCAACGGAGGACGCTTGCTCGCCTTCTTCAACTGGCTCACGCTGGTCGGCTTTGAGGGATCAGGCCTGGCACTTGCCGTCATCGCCCTGCTCACCCTGGCACATGCGGTTGGCCTTCCAGTCGCTGATGCTCTGTGGTTTAAAGCCATCATCATTGTGCTCGTCGCCGCGGTGCAGGTCTATATTCCCACGCTGGGGCACGCCACCATCATGGTGGTGCAGAAGGTGCTGGCCTGGGTCTTCGTCGCCTTTTTCCTCCTCGTCTCCATCCTTATCGCCGGGAAAGCACAGCTCACCGGTGGTCATGCTGGAACCTTTGCTACCATGACGCTGGGCTTTGCCCTCATGGTCTCGGCAGGGGGCATCTCGTGGGCCAACACCGGCAGCGATTACTCGCGCTATCTGCCGGCCAATGCCAGTCCCGCCGCCATCTTCTGGTATTCCTCGTTTGGAGGGATGCTTCCCGCTATCCTGTTAGAGATCGTGGGGGCGGCGGTGGCGGCACAACTGCCGAGTGCGTCTGATCCCATCTCTGGTTTGCCATCAGCCTTACCGGCCTGGTTTCTGACTCCCTACCTGCTGGTGCTCTTCTTCAACCTGCTGGCGGTCAACGCCATCGATCTGTACTCCTCCGGTCTGACCTTGCAGACTATTGGCCTGAAGGTCAAACGCTGGATGGCGACCCTTATCGATATGGTCATCTGTACGGTGCTGGCAGCCATCGCCATCTTCAACTCCGATTTCAACACCTTGTACGGGCAGTTTCTCTCGCTGCTCATCATCTTCCTGGCGCCCTGGTGCGCCATCTATCTCACAGACGCCTGGCTGCGCCGCAACCGCTATGACCCGGAAGGGCTGCTGGCCCGTCTGGGGGGTCCCTACTGGTATCAGGGCGGCATTAACCCTGCGGGCTTGATCGCCATGATTGGCGGCATGGTTGCCTCCGCTCTCTGGCTCAACTCGACGCTGCTGCAAGGGCCGCTCTCCAGGCTCTTCGGCGACTCCGACATGAGCGTCTTCACCGGCTTCATCGTCGCCGCCGTGTTGTATCTCTTGCTGGCACGTGCGTTCGTTCCCTCGCTCAAACCGGCGAGGGAAGAAGTTCAGCCAGCGAGCAAGTCATGAGAGGGGGAGAGGATGGAGCGAGTGTACTGGGATGAAGACATGGAAACCATCCAGCCAGCAGCATTGCGCCGGTTGGAGCACGAGGCGCTGCAGGTACAGTTGGATTATGTCTGGTCCTCTTCCCCTTTCTATCAAATCAAATTTGCTCAGGCTGGCATCAGGCGCGAAGCCATCAACGACATAGCCGATTTGCCTCTGCTTCCTTTTACTGAGAAGGACGAATGCCGGAGCAGCCAGCAGGAACATCCTCCCTTTGGCAGCTATCTGGCCTGTCCGCCAGAGCAGCTCATCCGGATTCACAAAACCTCTGGCACCACAGGCCGGGCGCTCTATGTAGCACTCACCCGCCGGGATCGCAACCTGATGAACGAGTGTGCGGCTCGCTGTTTCTGGGCGGCGGGCCTGCGTCCGAACGATACAGTAGTTCACTGCCTCAATTATCGTCTCTGGGTGGGCGGTTACTCGGACCATGAGAACCTGGAGACCACCGGCGCGACCGTCGTCCCCTTTGGTGTGGGCCAGACCGCCTCCCTGATCCAGACGATCCGCGAGCTTGGAGTCAATGCCATCAGCGCTACGCCCTCGTATATGCTCCCTCTGGCCGAGGCGGCACAGGTTCAAGGGATCAACCCTCGTGATCTTGGCCTGCGCAAAGGCTTCTTCGGAGCCGAGCCGGGCATCAGTGAGGCGGGGGTGAGGGCACGGATGGAGGAGATATGGGGCATGCGCGCCATGGATGCCAACTTCGGCATGGCCGATGTGCTCAGTATTATGGGAGCGGAATGCGAGTACCGCCAGGGGCTGCACTTCCTGGCACAGGGAGCCGTGTTGGTAGAGTTGATCGACCCTGAAAGTGGGGAGCCTCTTCCGCTTGCTGAAGGAGCCGAGGGAGAACTTGTCTATACGCACCTGCGCAAGGAGGCCCAGCCCCTGGTGCGCTACCGTGCCCGCGATGTGGTACGCATTCTGGGGACGGGGCCTTGTGCTTGTGGGCGCTCCGGTTTTCGCTTCCGTGTCCTGGGACGCAGTGATGACATGCTTCATGTCCGTGGTGTCAATGTCTTTCCTACGGCGGTAGCCAATACACTCTCGCACTTCTCACGCGAGCTTTCAGGCGAGTTCCAGCTCGTGGTTGACCATCCTCCTCCTCATCAGTACTTGAGACTGCGTGTGGAACTGGTGCAGGGCCTGACAGCCGAGCAGGTGCCAGACCTGCCGCAGCAGATCAGGCATCTCTTAAGCCAGTACCTCAACTTCCGTGCCGAGCCTGAACTGCTTCCCTATGGAAGCCTGCCACGCAGCGAACAGAAGGCGCGACGAGTCATCAGGACGTACCAGCAGTCAGGCGGATAAGAGTCCTTAGCTACTGAAGCAAAACCAGGAAGGAGTTTGTCATGAGTACACAGCCACCAGTTCTCTCGAAGGTCACGAACAGGGTGGCCCATGTGGTGATGAACCGACCGGAAGCGATGAATGCCATGAGTCGGAGCATGATTACGCACCTGCGCCAGGCACTGGAGCAGGCGCAGAGCGACCCAGACGTCTCGCTCATTGTCCTCTCCGGTGCGGGGAACAACTTCTGTGCGGGCGATGATCTCAAGGAAGCGGAGCAGCAGAGTGCCGATACCTTCCTGTCCTTGATCCTGGACCTGCAGCGGATCACGCGCCTGCTGCTTTTGGGGGAGAAACCAACCATTGCTGTCATGGATGGCTATGCCGTGGGTGGAGGCTTTGAACTGGCTCTGGCCTGCGACTTTCGTGTCGCCAGCAGCCGTGTACGCATGGGTTGTGTGGAAACGCGAGTGGGCATGGTCATTACCGGGGGAACATCAGTGCTGTTGCCACTGCTGGTTGGACAGACGGTGGCACGAGAGATTGTTCTACTTGCCAATGTCTTTGATGCCACTGCTGCCCGGCGCATGGGCTTGCTGTACCGCCTTGTCGAGCCGGAACAACTTGAGCAGGAGGCGCAGGCTTTGACTGCTACCTTGCTCAGCCGCGCGCCTCTGGCTCTACGCGAGAGTAAGCAGTTGCTCAACCGTCCATTGGAGGCCGAACTGGAGCGAGCTTTCCAGAACGAGATCGAGGCCATCATGCGTTGCTTTGTCACTGAAGATGCCCATGAAGCCACTGTGGCCTTTCGCGAAAAACGCCCTGCCGTCTTTAAAGGAAAGTAGCCAGTTGTTTCTCCGGTCGTGCCGGATGTCCCGTTAGTTTTAGAGGAGTATGCATGCCAGGAGGAGGCCTGTCTTCCACGAGCCGCTGCATCGTTTCTCTCCTGGGCATGATCAGCGCGGCATGGCTCTTGCGCCTGCTCTGGGTGCAGTATGGGCAACAGAGCCGGGCCATTCGCCTCTTCAGCAGGAGCGTGCTCAATCCCCTCACGCTCACCTTTGCCGGGCGAGCAGGTATGCCCTATGCGATCCTCTCTCACGTTGGTCGCCATTCCGGAAAATCCTATGCCACTCCTCTACTCATGCAACCGGTAGCGCAGGGCTGGATCGTTCCTCTGACGTATGGTACCGTGACCGACTGGTATCGCAATATCGAGCGGGTCGGCCAATGCCGCATCCAGTGGCAAGGGAAAAGCTTTCTTGCCGGGCGGCCAGAGCGCGTGGATGCGACTCGCGCTTTGCCCCTGTTCCCACTTGCGCTGCGACTGGCCTTGCGCATCGCCGGGATCAGGCAGTTTGTCCGGCTGGCAAGAGCATGAGCGGCAAGACGCCGCAAGGGACTGCTACTCTGCATTCCTGTGCAAACCAGAGGCGAGAACCGCCGTGAGAGCCTCGTCGATGATGGTGATAGCGGTGTCGATCTCGCTTTCCGTGATCGAAAGGGGCGGAGCCATGCGGAAGCAGTTGAGCATCCCGCCGGTGGAGCGCACAATATTCATGGAGAGGCCGCGCCGCAGGCATTCATCCCCGACGGCGATGCCCGGCGCGTCGGCTGGCGCTCTGGTCTCGCGATCCTCAACCAGCTCGATGCCGACGAGCAGTCCCTTGCCCCGCACATCGCCGATCTGCTCATGACGTTCTTGCAGTTCATGCAGGCGCGAGAGCAGATATTCTCCCCGTTGTCGGGCCTGTTCGACCAGCCCCTCCTGCTCAATGACGTCGATGACGGCCAGCCCTGCCGCAGCCGGAAGCGGGTCGGAGACGTGGGAGGTCACGTGCATGAAGCCTTTGTGGTAGCAGTCTTCCTCAATCTCAGTAGAGGTGAGGGTGGCCCCAAGCGGGATGCCGCCGCCGAGCGTTTTGGAAACCGAGAGGATATCCGGCGCCACGCCGAAGGACTCAAAGCCGAACATCGTGCCGAGGCGACCAAAGCCGGTCTGGGCCTCGTCGAGGATCAGCAGCATCCCGCGTTCGTCGCAAAGCTGGCGCAGGCGCTGGAAATACTGCAGAAGTTCCAGAAATGACCAGGAGCCAAATTATTCGACAAACGTCAGAAAACCCGTGGCTACATAGTTGCTATATTTTACGGAAAGTGCTGAGAAACGAAATATCCCAGGCCGCCTCTATCCTGGCCTGGGATGTTCCCACCGTTTAAATGGTAGCGCATACGGGAGTCGAACCCGTGATCTCCGCCTTGAGAGGGCGGCGTCCTGGACCACTAGACGAATGCGCCGTGCTCTTACCTACGCGCTATATCATAACCTGCTTCTGAACTTTTGTCAATAGGCTTTCTGGCTGGCGCTTTTCGTCCGGGCGGGGATATAGTATTCCACACAGCCCACAGGTTGACAACAAGAGTCAGCCTGTGGGCCGCGAAGCTCCGGGTTTATTGCCCCTGTTTCTCCTCTTTGTGGAGGTCGATGGAGACGAGTTTGCCTTTGTGGAAGAACTTGAAGGCGATGCGCGTCCAGCCGTCGGGCCAGAGGGGACGGATGGTGTGATCTTCCTGGCTGAGTTGCAGACCGGCGAAACCAAAGACTACAGCCTGCCAGACTGCTCCACAGGAGGCGAGGTGGATGCCCTCCGCCGTGTTCAGGCGCAGGTTCTGCAGGTCGACCAGCGAGCCTTTCAGGAAGAGGTCGTAGGCTTGCTGCGTCAGGCCCAGCTCGCAGGCCAGGATGGTGTGCAGGGCTGGCGTCAACGACGAGCCGTAGAGGTGATCGGTAATGGGATAGTAGTAATCCCAGTTCACGCGCTTCGTTTGCAGGGAGAACTGGTCGCGCATAACAATGATTAGCATCAACACGTCTGCCTGCTTGATGATCTGGTATTTCTGCACGGCTCTGACGCCGAACAGGCCCTGGTAGGAGTCGCGGCGACTCTTGTAGCGTTCCTGGTCGAGCCGTTCGAGTTTGAAGAAGCCGTCAAACTGCTCAATCAGGCCTGTCTCCTTGTTCTGAGGGATACGCAGCTTCGCCGCCACGTCGCGCCAGTGATCCAACTTCTGCTGCGTCAGGCCAAGCTGCTGGATCAACTCCTCTGCCTTGGCCGGATCGGTGCTTTCCACCCATTGCAGCGTATCGATCCCCGTTAGAATATTCCAGCGCGCCATGTAGTTGGTGAAGGCGTTGTTGTTGACGTGCTCATGCCACTCGTCCGGGCCGATGACATTGTTGATCTCGTAATCGTCACGCGCAGGGTGATATTCGGCCCGGCTTGCCCAGAACTGGGCGGTACTGATAATCAGTTCGGCTCCGTAGTGGAGCATGAACTCGTTATCGTCCGTCACGCGCCAGTAGTTCCAGGTGGCGTAGGCGACGCTGGCGCTGATATGCAGTTCAAGCTGCCCGTTCAGCACGGGGATGATCTCGCCCGATTCAGGGTGGACAATTGCACCCGGTGTTGTTTCCTCGCCGCTCAGCGTGCTTTCCCAGGGGAATTGCGCGCCCTCGAATCCGTTGTGCGCCGCCTTTGCCCGTGCCGCTGGCAGCAGGTGATAGCGGTAGAGCAGCAGGTTGCGGGCGATAGGTGGATGCACGTAGGTGAAGAAAGGCAGGATGAAGATTTCGGTGTCGTGGAAGATGTGACCGCGATAGCCGAAGCCTGTTAGCCCCTTTGCCGGAACGCTGTAGCGGCTGTCATGCGGCGAGGTGCTGATACGCAACTGGTAGATGCTGAAACGGACGGCGATCTGCGCGGTATCGTCTCCCTCGATGACAATGTCGGATACACTCCAGTAGCGCTCCCACTCCTCTTTGCTTGGTCCCAGCAAGGTCTCGTAAGGATAGACCAACGTATGATCGATGGTTTCAGTGTCTGCTCCGATGGAAAGCGCGTAGTGGATATCCGGCTCCGTGCTGGCCGCGCTACGTTCGAGAATGGCGCGCAGGTCATTGAGCGCCGCTGTCCGAGGGTCTGCCACTTCATCCCGTGAGGTATACATCACTACCACTTTCTCCGTGGTGAGTGTTTGCCCTTTGCTCAGCTTGCCGTACAGGCGAATGCTGGGTGCAATATCCGAATCGAGCACCTCTTTATGGAAATCAGGAGTGTTAGTGGTGAAGCTCATTGCCTGTACAAGCTGCACATGTGTATGTCGTGTCTGCGAGTGCAGCCAGCTTAAATCCCCTTCGTGGCCCTGATCGACGGTCTCAAAGTGCATCACGTCATAGTTGCCGACGGCAGAGTTGATAGATGCCCAGACGGTCACATCCACTTCCTCATTGTCGTCTTCGCCAGTCGTCGGCAGCTCTTCCACCATCGCGCTGTAGCGAATCGCCCCGACGTGCTCGTCCGCCAGGCTGGCGAAGCGCTCGCTGACCACCTTGAGGCGCAAGCCGGTGGCGCTTTCCCAGCGCACAATGCGGCTAAGGACACCTGTTTGCACATCCAGCGAGCGCTGGAAATCCAGTATCTTGCCCTCGTCCAGTCGAAAGCGTTCGCCGTTCACGAAAAGCTTGATTGGCAGCCAGTCCGGCACGTTTGCCAATTCCTCTTTCGCGACCGGAATAGTATCAAAGACGCCATAGATCAAGGTGGCGGGCGCTGCTCCAGGATAGCCCTCATCAAATGTGCCACGTGTTCCAAAGTACCCATTGCCAATGCTATACACTGTCTCTTTACTATGGAGTTCTTTTGGGTCGAATGTATGTTCGGTTACTTGCCAGAGGTTCACAGTTCGCCCTTTCTTAAGATAATAAATTTTGGAGAGTTTCAGCTCCTCTTCTACTTACTGAAACTCTCCAGAGGGGTTAATTTAACAGGTCCTGTAATGTTTTATTTGCAAGGGTGGGCAGTACTTTGTCTGCTTTGCCCTGAAATCGCTCGGCTGGCCCGATGCCGATGGCTCCCATGCCTCCGGTTTTGGCTGCCTCAACCCCCGCCTCGGCATCCTCCAGTACTATCGATTGCGAGGTGGGCGAATCTACCATGCCGACAGCGAAGATGAAGATATCCGGGTGCGGTTTGCTGCGCGAGACATCATAGCCATCGGCTACAGCGTCGAGATAGCTCATGATATCCAGGCGATCCAACACCGTGCGCGCATTTTTGCTGCCGGAAGCAACGGCGATTTTGATGCCCGCATCGCGAATCTGCTGCAAGAGTTCACGACCGCCGGAAACCAGGTCTTTGGGCGACATGTTCTTAATCAGTTCGTTGTAATAGCGATTTTTGCGATCCATCATCTCCTGAATCTGGTCTTCGTTGTAATGGCGTCCCCGAATAATGTACATGAGCGATTCCCGACGACTCACCCCGCGCAGGTACTTATCGTTTTCCTCACGCGTAAATGGAATGCCGAGGTCTTCGGCCAGGTGTTTCCAGGCCTCATAGTGATATTCGGAGGTATCGGTTAGGACACCATCAAGGTCAAAGATGAAAGCCTTTGGCTTTTTCATTGTGACACACTCCCTATATTCTTGTTTGTAGTTATCATTTATATATCCTATAGAAAGCCTTCCGTAAGAGAGCCTCTCTATAGTAGACGCTCTAACATTGCAGAAAGTAGCAGCATGAGCTAGAAAAATTTTTGAATCTTTTCTCCTATGCTGCCTTGCCTCTCCCTGCCGGTTCGGCCAGGGACGAGGCGGTGACGACATTATTGCTGAAAAAGAGCATTGTATCAGAAGCCACCGGGTCTCGTTGTGGCGCTAGGTTAATGCGGCGAGAATTGTTTCTTCGGGTAGCGGAGCGTTTTCGCCGTACCACAACGGGCGGCCTTCCGGCATGGTGCGAGAATCGGCATAGATCTCCAGCCCGTTGCCGTCGGGATCATCAAAGTACATGGCCCAACTGATGAAGTGGTCGACAGGTGCAACGGGAATGCCCGCCTCTTTCAGCCTGCGATAAGCCTGCGCGAAGGAGCGGCGGTCTGGTACCTCAAACGCCACGTGATACAATCCAGTGCCATGCGCAGGTGGTCGCGGCGCGTTCGGCCCCACCCGCTGCAAGGCAATCTCGTGATGCATCGACCCGCTCGTCAAAAACGCATAGCGATTATCCACTCGCTCCGTCAGGTGCATGCCCAGGAAGCGTGTATAGAAATCAATCGCCCGGTCCAGATCACGCACCTTCAAATGCGCATGTCCAATCTTCGTCGTATAGTTATCTGCCATAAATCCGCTCTCTTGCAATAAGGTAGCACTAACTCATTATACCACCTGAGAAAGATGCTTCCAATAGAAGCTGAGTTTATGGTATACTACTGTCCATGTCTTAACCCTTCGCGTCACCCATACTTAGTGATATGGTGGCAGAAAGGAGCGGTGATTATGCACCTGGAAACGCTGGTGCAGCAATCGGACGCCAACGCGCATGCTACTCCACTGCTTTTTGTACATGGAGCCTGGCATGGTGCGTGGTGTTGGAGTGAGCACTTTCTTCCCTACTTTGCGCAACACGGCTACATATGTTATGCCTTCGACCTGCGCGGCCATGGCAAGAGCGCGGGAAGGAATGGTCTCCGCTGGACAGGAATCGAGCATTATGTCGCTGATGTGGCGCAGGTAGCCAGCAAGTTGGAGACCCCTCCTGTGCTGATTGGTCATTCGATGGGGGGACTGGTTGTCCAAAAATACCTTGAGACGCACCAGGCACCCGCCGCCGTTCTACTGGCATCTGTGCCGCCAGGCGGTGTCTTTCGCACTACCTTGAGCATTGCTCGTCGACACCCCTGGCCTTTCCTCAAGGCTAATCTCACTTTGAGGCTCTATCCCATTATCGGCACTTCACAACTCACTCACGAAGCTTTCTTTTCTCCAACAATGTCCGAAGAGCAGGTTAGAACATATTTTGCGCAGGTGCAGGACGAATCGTATCGGGCTTTCATAGATATGATGATGTTGAGCCTGCCACACCCCAAGCGCGTGAAGACCCCTATGCTGGTTCTGGGAGGCGCAAAAGACACCATTTTTACCCGGAAAGAGGTGCAGGCAACGGCTCGCGCTTATCACACACAGGCAGTAATCTTTCCTGACATGGCTCATGATTTGATGCTGGAGCCGGGTTGGCAGGCGGTAGCAGATCACATACTTAACTGGCTCGCGGAAAGGAGGATATAGTTTGCCTGCTATTTTGCTGTACTCTCTGAGTGGCCGTGCGCAAAGGCTTGAGAAGTCAACGCTCTAGATTCACCAGAGCGGCCAGGAAGCCGGATTTACTCCCACTCTGCGCGCAATCTCTGTGCATGTTGTACACTGAAGATTAGCGTTGTGCTATAATCTGCGCAACGGTCATACAGAAGATGTCAGGAATGGGGGAAGTTCTCTATGGCGCTTTCGCCGCGTTTTGAGGAGGCGTTGGTCTTTGCCGCGCAGTTGCATGGGCAACAGGTGCGCAAGGGGACGGCTGTTCCTTATATTTCTCACCTGCTGGCGGTCGCAAGTCTTGTGCTGGAATACGGGGGAAACGAGGACGAGGCTATCGCTGCCCTGCTGCATGACGCTATCGAAGATCAGGGTGGGGCCGCTACCCGTGAGGAGATTCGCCGCCGCTTTGGCAACTCCGTCGTCGCTATCGTCGATGGCTGCACCGATGCCGAAGTCATACCCAAGCCGCCCTGGCGAGAGCGCAAGGAAAATTATATCGCTAGAGTGCGACACGAACCGGCTTCCGTGCGCCTGGTCTCTGCCGCCGACAAGCTGCACAACGCCCGCTCCATCCTCGCCGACTACCGCGTCCTGGGTGATGAACTCTGGCGTCGTTTCGCGGGCGGCAAGCAAGGTACGCTCTGGTACTACCACTCCCTTGTGGATGCCTACCGCGCCGCCGCGACCAACCCTCTCGTCGAAGAACTGGCGCGCACCGTCGCCGAAATTGATGCCCTCGTGGCTCAGAATGAGCAAAACAAGTCGTACTCGCCGAATAAGACAGCGTGAAAGCTGACCTGCTGACCATAGTTGCCTTTGTGTTATCTTCTTCTGGCAGCAAAACCGGTTCCTTGAATAATTCGTGTACATATTGAGGGGTTTGTGCGTTGCTACCATGGAGCAGGGCGAAGAGAAATTGCATGCGAAAGGCAGGAAAACAGCATGACCGTACCGATTGTCTTAGGAGCACCCCAGATTATCCTGCTCATTGTTGGTCTTATCGGGCTTATCCTGCTCATCTCTTCTTTGACCTCGCTGGCACACCTGTTTCACCGCCGCCAAGAGCTAGAGGAAGGTGGAGAGAGAGAAGAATACAGGCGAAAACTGGAGCGCTATCGCCACCGGCACCGGTTCAAGTGGGGGCGGGGCATGCTAGGGCTTGTGCTGCTCGTCATAGCTATCTGCCTGCTCTGGCTGGCGACACTCACGCAAACCTACCTGGGATTGACAGGTGACATCCGTGTAGCCCAGGTGCGTGCAACCCCTGTAGCGAACGAGCAGCACGAAATGTTCGTGGAACTCATCCTCTATAATAAGGATGGTCAGCAGACCTCGGACAATACCTATCTCGTGGCGGGCGATGAATGGATGTTGCAGGGCGATATCATCAAATTTCCTTCCTGGCTCAACATCCTGGGCCTGCATTCCGGCTACAAACTGACTCGCCTGGAAGGCCGTTTTGACGACCCTAACCTTGAGCGTCATGCCACTCATACCGTCATCGTGCTCAATGGCGGCGACGACCAGTTCTTCAAGACGGTACAGGAGCAGGCGTGGTCCTCTCCTTTCATCCAGGCCGCTTACGGCAACGGCGTCTTCCTGGCTCCGGACGGCAAGACCTACAACGTCTACGTTTCTCAGACCGGCCTCTACGCTGAGCCCGCGAAGTAAGGCAGCGAGATGGCAAGCAGACAGGGAAAACATGAATCAAGGCCTATCCTGATAGATGCTTGAGGACAGGATAGGCCTTTACTACATCAGAACCTGCCCCCTTCAGGGCAGCGACTTGACTGGCTGTTGACCATGTCGTAAAGCTCCTGGGGATTGTCAGGGTATTTCTTACTCATTAAAAAAATATATTATGTATCTATTGTGGGCAGATCAATAAATAAATGATATAATTTAAATATCTAAATACTACGGCTACCATGTTGAGAAGTTACTGACAAATCAATCTCTGGCCAGTAGCTTTCAATCTCTGGCCAGTAGCTTCTCTAAAGCATCGACCGTTTTTGCCCACGCCGCCGATGTGGGATCGATGAGCGCAAAATGATCGACACCTGGCAGCTCGATGAGCGTTGCCTGATCGCCTGCAGCTTGCGCTGCCTGTGTATATGCCAGGCTCACCTGAAATGGGACACGATCATCTGCTGTGCCATGAATCATCACCTGCGGCACGTGAAGTGGCAGCAGTGCGGCGGGTGAGGCGATGGCGTAGCGCTGCGGCACCTCGTCAAAGCCGCCGCCGAGCAGTTCAGTAGCCGCGCTCTTGCCCAGCCCGAGCCGCCAGCTCATTTCCAGGTCATTGACGCCCGCCAGGCTGATGACCCCGGCGAGCGGCGTGGTCGGGGCATCGAACTGTACCCTCTCTGCCAGTTGCTTGCCAGCAAGACGGGCATAGCCAGCCAGCCACAGAGCAAGATGTCCACCGGCGGAGTGCCCGATGGCGACGATGTGTTGCTGATCCACCTGTGGAAGCTGGAGTAGAAAAGAGGCCGCGTGGGCAGCGTCGAAAAAGGTATTAGGCCAGCCTCCTCCAATATCTCCTACGCGCCGGTACTCGATATTCCACGCCGCGATGCCACGGGCGGCAAGATCCCGCGCCAGCCCGGTCATAAGGGTGTAATCATAGGGAGTGCGCCAGAAACCGCCATGAATCAGTATGACAGTTGGGAATTGCCCTGCTCCACCGGGCAGGTGCAATTCTCCAAAATGCAGAGCTTCAGGCCCATATGAAAATCTCTGCACCTTTCTTCCTCCAGCCATCTCTTGCTGCTTGCCGTCGTGTGTGCTCATTCCGTGATCTCCATTTCCTATAGCCATAAGCTCTCATATATCGAAAATCCGTCAGACCCGGCATCCAGGCCGGGGTAGGTCTGCTAACTCTTTAGTCGTATGATACGATGTAGAATAATAGAATCTCAATAGGTCTGAAGTGGCTCTCGCATCTGTCATGCCATGAGAAAGCTGGCTCAAACATGTCATCGTGAGCGAGAGCGAAGAATGACATGTTTGAGCCAGCTTTCTCAGGAGGGTACGATGTCTGAATATTTCGAGTTGTATGATTATCGCTGTCGTGTCGCGGCTATGTACCGGGAGCGCAACCAGGCTTACCTGGCGGGCGAGGACGCGGAGGCGATCTGGCGGCGGTTTCGCCAGAGCAGGGATGCTCTGTTCGCGCACCACCCGCAGTCGGCGCTTGATGAGGAGCAGCGACAAGATTTTCACGGCCTGCGCTACTTCCCGTACAATCCGGCTATGGTCTTTGCTGTTGATGTCGATACCGGCGTAGAGCCTGCGAGGCAGTCTGTGGCGATGAACGCGCAGGAGAGTATGAACATGACGACGGTGGGCCGCGTACATTTTACGGTCGAAGGGCAAGCGGTCTCACTCTCCCTCTACTGGCTCGACATCTACGGCGGTGGTCTCTTCCTGCCGTTTCGCGACGCCACCTGTCCCACTGAGAGCTACGGCGGTGGGCGTTACCTCTTCGATACTATCAAGGGCAGTGACTTTTTGCCCGTGACGGATGCCCACAGCCTGACGCGCATGGTGCTCGATTTCAACTATGCCTACAACCCCTCCTGTGCCTATAATAGCCGCTGGTTCTGTCCGCTGGCACCCGTTGAAAACCGGCTGCGCGTTTCTATTCGTGCGGGCGAGCTAAAGTATCACGAATGATGCGGCTGGAGGGTTATCACTGCTATCCTGCCATCGAGCAGCTCAAACGCTGGGTTCAGGAGGCCTCGTTTGAGCTGCAGAACCCGATCAGATATGGCTCTACAATTTTTGCCACCACGGCTTCTTTGCTTGTAGTACAAGGGCTTTGCCGCGTGCAGCTTCAGTATTTGTTGGATCGAGTTCTAGGGCCGCATCGAAGGCCATGAGGGCTTCGTCGTAACGTTGTAGTTCTTGAAGCGCAAATCCTCTTACAGTCCAGGAGGGAGCATATTTAGCATCCAGGCTTAGTGCCTTATTACCCGCGTCGAGTGCCTCTTCTATACGATTGAGCCTGAAGAGCAAAAGACCCTTTTTATACCAGGCTTCTACGAGCTTCGGATCGAGTTTCAACGCTTTCTCGTAAGCGGCTAATGCCTCTTCGTCTCTCCCTAATCTGGAGAGTGCAAACCCTTTCGAGTTCCATACTTCAGGGTTTTTGGGGCTTAATTTTTGAGCTTTTGTAAAGGTTGCCAGGGCCTCATCGTATTGTTCCAAAACTAGCTGAAGCAAACCTTTGGCAAGCCACAATTCAACATTTGAAGGTGAATCCTTCAAGGCCTTATTGAGTATTCTTATCGCTTCGTCAGTACGACCCAGTGAGAATAGTATCTGGGCTTTATTAGATAGTATGTCAGTCTTGGAAGGATCAAGTTCTAATGCTTTATCATAGGCTTCCAGCGCTTCTTCGAGCCGGTTCAAGCTACTCAATGTGCCTGCTTTCATTTCCCAGATCTCGGCTTGCCCTGGATTCAGTTTCAATGACCTCTCAAAGGCTTGTAATGCTTTATCTAACTGCTTTAGCGCAACAAGTACTATGCCCTTAATGTACCAGATAGTAGCATCCTTAGCATAGAGCCTGGTGCTTTGTTCCAGTGCCGGAAGTGCCTCTTCGTATTCTTGTAAGAGAAGAAGCGCAACTCCTTTTGCAAGCCAGGCCACATACAGCTTAGATGTGATTTTCAGTGCTTCCTCCGCTGCTGCTAAAGCATCCTCAACTTGTTTCAGGCGGCCCAGAGCAATAGACCTGAAACTCCAGTCGAGGGCACTGCGAGGTAACAATTTTGCCGCTTCCTTAAACGCGAGCAGTGCTTCATCCTCTTTATTCATATCAGAGAGGAGATTGCCTTTTACCCCCCAGGCATAGACGGAGCTAGCATCTACCTTTATGGCTTCTTCGATCCAATGGAGGGCCTCTTCTTTGCGTTGTAATTTATCGAGTGTTGCCGCTTTATTAGCTAGAGATTGGCCATAGTTGGGGTCAAGGGCGATAGCTTGCTCCTGGGCGTCCAGGGCTTCCTCATAGCGTTCGAGGCCATAGAGTGCAACACCCTTACATGTCCAGGCATAGGCATCATACGGATCAAGGCTAATTGCCTGCTCAGATGCGGCTAACCCTTCCTCGTATCGTCCCAGAATGTTGAGCGCCGCTCCCTTTGCTGCCCAGGCAGTCGCATCCTCCCGGTCAATAGCGAGCGCCCGATCACTGGCGCTGACGGCATCCTCGATGCGTCCCATCTCAATAAGAGTGGTAGCTTTTCTGGCCCAGGCTGCGGCATTGCTCCCATCAAGAGCGATAGCACGGTCACAGGCAAAAAGTGACTCGTCATAACGGTTAAGCCATTGCAGTGTGCGCCCAAGACTATACCAGGCTTCAACCAGACGAGGTTGAAGCCTGGTAGCCTGTTGCAGAAGCGGAAGCGCCTCATTGTAGCGTTTCTGGGCTAGCAGAGCGTTGCTGTGTGCCAATAGGCTCTCTGCTGTTTCTTGTGGGGCTTGATTCTCCGGTTGGGAATTATCTTGTTGCGGAACACTTTGCTGTGGCGCTAATTCCAGCAGACGCAGCGTTTCATAAACAGCTTTATCTGGTGGGTAAGGCTCCCCTTCGGCTTTCTCAACTCGTTTGAAGTCTTCGAGGAAAATCCATATGACATTTTGCCCCAATGGAGCCGCGACTACGGGTAGAATGATACGCGCCTGATCTCGCCGATACAGGCTATAGGCCCAGTTACATTCATCCTTGACCCAGGGTGATTGCAATGCTGCTGGTGAGAGAATAACTATGAAGACGGGGCGATCTCGTAACTCTCGTTCGATGGTATCCATAAGTTTATGAGGGCCCATATTGTGCTCGTCGTACCAGACATTCGCTCCTGCCTCACGGAGACCTTGAACGAGCACACTGCAAAAATCAATATCCTGACGATTATGACTGATAAAAATATGCATCTGAGCCATTGGGCACCTCTTCTCTCAAGAAACGATAATTTACAACTTACTTTAAGTTCAGTATAACATTGTCTGTCCTGAGATTCCAGTAATAACTCGCTTTGATTGTTTGAGACTATCCAGTAATCGTGAGTCCATATGGTATTGGAGAGCAGATCATTGATGCAAAAGTTGAGACGAACGCCAGGTTTCGGGCTGCCTTTATCCCTGAAAAAATTATGAGAGCATCTTGATAAGTGGAGGTAGTACGAGACCGGCTTTTTCGTGGATGACCACGTCGGCGTAGTCATCGAGCGGGGTGGGTTGCAGGTTGATGATGATGAGGGGGATGTTGCGTTTGAGGGCAAGGCGTGGCAGCGTAGCGGCTGGCACGACTTTGAGAGAGGAGCCGACGATCAGGAAGAGGTCGCATGCTTCGGCCAGCTCTTTTGCCCGCGCAAGCTCGCGCTCAGGGACGCGTTGGCCGAAGAGGATGGTAGCTGCTTTGAGGTAGCCACCGCACAGGGAGCAGGTTGGGTCGACCTCACCCGCGTCGACGCGCCGTTGCAGGGCTGTGATGGAGGAGCGAGCGCCGCAGAGGGTGCAAGCCGCCTCCCGTGACGTGCCGTGCAGTTCGATGACCCGCTCCGGCGCGTGGCCAGCATCCTGGTGCAGCCCGTCAAAATTTTGTGTGATGACGGCCTGTAAAAGCTGGCGGCGCTCCAATTCTACCATGGCATAGTGGGCCGCGTTGGGCTGAGCTGCCACCACCCGCGCTGAGAGATTACGCCGCGTCTTCCAGTAGCGCTGCCGGGCCTCCGCACTTTGCTGAAATTCTCGATAGCTTACCGGCGGTATCTGCTGCCAGATGCCGCCGGGGCTGCGAAAATCGGGAATGCCCGATTCGGTGCTGATGCCCGCGCCCGTCAGCGCCACCATGCGCCGCGCCTCCTGCATCAATTCTGCCGCGTCCCGCAATTGTTCCTGAAATGTGAGCATGCTATTATTGTACAACCAGAAGGGGTTAGCTGGAAGTCTTTTCCACGTCAGAGCATTGTGCGCAAGTGAATGCACCACTTTGACTCAGGTGATGAGAAAAGCCGCGTTCATCTTCTGGCTGAAACGCTCTGCTAAGATGTGTACTGCTGCCACTCCCCCAACAGTTCGACATTTGGCTCGAGCTGGATGCCCATCTGGGCCAGCACGTGCTGATGGGCTTCGATTATCAGGGCGGCAATGTCAGCAGCGGTGGCTCCGCCCAGATTGACAATGTAGTTCGCATTGCGGGCAGAGATCTGGGCGCCGCCTCGCGTCTTTCCTGCCAGGCCTGTTTGCTCAATGAGAGTATGGGCCGTGGTTCCCATCGGGTCTTTAAAAATCGAGCCAGCATGTCGCTGGGCGGGATCATCCTCGTTGCGCTCCTGCCTCGGCTGTTGTGCAAGCGCAAGGAGGCTGGCCGGGTCTTGCCGCTGGACGCGCAAGGCCACAGTGACAACCAGTTCGGCGGGGTCTATCAGATGGCGTTTGGGCAGTACTAATTGTCCCTGCGTATCGATATAGGTAAGTCGCTGGTTGCGGAAACGACTATGGCGATAGCCCAGGTCTAGCTCATCACGCTGGTAGCGGACGAAAGCAAGCACCGGGAACGTCATCGATTCACTGGTGTCGTTGTTACAGTTGCGCGCGTCCAGGACTTCAATCCATTCCAGCGCCTGTCCTAAATGCTGGTTGCGCGTGCCAACATTGCTAATAATGCCTGCCCCAAGCGTGCCGGGAATAGTGAGGGCGAATTCCAGACCAGCCCATCCGAGAGGGAGCAGGTCCTTGAGCAAGGACTCCCAGCGCACGCCCGCCTCAGCAACCACGAGGGCGCTTTGCTCGGACTGCTCTTCCAGGTGATAGTGCTGTGTCTGCATACTGGCGACAATGCCTCGCACGCCCGCATCTGCATACAGGATGTTGGAACCGGCTCCCACGACAAGGAGAGGCCAGCGCTGGTGCGCGCAGGTGCTCACCAGGTCGTGCAGTTCCTGTTGCTGTTCAATGGTGAGCCAGAGGTCGGCTGGACCCCCAACCCCAAAGGAGCTATGCTTTGCCAGCGGTTCGTGCAGGTGCAGCCGCTCCTGAAAATGGGGCTGTAAGGCGCTATAGGCAACGCTACTCTCAAAGGCCATAAAGTCCTTCCTTTCTTTCATATTCACCTATCACATTTGCTCCCCTCTCTGGAAGGAGGTTCTCCTATCGATAAAAAGTTCATCCTTCACTGGCCACCGGCAACGTTCTATCTGTAAAAGTATACCTTAGAGGAGGTACTTTCCATGTCACAGTTTCGTGTCAAAGTATCACAAACGCATCACAATCTGTTGATCCTCAGAAGCCCCCATGAGAAAGTATGCACTGGCCCCGATTCGGAACACTTCCCTTTTGTCCAACAGGGCTTGCCTTCGATAACTTCGCTCGGGTGGCCCATCCGAGTGAGATTCTGCTGTGTCGTAATTGTGAGGGAAATGCTTCTCTCTGTGATTTTGTTGAGAGGGAACTGACATATGCTCTATACAGAGATGGGAGGTCCCGACCGGCGAGAAAGCCGGGGCGGGCAGAAAGGAGTCCTGTTATGTTTGAGTATATTCTGGTTCCACTCGATGGCTCTACCTGCTCGGAACGCGCCCTGCCCGTCGCGGCACAGATTGCTCGCGCGACGCATGGCACACTCGTGCTGGCGAGGGTAATCTCAGCGCCGATAGAGGCTGCGTGGGGCGCGCTGGGAGTGACGCAGCCGATGGAAGAGGCAGTGGAGGCGCAATGGAAGGAAGTGGAAGCGTATCTGGCGAACGTTGCCCGGCTACCGCTTCTCAATGGCATTGAGGTAAGCAGACAGATTCTGACGGAGAGACCGGCCCCCTCCATTCTCGATGCAACACAGGCCTTGCAGGCCGACCTGATTGTGATGTGCAGTCATGGGGCAACGGGTTTCAAGCGCTGGCTGCTGGGTAGCGTGACGCAGCAAGTAATACGACACAGTCCCGTTCCCGTACTGGCTTTGCGCGATGGTTGCGAGCAGCCAGCCACTTCCTATCCAGATGCCACGCGCCCCTTGCATCCTTTTACGACGGTGGTGGCTCTGGATGGCTCCCGACTGGCCGAAGAGGTGCTGGTGCCAGCCGCCACCCTCACGGCGGCCATTGCCTGCCCGGCACGTGGAGGGTTGCATCTCACCCGGGTCGTCAAGCTTCCGCCGCCCGACGAAAGACAGACCCTTGAGCCGGAGCTGAGAGAGATGGCGCTCTATGAAGCAAAGTGTTACCTGCGCGAACTGACTGATCGGTTGCTTGAAGGTCCACTGGCACATCTGAACCTGACGGTGAGCTGGTCGATAGCGATGGGTGACAATGTCGCGAAAACCCTCATCCGGGTTGCCGAGCACGGTGAGGATGTAAGGGGAGTGCGCGTCTTCGGCGGCTATGATATGCTGGCGATGCTCACGCATGGCAGAAGCGGTTTCTCCCGCTTAATGCTCGGCAGTGTCACCGAGCAGGTGCTGAGCGCTACCAGGCTGCCTCTCTTCATCGTTCATCCATCCGAAAAGGCTCCTGACTCAACTGTGCAGTTTTTGTGGAAGAAAGAAGATCATGACAGGTCGTGTTGATACAGATCGTACAGGACAGGTACAAGGTGCTCAGAAAGCTCGACCCAGAGAGAGATCTCACCGATATCATTAGCCATATCGGTAGCCAGCAAGCTGCTGACTGCATCGATTACCTCCCGGATGAAGTGCTCCTTCGAGAAGGCATAGATTCTATGGCTTTTCTCTTTACCATAAGGCGCATCGACCACAGACCAGACGTGTTTGCCCTTTTTGATTCCCAGATATCGGATATGGTAATTATGGTAATCCAGTCCGCCAGAAGCAGGCTGAATATGCAGGTTGTAATGGCTGGCCGGTTGGCGTTGGTCGTATTCTCGTATCCCCAACCATCCCTGCTGCTGAAGCAGCAGTTCCTTGCTCTTCCAGAACCATCTTGTCCGCCGGTCAGTTCGAGTAGAATGGGTTTTCCGCCACCTGGTTCTCCGGTGCATGTTTATCACTCCTTTTCATACCGCCCGTTTGAGGGTGAAGAGCGCACTCAACGAGGCGAGGCAGGAGTGCGTGCAGAACCGAGGCCATCTGCTCTATGGAGAAAAGCGGAGAAGATGGAAGAAGGTTATACGTCTGCATTCCTGATGTTTGGCCGTGCCGCCAGTTGAGAGCGCGTGAACGAAGCAAGGACAGAAACACATATTCCATAGACTGTCACTCTTCCGCGAGCGACAGGTCAACGCGAATATTCAGGCTGTCACGCGACAGCCCTCCTCTTTCCTTGCGCTGGCATCAAGCTCTAAACTGAGAGGCTTACCGGATCACCACAGCCATGAGACGTACCTTTCCTGAGTGATAGTGTCTGAACGATAGTCTTGATGAAAACATCATATCATATGAGAGAAGAGAACACACAGAACAGTGATTAAGGACTACTCACCTGCGCCGAGGTCACGGTAAAACTTGTGTCTGGCCCGGCTACCATCAGTGCTGGTTGCCCGTCTGTATAAGATGAGTCTGTCACGGTTACAGGTGTTGCTGTTGAGGTAGAACTGGCGGGATCATAGCCATCCATATGTGTTATAACTGCTACTTGTGTGCTGTTGATTTTGAAGGAAAAACTGCTTCCCTTTACGATTGTCTGTAAGGTATTAGTCTGGTTTATTCCGTGAATAGCTGAGAGGGTGCTTTGTGTCAGGATCGCGTATTTGGATGGAGTGTTGACTCCATATTTCAGCACCTCGTAGTCGCCATTACTATTAATGACGAAGGCATAACAATAGACAGCGCTTCCATTTTCTGTCAGGCGAAAAGCCAATCCATAAAATACGCTGGTAGCGCCTGTATGCTGTTCCATCTTGACGGTGTAGGTAAAGTTCGTGGGGAGATTTCCTACATCGGGGTGAGGGAAGTAGGTATTATTATCGCTCACGCTGAGGCTATACTGATTATTACTGATATCTGCGCTCAGTCCGTTCAGGTTGCCGGTTGTCCAGTTGCGGTCGTTATTGTGGAAATTTTCAGTGAATGGCTGGAGGGTGGTGCCGGTCGTTTGAATGTTGGAGCCGATGGGAAGCCAGGAGGGGTGCGTTTGCCAGATCACGGTCCCAATGACCAGCAGGGCGAGCAGGATGCTGAAGGCAAATGTGCCGGGGCGCAGCATGGCGTTGGCAGTGGTTCTGGGCGTGGTGAGTTTGCTGGCACCCGTTATCGGGTCAGTTATGGATTGACGCGGCGGGACTGGTTGGGAAAGCTGCGTCCGGGGTTGCGCCTGGGGTTGTGAGCCATAATACGAGGCCGGTGGGGAAGCGGCCTGTATCTGTGATGGTGCGGGCTGTGTTGACCAGGCCAGGGGGCTGATCGTTGCAGCGCTGTCGAACAGGGGCGTTCCAGGCGTATAGGCGCTGGGAGAAATAGCCATTTCAAGGGCGCGAGCCATCTCTTCCGCCGTTTGGAAACGCCCCCGTGGCTCTTTCGCTAGCGCTTTCGTCGTAATCTGTGCCAGCATCTCAGGCACCTGCGCGTTAAACTGGCGCACATCGGGCGCGGGAGTATGCACGTGCTGGTAGAGCAAACCGATTTCGGTGCTGGCGAGGAATGGCACGCGTCCGGTCAGCATCTGGAAAAGGACGACGCCCAGCGCATAGACGTCTGTGCGCGCATCAACCGGCTGCCGGTTGATCTGCTCCGGGGCCATGTAATCCGGTGTGCCGATCAACTGCCCAACGTTTGTCTGCAAGGGATTATGCGTGCCGCTGCCCATGATGGGCAGCGTCGCGTCTGGCGTATCGAAGAGTTTGGCGATGCCGAAATCGGAGAGCAGGAGTTCGTCGGGGTCGCTGGACGAGACGAGCATGTTCTGTGGTTTGACATCGCGATGGACGATGCCGCGCTGGTGGGCGTGGTGCAGCGCCCGCGCCATCTGTTGTGCATAGGTGATGGCGCGGCGCAGCTCAAGCGGCTGATTCCCACGCAATTGGCTGCGCAGCGTACCTCCTCCTACGTATTGCATCACCAGATAGGTGAGGTTGCCGAACTCGCCAAAGTCATAGACCGCGACGATGTTGCGCTGTTCCAGCCGGGCGATCACCTGCGCTTCCTGCTCGAAGCGCTCTTTGAAGCCGGGCTTGTCCGCCACCTGTGGCAGAATCACCTTGATGGCGACGTCGCGCCGCAGCCGGGCATGATAAGCCTTGTAGACGCGGGCCATACCGCCCTCGCCCAGCTTTGCCTGAATCAGGTAAGCCCCCAGTTGTTTCCCAATTAATGCATTGTTGTCCATCATAAGTATTTTCCCCTGCCTGTTCTCTTTTTTCAACTGATGATGGTGCAGTACCAGCTAACGTTGTCGCTATTGGCTGGACCGCTGAAGGTGAGCGTTGCCTGCGCCGAGCAGTTATTTGAAGGCACGATGATTTGCACCCGCGTTCCCTGATTCGGCCCCAGCGTCCCACTTGCCGGTTTGAATATGATGCCTGCTATGCCACTGCTTGATGATGTCCAGTTCAGGCTCAGGCTGGTGGAGCTATTGGCGATGGAGGCAGTACACGTCCAGTATCCAGAGCTAGCATTGTAGCCGCAATCCGCGTTGGCGTCGAATGTTGGTGGGCTTGGCGCTTCCACCACCAGCGTTGGCGCGGCCTGCACGGTTAGCGTCACATTCACGACTGATTGCGTGGAACCGATGGCGAAAGTAATCTGTCCTGTGTAGGTTCCCGCGCTCAGCTTTGCCTCCACGTTCGAGGCTGTGACGGTCACATTCTGCGCTGCCTTGCCTTTCAACGTGCCGCTGCTCGGATTCACGCTCAGCCAGTTGCTGCTCCCACTGGTTGTGACCGAAGCCGACCACGTAGCCGGAAGCGAGCTACAGTTGGTGACCGAGACCGTCTGGGCTGAGGGATCGCTGACCCCGGCCTCGCCCGTGAAGCTCAATGTGGTTGGCATGGCGCTGACACAGCCTGTCTGCACTGTGAAGTTGACCGTCAGTGTCTCGCTCGTGTTGCCCTGCTGGTCGTTAAACGCCACGGTGGCCGCGTAATTGCCTGCTTTCAACCCACTGGCGTTCGCGCTCACCGTCACTTGCTGTTGCCCCGGAGCCTGAATCTGCCCGGACGTGCGATCGAGTTGCAGCCAGGGAGCTGCATTCTGGTCCCAGCTTGCTATCCAGTTCACAACACCGGAACCTTCTGTACAGAGCGTCACTACCGAAGAAGTCGCTTGATTGTACCCCTCGCTGACCGGTCCCAGCGCCAGCGTAGCCGGATTGATGCAGCTCAAGCCTGTAGCGGTTGCAGTCGGTGTAATCGATGGAGATGGCGACGGTGACGGAGATGGTGTGGATGTCACCGTTGTGGTAGCGGTGGCTGTGACTGTAGCTGTCGGCGATGGCGTGGGCGTTGTTCCGGCTGTCACGACGGTAAAGGAGAGTGCTGCGCTGCGCTGGCTGATGTTCTCGGTGGCGCGAATCGTATGTTGCCCTGGCTTCCAGCTTGTTCCGACAGGGATTGTCACCGCGAAGCTGCCATCAGCAGCGGCCCGCACCACATTGCTCCCTGTCGCAAGCGACTCACCCTGTGCGACGAGTATCCAAACTTCACCCATAGTGGCAGACGAGGCAGTCTGAAGGTGTGGGGATGAGACATAGAGGGGGGTGCTGCCGTCCAGTGTCAGAGCGATGCTGCTGCCGGGAAGAAAGTGGCTGCCGTACAGGTGCAGCGTCCCGCCTGCTGACACGCTGCCGCTGCCGCTCAGTGAGAGCGTGGGAGACAAAACGGTGAAGGCGGTAGTGATAATGCTGGTGATGATAAGTACAATGGCGCTTACTATGATGAGCCACGCTGGCGCGCAGCCTGCTGGAGGGTTGGGTGTTGGCTTAGTAGGTGGCTTTGGCTGCGCCGGGTTAGGGTTAGGATTGGTTGGATGAGCAGGGGGCGCAGGATGTTGAGGTGATGAAGTTCCCACGGGCAGAGAATAACCAGCGTTGCCGGGCGTTCCCGGCGCGAAGGGGTGGCCTGCTGTTCCAGCTAGCTGGCCCATCTGCGGCGCGCCGGAAACCGATGGCACACCGCTCACCTGCGGCGTGCCCTGTACCATTGGCACACTGCCTGGCCGCGCGTCTCCCACCAGTCCGCCGACGAAGCCCAGACCCAGCAATGCGGCTCGTCGGCGTCTCTCCTCTTCCTCCTCCTGGCTGGTCGCGGCTGGCATCTGCTCCTGGGAAGCAGGAAATGAAGGATTGCCTTGACCTGCTTCTGCATGCCCTTGAAAAGCTGGCTTGCCTTGCCCTCGATACTGTGGCAGAGACGGGTTGCTCACTGGCTGACCGGCGCTGGCGACGGGGGAGAAATCTGACTGAGATGGGCTGATGACCGTCGCAAAAGGGTCGTTTGCAGGTGCGGAGAGCGGTGGAAAGCTGTTGCGTGTGAGCGAATTGGGACTGTTGACAGGCGAAGGGGCCTGCCCGCATTGCCCGCAAAAACTGGCATGCTCGGGTATATCTGCTCCACAATATTCACAAATTGCCATATTGGTCCTCCTGCACGGAGAAAATGTATCAATGCGGGAACAGGCAAGGTGAAGGATTCACCGGCTGTCTACTGCTCCATCTAGCTGATAGAACGTTTTTCGCATGCAAAAAAGCTCTTAAACAAGCATTTATGCTTATTATAGCAACGTTCGGCGTATGGAAAAGTCGTGTTTTTCACCCACCTGTTGTGAACTGTCTCACAGTGCTCACAGCAGAATAGAAGAAAGCGGCCCTTAGAGGGTGCCAGCTCTAAGGGCTGTCCGGAGGAATTGGGGAAGTGCGTGTTGTATTCCTTCCTCATTTAGGAAGACGCAGCAGGCAATAAAGGTTAAAATATAATTGTTGACTTGCTTCCACACGGAAAGAATTTGTAGTATAGAAGGTGTGAACCGTGTTGATTGTGTGATGGAGCCAGTGCAGATGGGCACTGAGGTTTGGTCTGCCTGTTCGGCCCACCTGAAGGTGAGATCATGAAGCCGTCCATTTTAGCAGCGATAGACGAAGTATCCCTCACTGGCGATGGGAATGTCGCTGGTGCGGCGGAGGAGAGCGAGAGGCAAGGATACCCCCTCTTCGAGAACCCTTTTTCCATTGAGGATATCGAGGTTTTTGATGAGGAGACACTCCGGAGTATCCTGAGCGGGAACTTCGGGGTAGCATTGAGCGACCTTGCCGTGAGCCTGCGCGCCGCGCCGTGGTCGCTGCTTTGCTCTATAAGAGAGCACCTGTCGCCAGACCAGTGGGTGACTTTTTTGTGGGATTCGCGTCGCCCGCTGCCGCCTGACGAGGTGGAGGCTGCACGTCGGCGCGTGCTCGATGATCTTTTCTGGGAGCTGATCTACTGGAAAATGCCCGAACTCTATGAGGAGTTGACGATGGGAGAGCGTATTCATCCCGGCATTTTCCAGGCGTTGGAGCCGAACATACGTGACGCGGTGGTGCTTGACGCAGGAGCTGGCAGTGGGCGCGCCTCCTTTGAAAGCCTGCGTCACGGAGCCAGCCGGGTCTACGCGGTCGAGCCGTCTCCCGGCCTGTTGAACATTCTGCGGCGAAAGCTCAGCGCGCTGCCAGAGGAGCAGCGGCGCATCATTCCGTTGCAGGGGAGTTTCGAGCACCTCCCACTAGAGGATGACAGCGTTGATCTCGCTCTCTCGTGTTCCGCCTTCACTGCCGAAGCGGGACAGGGAGGTGAAGCGGGGCTAACGGAACTGAAGCGGGTGACGAAGCCGGGAGGCAAGATCGCTCTCATCTGGCCTCGTGTCGAAGACCGGGGCTGGTTGATGGCACACAGGTTCCATTATGTTGCCTTGCCGCTGCATGAAGAGATGTATGTGCATTTTCGCTCGTTGCAAGACGCATTATGCTGTACCAGGCTGTTCTACGCCCACAATCCGGCAGTGGCGCGTTATCTCCTCACGCGGCAGCAGCCAGACGTTCCTTTCTCTGTGCTGGGCTTTAATCCCCCGCACGATTACTGCTGGTTAATTGTGAAGTAGCTATATTGATGTATGTTTTTGTCTCTTTGTGAGGCAGGAAAGGATTGAATGAAATGGGTTCAGATGCAGTGGAGGTTGTTCCGGCACCGCAGCGTGGATGGGAAGAGACACCCCCGCTCAGTCCACCATTGCGGCACTGGATTGCAGAAATGGTGGAGCAACAAACCTGGACGGATCAGTATGCCGTCCAGGTTCAAGACTGGATTCTGAAACTATTTGGTCAGCCCGGGCAATTTGGGCGCAAGATCAAGGATATCCTGAGCGGAACATGGCTTGGTCACGCGCTTCATCCTGTTCTGACAGATCTGCCTATCGGAGCCTGGACAGGCAGCATGCTGTTTGATCTGCTCTGGCTCAACGATGAGCGGGAAGGCAACGCAAGAACCGCCGAAGACATGCTCTTATTCGGCCTGATCGCGGCGGTAGGCACGGCGATCACCGGTGTGACCGATTGGAGCGACCAGATCGATACGGACCGCCGTATTGGCTTCATCCATGGCGCGCTCAACACAGGTATCGCGCTTGTAAATACAGCCTCGTTTGGACTGCGCAAGCTAGGTCTGAAGCGAGCAGGCATTGGCCTTTCCACCGTTTCCTACGTGGCTCTGCTCTTCTCGGCCTACCTCGGCGGCGAGCTTTCTTTCGCCAAAGGCATCGGGGTCAACCACGATGCCTTTGAAGGCGGTCCCAATGATTTTGTGCCGGTGATGAACGAGAACGACCTTGTCGAGGGTAAGCTGACCCGCGTCGATGCTGATGGCATTCCCGCTGTGCTGCTGAAGCAGGGCAGCACTATCTACGCCATCGGGGCCATCTGCACCCACATGGGCGGCCCTCTGAACGAAGGGACGGTGGAAAACGACATTGTTACCTGCCCCTGGCACGGTTCCCAGTTCCGCATGACTGACGGCAGCGTCGTTACCAGTCCGGCAGTCTATGCCGAACCCAACTTCGCAGTGCGTATCCGCGACGGCAAAGTCGAACTGCGCCGCCTCGATCACGCATAAACTTGCCTCTACTCTTGTTGAAGATGATCTGTTATTCTCTCTATGAGAGGAGACCAGAAGAGGATTTCAAGATCTTCTGGTCTCCTTATTTTTGACCCGGAAGGTATCATGGCATATCAAGGCTCAACAATTCCATTATATGGAGCAAATCGACTGCAACTTTCCTGCTGACACTGGCAGACCATTGGGGAAACGCTTGCCGAAAAAAAGATACTCTCATCGTCATTACCAACAGAATACGGAGCTGTAGAGATCGGGTTTGTCGTTACACAATGCGGCGGCTCTCATCAGAATCGAACATAAGCTGAGAAATTTCATCGTTTACCACCATCAGAGCTGGTGATCCTGGCCTTCAAAGTATGGAAGTTGATATGGGAAATGTGGTGCTACTCACAGGAGATCAGGCTAAGAGTGTGTATACTCAAGTTGAAGGCGACTTTTGATCCTGTCAAGAGCCGGGGCACTTTCGGAGAACGAAGTATAGAGTAGCAGCCAGATCAGAGAACATAATCTCTCTGGTTAGGTAGGAATTGTGCAATCCAGGAGGGGTTATGCTCACCAGTCAAATCCTTGTGCAATTGATCATTGTCCTGATTGTTGTCCAGCTTTTCGGATATTTCTGTAAACGCATCGGACAACAGTGGGTGATTGGAGAAATCCTCGCGGGTCTGGCGCTTGGCCCTTCACTGCTCGGCGCGTTCTTCCCGAAACTGGAGGCGGCGGTCTTCCCCACAAGCGTTTTACCAACGCTGCAAACGTTAGGCGATATCGGCTTAATCCTCTATATGTTTTCATTAGGAGCGCGCATTGACACGCATGTCATGCTGGGACAAAGCAGGAAAGCTGCACTCATTTCGCTCAGTGGCATTGTACTCCCTCTACTGATGGGAGGGACATTGGCATTTTTCCTCTACCCCGGTCTCGCCGGTTCAAAAGCTACACTTTTCTCCTTCATGCTGATGGTTGGGACGGCGGTGGCTATCACAGCCTTTCCTGTACTGGCACGCTTGCTGACGGAGAGGAATATGCTGGGAACCAGACTTGGTACCCTCGCTCTGACCTGCGCAGCCGTCGATGACATCATCGCCTGGTGTTTGTTAGCGTTAGTGATTGCCGTCGCTCAAGCGAAAAGCGTGACTACTGGCCTGTTTGCCATAGGACTCACGCTGCTCTTTATTGTAGTGATGCTCGCTCTCGTCCGTCCGCTGCTGGTTCTTCTAGATAAGCGGGTCACATCCAGACCGCTGCTTCTGGCACTGAGCATCATTCTGCTCTTACTCTCCGCCTTTACCACGAACACGATTGGCATTCATCCCGTGTTTGGAGCGTTCCTCATGGGTATTATTCTGCCGCGCAGAACCATGTTCATTGAACTGGTACGCAGCATCGATCAGACAAATGGCTTCCTGTTTTTGCCTCTCTACTTCGTCTACACGGGGCTGCGAACGCACATTGGCCTGATCCATAGCCCTGCTTTGTGGTTGATCTGCCTGCTCGTGCTTGCCGTCGCCTGCGTGGGCAAGATCAGTGGAGGAACGCTCGTTGCTCACCTGTTCGGAGATTCGTGGAAGGAATCGCTCAGCTTAGGCGTATTGATGAACACGCGGGGCCTTGTTGAGTTAATTGTACTCAACATTGGCCTCGATCTGGGCGTCCTCTCACCCACCCTTTTTTCTATGCTGGTGATTATGGCGGTTGGGACAACCATGATGGCATCCCCGCTCCTGCCCTTACTGGGATACAGGCAGAAAGTCACACCCGTGCAAGAGAGGGCAAACGATGTCGATGGGAATATACAAGAGCAAAGGCAACCTTGACCCGGATGTCCGCACAGACCCTGTCTGTGTTGCAAACAAAAGCATTTCATCTGGAGGCAGCGAAGGATGACATGCTATAAAAAAATCCCCTTATATGTCATGCTGGGCGAAGCGAAGAATCTCGGCAGCCACTTGTGTCGTCTGATGGTCACCGAGATTCTGAGCGAAGCGAAGAATGACATGTCAAAAACCCGCTCTGATATGCCGGAGCGGGTTTTTGTTTGATGGTGGGCAAACTGCCTGCTATCCCTGTTGTCCCTGGCCCTGTGTGTTGAGTGGTTCGTACAGGTTAATCAGATTGCCTTCGGGGTCCTGGATGAAGAGGGAGCGGATACCCCAGTTGGTATAGTTGGTCGGGTTGGTGATCAATTGCACCCCCTCGCGGCGCAGCTTGTTGCTCCATGCATCAACGCTCTCGCCATCGATGCGGAACTCGATCACACAGCGATTGCCATTGACATCACTGGGCTGAACCAGGGGAATTGTCTGCTCCATCTTTTGATAATCAAAGAACGAGAGTTTCACGTTATCGCCTGCCTTCAGAGCGGCATAACCGTCCGAAGTCTCCAGCACTTGCAGACCCATGGTATCTTGATAGAATTTCAGCATGGCTTGCATGTCCTGGACGAAGAGAGAAACGTGTGTCAGGGTAAGACTCATAATCCTGTGGCCTCCTTTATGTTCTCTAGCACGTGTATGTTGTCATCAGAATCGTCTACGAAAGTGGTCTTGCCGGTTTGCCGTATCTCTCTTCTATATACGTGCGGGCTTGCGTAAGCCGTTTCAGCGATTGATCAGGCTGCGCAAGTTCGCGAAGGCGTCTTCCCACGTGCGCGCGTGCCATTGCCGGGCCTCTTCCCATGCCAGGGTGTCGCGCCAGCCTGAGTGAATCAGATAGACATCGGTGCAGGGGGTGAATATCTCGTCACAGGGGATGAAGAAGACTGTCACGTGCGTCAATGGGTCGGCGCTGTTCATAAAATATTTGAACTGCGGCGGCCCTTTCCACTCGAACGAGAGAAACTTGTCAGGTTCAATGGCGGTGATTTTACAGCCGATGGTGCTGGCGTTTTCCCAATCGGCAAGGTCCCAGAACAACTCGTATCTCCCGCCAACCTCCGGCTCAACTTCCGCCAGATTGGTCAGCCACGATTGCAGGTCTTCGTTAACAGTAAACATCTCATAGGCTCGTTGCACTCCGCAATGGAGCCTCACCTTGCAGGCAATGATCCTGTCCATGGCAGCTTCTCCTGAGCTTGAATACCTGTACGTTGTCTGGCTCATCAAGATGGTCACAAAAAATATAACCTTTGAAGAAGATATTCTTTTTGTCTGCCCAAAAAAGGTAGATTTAATGATCTTGATAAGATGTTGTCTCGTATTCTGTGCAATGGTCGGTGGGCTGAGGCCTTGCTTGCAGGGAAAAAGCCTTAGAAGCTATGACAGGTAAACTGAATCAAGAGAGAAGCAGGAGATTAATGAGTATGCAAGGGCTGGATGTGCCTGATGACGTGCGCCGCGTGCTGCGCGAATACTATACATGTGAAGTAACAACCGTGAATAGCAAGGGACAGCCTATCACCTGGCCCTCTTTGCCATATTATGATGAGAGAATGGGCCAGATTGTGCTCTCAGTTTCTATTGCCTTCCCGGTCAAAGCCTTCAATGTTCGTCGCCACCGGCAGCTCTCCTTGCTCTACTCTGATCCAACCGGGTCCGGGCTGGAGCAAGCCCCTGCTGTCCTGATCCAGGGTGAGGGGACGGTCAGTGAATTGGTGGATTTCGAGAGTCCGCGTATACGAGGGCTTTTTCAGGTAACGAGCCGTCGTCAACCGGATGTGCGCCGCTTTACCTCCAACCGGTTCGTGCGCAGGCTCTTTGCCTGGTACCTCTTCCAACGGCTGGTGATTACGGTCCAGCCCCGGCGTATCCTGGTCTGGCCCCATCGTGACTTCAGCGTCGAGCCAACAGAAATCGAGGTGACACATGTGGAATGAGCAACTGGCTGCACGAGCCTGCAACTATACGAGCGGCGTGCTCAGTATTGTAGACGACGATGGCTATCCAATGAGTGTCCGCTGCACTGCCTACGCCGATGCCGCTTGTCAGGTGTTTACGTTTCCCTCCCCTCCAGCTCTGGCAGCAGACTGGCGTGGTAAGGCCTGTCTGCTCTTCCACGAGTTTAATGAGCAGCTGGAAGGTCTAAAGCAAATGGTGATCCTGGGCGAGCTTGTCTCTGAGGACGGACTGCTCACGCTACAGGTGAGCAAGTTTGTGACCGCCAATGGTCGCTCAAACACCGACCAGATGCCGCATGCCAGTTCCCCCTTCCATATGTTACAATTTTTCTTCCTCGGCAGGCGCAATGCGCGTACCTTCCTTGCCAGACGCGGTAAGCCCTGGCCGCCTATCCCCTACGACGTCATTGAACGCTTACTGGCCGAAGAAGCATGATGCTAAGCAGGTGAGATTTTCTCTTGTGAGAGAGTAGGTCGCCCTGGCTATGCTTTAACAGACACGCTACATCTGTGCTAATGTGAGAGAGGATCCGTTTTTTCCCTTTTCAAGTCATGTGCTGTCGGAGTGAAGATGGCGGCGCGCGGTTTGGCCCTCCAGTACAGATATCAAGCTATGTGTCCGGCTACCCCCTATCGTTCACCGGCGGGCTTTGACCTGCCCTATGGTGACTACTTCCAGATGGTAGTGGATGACGGGGGTCATACGCAGGCGGCTTTTGGCGAAGGGCCGAGCTATGCCGATCGCGGCAATATCTGGGCCTCGCATAGCCTCTGAACGGGTGGTTGCTTCTATTGCGACATGCCTGTTCCATATGCTATGCTGATGTTTACCAATGTTGCTTGCGCCGGCATTCACTAATGGTGAGAACGATTGCGGGCAATACGTTCTGGTAATCATCAAGTGGTGTATTTCTTAACAGTTGTGTCGACACTTCAGGAGGTCATCCTATGGAAACACCGTTGTCCCCTCTGGATTTTCTGCACCGTGCCCGGCGTCTGTATCCTGATCGTGAGGCTGTTGTGGATGAGGAACTGCGTTTGACGTACTCGGAGTTTGCTCATCGTTGTGATCGCTGGTCGGCTGCGCTCCAGCAGATGGGCGTCAATCCGGGTGATCGCGTTGCCTATATTGCGCCCAACACGCATGCGCAACTCGAATCGTTTTACGCCATCCCTCAGATTGGAGCAGTCCTTGTCCCCATCAACTATCGCCTCATCGCTGACGATTTCTCTTACATCATCAATCATAGTGGAGCGCAGGTGGTTTGTGTCCACAGTGATTATCTGCCCGTTGTTGAAGAGATTCGCGGCGAACTGCCAGGGGTGAAGCACTTTGTGGCGCTCGAAGGTCTGACCGATGCTTTGCGTGAAACGGACTGGCTGGACTACGAGACGCTGCTGGCGTATGCTCCACAGACTTTCACTCGTCCGGTGATTGCCGAGGATGATCTGCTGACCATCAACTATACTAGCGGCACAACCTCGCGCCCCAAAGGGGTGATGATCACGCATCGCAATGCCTACATGAACGTCGTCGGTACGCTCGTCCATATCCACATGTGGCCGGGAGATCGCTACCTGTGGACGCTACCGATGTTCCATGCCAACGGCTGGACCTTTGTCTGGACGGTCACCGCTGCTGGGGCGGCGCACGTGTGCTTGCGCAAGGTAGAACCCCGTGCTGTCTTCACGTTGATCCGCGATGAAGGGGTGACGCTGCTCTGTGCCGCTCCCACCGTGCTGATTGGTATCGCTAATGCTCCCCAGGATGTGAAGGACATCTGGCTTTCGTCTGAAGCCGACAAGCCGAGACAGAGGAAGGTACGCGTGTTGACAGCGGGGGCCCCTCCAGCGGCGGCGACCATCGAGCGGGTCGAAGGCGAATTGGGATGGGAGATCACGCAGGTGTATGGCCTGACAGAGACAGCGCCTTTCATCAGCATTTGCGAGCCACGACCAGAACATGCCGCGCTCTCTCCTCAAGCACTTGCAACCCTCAAAGCCCACCAGGGAGTGGAACTGATCACTTCCGGTGAACTGCTGGTCGTCGATGCAGAGGGCAATGAGGTTCCGCACGACGGAGAGACTATCGGCGAAATTGTAGCACGCGGCAATGTCGTGATGAAGGGCTATTACAACGATCAAGAAGCTACCGCACGTGCCTTTCAAGGAGGGTGGTTTCATAGCGGCGATGCGGCGGTTGTCCATCCCGATGGCTATGTCGAAATTCGCGACCGCCTCAAGGACGTGATCATCAGTGGCGGAGAGAACATCTCCTCGGTCGAGGTTGAGGGCATTCTCCTGCGTCACCCGGCCATTCAGGAGGTCGCGGTGGTGGGTATGCCCGATGAGCAATGGGGCGAGGCTCCCCACGCCTTTGTCGTCGTCAAGGAAGGGCAGAACGTGACACCGGAGGAATTGCGCGTCTTTGCTCGCAATAACATGGCACATTTCAAGGTGCCGAAGTCATTCACCTTTATCCCTGAATTGCCCAAGACTGCCACCGGCAAGATTCAGAAATACGTCTTGCGCGGCGGCAGAGCGGCCATCTCCGCGCAGTAATTCGTCTGGGGAAAGAGAAGATGAGCCATTAGTCTCTGTCTGTTGCTTAACGCAGGCCCATATGTCGCGAGAGGAGGAAGGCGCTGAAATCGGCTACGCTGTCAACGTCGCCCTCCTCAAGCATATTGACGATCTTTTTGACCACCATGCGGCGCGGCTGACCGCCGGTTGTGGGCAGCGTAAAGCCGATGGCGCGGGTACTTTCGGGCATGCGTTCCTGGCGAATCTCTTCGGCGAACAGTTCTAGCAGTTCGGCAATGTCCATGTCAAGCGCCTGCGCCAGGCTTTCCAGCACCTTCGCCGAGGGATATTTCTGCCCGCGCTCGATCTCTCCGACGTAAATTTCTGATAGGCCCGCTTTATCGCCCAGTTCTTTGATGGTGAGGTGGCGATCCTGCCGTTCTCGCCGCACGACGCGTCCGATGGTCTCCTGCAAATCCGCCATAATGTTGTGCTCCTGTATGATTGCCGACGAAACATCCGTTGGCCGATAAATCGGAACCTACGGCTTAGTTGGCCTATGCTCTTAGCATATCTGCCGAGTGAGCTATGCTGTCAGCATAGATGTTCTCTATCATCATATGCTATTCGCATGCTATATTCAAGTCACAGGTAGGTGTTACCTTACAAGGCTTTCTTAAGCAGAAGGAGGATAGAGTTGTTTACGATGAAGCCGCTTCGACAGTATATGTCCGGGCAGCCGGACGTACAGCCAGCATTACATGTACCGACGGTGTATGAAAGTGTGCCGGTCGAACTGCCTGAGTGGGAGTATCAAACGATTACGGTAGATGCGCGAGAGGAGGGGCTGCTTCCGGCTGAGCGATTGAACGAACTAGGCCAGGAGGGCTGGCTGCTGATCAGCGTGCTGGATCAGGGTACTACGGGACGCAGTTCGCAGGTACATTACTACTTTGTGCGCCAGCGTCTTACTGAATCTAAATAGTCAAGAATGAGAGGTGAAAGGTATGGCAACGAGTTTAGTAGTTCCAACCGTGATTGAGTCGACGGGGCGCGGCGAGAGAGCCTATGACATCTTCTCGCGTCTGCTGCGTGAAAACATTATCATGGTCAACGGGCCGATTGAGGAGAATATGGCGAGCCTGATCGTAGCGCAGTTGCTCTTCCTGGATGCCCAGGACAGCGACCGCGAGATCAACATGTACATCAATTCCCCTGGTGGAACGGTCACAGCGGGACTGGCGATTTATGACACGATGCGTATTCTGAGGCGTCCGGTGGCGACTACCTGTGTGGGGCTGGCCGCCAGCTTCGGTACGATCCTGCTCATGGGAGGTGATCGCGGACGGCGTCGTTCCCTGCCACATGCGCGTATTCACATGCACCAGCCACTGACGGGCGGCATCAGCGGACAGGCGACGGACATCGATATCGCGGCCCGCGAAATCCTTCATACCCGCGAGGTGCTGAACGAGATCATTCATCACCACACGGGACAGCCACTGGAGCGTATCAAGAAGGATACCGAGCGCGACTTCTACATGAGTGCGCAGGAGGCGGTCGAGTACGGTATAGTTGACGAAGTGCTGCCCCTGGCGGAGAAATAAGCAGCGTTAGAGTGGTTCGATCCTGATGTAGTCGAGTTCGAGCCACTCCGGCGTGCTGGCGACGGTGCCGAAACGGAGCGTGCCGCGTGGCGTGGCAACGGCGTACTGGTTGTCGATCCAGGCGACGAAACCGAGCGGGCGCGTGGGGGGGGACGCGGCGCGCAGGACGAGCCTGTCATCCGCCCAGAAGAGCGCGTCGCCGCTGCGCCATTCGAGGCGATAGGTATGCCAGTCCGCCAGATCGACGTTGAGCAGCGCCTCTTGCGCCCCGCTGAGGCGCTGCATCCAGCGAGACGCCACTTTGTCGTCGCCCGTCAGTCTGGCCCATACCGCGCTTAAGGCCAGCGGTGCGGTGGAGATCATTGACTCGACGCGCATGCTGTGTACCACCTGTGCCTTCCAGCCCCAGCCGGGCAGGCCGGGAACGAGCGCCATGTTCGAGGGTGGTGAGGCATAGAAAAACCAGACCGCTTCGGGGAGCATGAGAATGTCGCCGCGCACGGAGAAAGGGTAGTTCCAGAAGCCGAAGCCCGCCGTGCCGCGCAGGATGCCGCCTGTTTCGGCGCTGCTGGTTGCTGCCGGGTGTGAGGAGCGCGCTCGCGTCTCCATACACAGCGGAGGGCGCCAGGGAAAGGACGAGCGGGGCAGGGAATCATAGTCGTCGATCTGCGCGTCGGCGTATTGCCCTTGCTGCACGGCTGCCAGGCTCAGGCGCAGCTTCGCACCAACAAGCTCGATTGAGCCGGGCCCAAGACAGGTTTGTGTCCAATGTTGAGCTATGCCCTGGCTGAAATCTTCAAACATAGGGAGCTGCTATGAGACTGTAGTCAGCAGCAGCAATTCCTCCTCTAGCTCTCGCCATACGATCTGTTCCGCTTCGTTGTTGTTGACTGGCTGGTGTCTCTGGGCTGCCTGTATCATCGTCCTGGCGACACGCTGGCGGTAATTCGCGAAATGCTTGCGCTGGATTGGATGCGGCGGCATGACGTGTAGCTCGATGTTCTGAGGACTGTAGAAGTCCTGCGGCTCAAATGCCAGAGCGAGCAGGTCGGCGTAGTGTTGAACGAGCGTAGCCCGGGTTTGTGAGAGGAAATAGTTCACCTCGACACTGGAAACGAGCAGGCAACCCGCAACGCGTCCGGCATAGAGGATAGGATGGGCGAGGGCGCTTTTCTCGTATTCGCCCGGTGTGGTCGGCACAAAGGTATTGTCTGAGGCAACGTCCTGGTTGGCTGCCGGATGACACAGGGAGACGGCGTAGCCCGCGAGCGATTCCGCGCCCAGGAAGAGGGCTTGCTGCTCCAGGTCATTGGGCCAGGGGGGAGTGCCCACACCAATGCTTTCACGCAGGCTGCGTACCTTTGTGTTGCCCGGCTGGGGTGGCATGCAGCGCACGACGACGACTGACATACCCAGGCGGTCTGGATCGAGCTGGCTTATTGCCTGCTGCAAGATCAGGTTGCCGACGGACCAGAAACGCAGGCTTTCTACGGAAGAGGCGCGCGCGTTTAACACGCGGAGGTAGAATGCTGAAGGGATTTCTTTCGCGCTTTCGTCTTCAAATGAGGTGAGGTCTTCAAATCCCCTTTCAAAGCGTAAAAGGTCGAGGAACTGATCGCGGTACTGGGGCAGCGCGTTGAGCAAGTGCTGCATATTTTGCGGGCGCGGCTTCGTTTCTCCGCTGATCCAGCGGTTTAATGTGATAAGACGTATCCCCAGGTCTTCGGCGAGACGCTGCCGCTCGCGTGAGTCACTCAGAATATAATTCAATAATTCTCGCCATGTTTTTGCCTGCTGCATTGCTCTGACCCTGCTACTGAAAATGCCGCTGAAAATATACACACATGATACCAGTGAAGCCACGTACCCGTCAACGGCTTTGCCAGGCAAATAAACGAGGAATCGCGGGTTATTTACACATTTTTAATGGGAAAGGCGCTGGTTATGGATAAAAGTATATTACCTGCACCTGTTTTTGAATTCTTGTATAATCAACAAAATATGCAAAAACGTGAGCAGGCTAGCCGGGTTGCGTCTCTGCGTGCTCATTGTACCTGTTGCCCGCTTCCTGGCTCAACCCGGTCAGGAAAGTTTCGGCCACAGGCCTCTTGCTCTCTTTTCCGTTGTGACGATTTCTCCCTCGAAGCTCGGCGGCTGGGGGTGCCGCGCCAGCTTTCCCGCCGCCATCAGCAAATCCACTCCTGCCCCTATTATTGCTAACGGCCCCGGTTTATTTGCCATGATTTCTCCTTTTCATTGTGCCCATGACTTCTGAAGACTATCTAACCCTTCCCTAAATAAAATAAGCTATACTTTTAAATTTGTGCAAATAAATGAATTTATACTATAAACTCAGGTAGACGTACTGGCGCTGAGATATATGCTTGCAAAAAAAGCCAGAGTCAGGCATACTCTAATGAGAACAAAACAAAAAGTATTCTCTGTATGAAGGAGTAGAAATTATGCCTTATCGCGCTACCTGTGTTGCAGGTGACCCGCTGGAGTATTTCCAGCAGATGAGTGATGAAGGCCCACGTTTACGCGTGGGCGATGTTATTCTGCGTGTCAATCACAATCCAAAAGAGGTTTTTTCCCGCCTGATCCGTTTTGCTACCAATAGTGTATGGAGTCATTCCGCCATTTTCTATCTTCTCAATGATCCGACAAAGGGATTTGATAACATCTTTCTGGTAGAGGCCACGACGAAGGGCGTGCGCGTCGCGAGCTGGCGTCACGAGGTGTACCCGTTCAAGGAGTTCACGGTTGGCATCAAGCGCCTGCCGCTCGGCTGGTACGCGGAGACGGCATATGAAAAATCCCGTCACGACGCGCAGGACCATGAGGATAATCACGGCATCTTCTACATGCGTCACGTGCGCGGCATGGCGCTCGATCAGGTCAACCAGCTCTATGATCACAAGGTAGTCTATGAACTGAGCGCCCTGTATGTCGAGCGTGTCGCGCAAAAGCACCTGCCGGACATTCCAGGTGTTGCTGACGCTGCCGAGAAAATCGCGGCACTATTTGAAAAATGGGATGAGGAGGGCGATACAAAGCAAAGCATGCTGCGTTTCATTTGCAGCGGCCTTGTGCAGTACAGCTACTTCGAGGCGCTGCGCAGGCGTATCATCAATGATCTGGCAGTTCCAGAGAATCAAGAAGCGGCCTTGAGCAACATGAGCAATATGGAGCGTATTCTCTTTCGTGAAGATCCTGAAGGTGTCTTCGCGGAGTATGTCGCCCAACTGCGTTCAGGAAAACTCAATATTGCCGACCCCGTTCCCGATGAGGTACTGAATTTGCTCAAGACCGCAACGCCTGCCGATTTTAACAATAGCGACAAGTTGGAGTGGAAATATCTTATTCGCGAGGGCGTTGTCTGGCAAATCGACGAGGCCCCTGAGGGCTACGAACCGCGTGACAGGGATGAAGCAACCGTACTGGCAATGTTGCTGCCGGAGCATCGCAGCAGCAAGAGCAGTGATAAAAGTGACAATACAGAGCAGGAACAGAAACAAAGTTAGAAGAAGGTGAGATGCGGATTCTGGTCTCTAAGGACGAATTGACTGAATCTGTTAGCCAGCAACATCGCTTTTCAAGCTGAAATATCCTACTCTTGCTGATAGATGTTTTCTTTGCGTGTAAAGGACTTGTTTTCGCCCTGGAGCATTTCAGGAGGAGATACGACATGACTACTGGCAATGAATCAGAGCAGCAGACGATGGATGGTTTGAAAACCGGGCGGGACGGGGCGGTCTTCATTGTGACCATGAATCGCCCACAGGCGCGCAATGCTATTCATTTCCCTATGGCGCAAGCGCTGGCACGGGCTTTTCGTGAGTTCGATGCCGACCCATCGCTTGCGGTGGCTGTACTCACGGGCGCGGGGGGCACCTTCTGCGCCGGGTTCGATCTCAAAGCGGTTGCCGATGACCGGCAAAACCTTGTTGTTTCGACGGAGGGGGACGCGCCGTTAGGTATTTCGCGCATGCTGCTCAGCAAGCCTGTTATCGCGGCGGTGGAGGGCTATGCCGTGGCGGGTGGCTTGGAAGTTGCGCTCTGGTGCGATCTGCGTGTCGCTGCCGAGAATGCAGTCTTCGGCGTCTACAATCGCCGCTGGGGTGTGCCACTCATCGATGGTGGCACCATTCGCCTGCCGCGTCTCATCGGTCAGAGCCACGCGCTCGACATGATTCTCACCGGACGCGGCGTTTCCGGCCAGGAGGCGCTGACGATGGGTCTGGCTAATCGCCTCGTACCACCCGGCGAAGCCCTTGCGGCTGCCCTCGCCCTGGCAAATGAGCTGGCGCGTTTCCCGCAGCTCTGCATGCGCTCCGACCGGCTCTCTGTCTACGAGCAATGGTCGCTTTCCCTCGGTGAGGCCCTGCGCAATGAGACCCTGCACGGCCTCGAAGTGATGCAATCCGGTGAAGCACGGGTGGGTGCGCAGCGTTTCAGAGAAGGCCGCGGGCGACACGGGCGCACCGACGATATCTAGTCGTCAGGATGACTTGATGATCCCATATTGCAGCCTCATCAGCAGCTCACCCATGCGAAACTGCGTCTATAATAGTTTTCGCACAGGTGGGGTCTCCGGTATCGTGATTAGTGGTAATTGGTTGTTTGCGTGCTGCCTTACAAGGCCCAATCTGGCTACTGGCTTTATAGCAGGCTCTTTTCCCCTCCGTCCAGCAAGAAGCTCTGCTGTGAACTTGCGCCTTGTATAGAACGTACAATAAGATGTGCTATAATAGTGCAGGTATTTTCCCTCTCGTGGCCTTTTGCAATCTGAAATAGCTGCATATACCGTCGTGTGATCGAGAAAGAGGGCCGGGAATGGCTGACTTTATGGGTCTGCGGCTTGGGAACTATCAGTTGGAGCGCGTGCTGGGTCAGGGTGGTTTTGCCGATGTCTACCTCGGCAAGCATATCTACCTCAATACGCAGGTCGCGATCAAAGTGCTGCAAGCCCGGCTCACCAGCGAGGATACAGAGGCCTTTCTCAATGAAGCCCGCACGATTGCCAGCCTGATGCATCCCAATATCGTGCGCGTCTTCGATTTTGGCATTGAAAAAGACTTACCTTATCTGGTGATGGATTACGCCCCGCATGGCACGCTGCGCCGTCTCTTTCCCAGGGGCGTTGCGCAGCCTGCGGCGAAACTGGTTCCTTACGTCAAACAGCTCGCCTCCGCTTTGCAATATGCGCATGATCGCAACCTTGTGCATCGTGATATCAAGCCGGAGAATATGCTGGTAGGACGCGACAACGACGTCTTGCTCTCGGATTTTGGGATTGCCACCATCGCCAAAAGTTCGCAATCGCAGCACGTCGAGACAGCCGGAACCGTCATCTATATGGCTCCCGAACAACTGAAAGGCAGGCCTCGACCAGCCAGCGATCAATATGCTCTGGGCATTGTCGTCTATGAATGGCTGAGCGGCAGCCCGCCATTTCAGGGGACTTTCACCGAGGTAGCCAGCCAGCATTTATTTGCCGAACTGCCGCCGCTGCATCAAAAGGTGCCATCAATTCCTCCGGCGCTTGAGACAGTAGTCAGGCAGGCGCTGGCGAAAGAGTTTCACGAGCGTTTCGTCACGGTTGCGGAGTTTGCCAGCGCCTTTGAAAGAGCATGCTCGCTCCCACCGGCCAATCCTGCCTCGCCTGTTCCGCTCTCCGCCCATGATGCTTACATGACGGTTTCCACGCTATCGCAGGCGACAATTCCCACCGTTTTGAATACTCCCCCAGAGTCGGCGTCGCAGGCTTCTGCCTCTGTCGCTCCCCTTGCTCCGGCAGCATTACAGGCATCGCCTGCTATAACACCACATAATGTAACGCCGGGTTCGCCTCCCCTTGCTCCAGGTATTGAGAGGCAGCAGGGAGTTTCGCGGCGGAGAGCTTTGTTTGGCATCGTTGGGGGACTGGTCATCGTTGCCGCCGGTGCGCTGGGAGGATATGAGTTTATTCATACACAGGGTACACCGAAAAGCCCCGGTATTCCTCCAAACTCCACGCCGGGTACGCCTGTACCCGACCCTTCGCCCGCGCCAGCACAGGGAACAACTCTGCTGACCTATCGCGGGCATCGCGGCTATGTTTATTCTGTCACCTGGTCGCCTGATGCGAAGAACATAGCTTCCGCCAGCTACGATCAATCAGTGCAGGTGTGGAAGGCTGCGACCGGAACGCTTATCTTCAGCTACAGCCATAATGGAGCAGCCAATTCCGTCGCCTGGTCACCGGATGGTTCGTTTATCGCTTCCAGCGGTGAAGATGCTGTTGTGCGGGTCGTCAACGCGAAGACGGGAGGCAGTGTCCTCGTCTATCAGGGTCATACAGCTTCTGTCTACGAAGTAAAATTCTCCCCGGATAGCAGTCGCGTTTCTTCTGTCAGCGCGGATAAAACGGTGCGTGTCTGGGATGCGCAAACGGGAAACACTGACATGATTTACACAGGCCACAGCGATGTTGTCTGGGCAGCGGTCTGGTCGCCAGACGGCTCAAAAATCGTCTCCGGGGGTGCGGATAAGACCGTTCAGATCTGGAATGTCTCAACCGGCACGCCACTGTTGACCTACAAAGGTCACAGTGCCGCTGTAAGGACGGTGGCCTGGTCACCCGATGGGCGCTATATTGCCTCCGGTGGCGACGACAATACTGTTCAGGTCTGGGATGCGCAGACGGGCAAAATGCTGTTCACCTTCCAGGGCCACACCGATCGCGTCTGGGCTGTGAATTGGTCGCCCTCCTTCATTCGTCTTGTCTCCGGCAGCAAAGATGCCACAGCCCAGGTCTGGGATGCCCTCAGCGGCAACCACCTCTACGTCTATCGTGGCCACAGCGATACCGTCTTCGACGCCGCCTGGTCACCCGCCGACGGTACACGCATCGCCACCGGCAGCAGCGATTCCACAGTGCAAATCTGGGAAGCAGTGTAGGCCTCGCCTGTGGCTTACTCACCCGTCTCATAAGATGAGGTGACAGAGAAGGATTTACTATCTATATCAGTTCCGGCAGGTATCTGGGCACGTATACCTGCCAATCCCAGAATAAATGTGAATTGGGGATCGCTACTTGTGACATCCCTTGTGCTGGCTCGGCCTCGTTGGAAAGTATCTGCTGCATATGTTGCGCTTGTAGCAGGCGTTGTTGTCCCTCTGACTTGAGGCGAAGATGTGCTTCGGACTTTGGGGCCAGCGATAGCGTGAGTAGCTGATAGCAGTTTGTCGGCAATGCCAGGAGCCGCTGATATCTCAGTTTGCCCGGCGTTTACGGCGCACCCGGTAGACAATATCCTGCCATGTGAACTATACTATGCCGGACGACTCAATAAGCAATTTAGACGCTTTCTGTCAGGAGAGATTTTGTATAGTCAGAGAGGGTTGATATGTCGAACGATTGTGATGTATTAATTGTAGGTGGGGGGCCTGCGGGCCTTGCCGCTGCCGAAGCCGCCGCGCGGGGCGGGGCAAAAACGCTCGTGTTGGAGCGGCAGAACGAGATTGGCTATCCTGTGCATACGAGCGGGGGAAGCTGGGTCAGCGATATGAAGGCACTGGGCATTCCAGAACATCTCTATCACCCCATCAACAAGGTATTTTTCCTCTCGCCCAGCCGCGAGGTGCCTCTTTTCTATAATCCCGCCGTTGCCTGCGTCATCGATGTGCGCGGTGTCTACCAGCATCTTGCCGGGTGTGCCGTTGCCGCCGGGGCAACGCTGCGCGTGCGCCATACCGTTGAGCAGACTTTGCTGGAAGAGGGGCGTGTCGTGGGAGTTACGGCGAAAAATCATATCAGCGAGCGGATCACGCTGCGCGCGCCGGTAACAATCGATGCCAGCGGCTTCTCGCGCCATGTCGGTGTGCGCACAGAGATGGGAAATGCCTTCCATCGCTATGGCTACGGGGCGGAATATGACCTGTACGCGCCGAACTACCCGCAGGATGAGCTGTATCTCATTATGGGCAGCAAATACGCGCCGAATGGGTATGCCTGGGTCTTTCCGAGAGGGAATGGACGCGTGCGCCTGGGCGTAGGCGTGCTGCATCCCGACAGTGAAGAAGACGCACGGCTCTACCTGGACAGCATTATACGCGACATCCCCCGGCTTGCCGAAAAGTTCAGAGGTGCCAGTCCCGTTGAATATCACACGGGCCTCTTCCCTTCCGAGGGGCCGCTTGAGCGTTTCTCTCGTGATGGCTTGCTGCTGGCTGGCGACGCTGCTGGTCATGGCTCGACCCTTGTGGGTGAGGGGATTCGCTTTGCCATTTATGCGGGCCATATGGCGGGTCAGGTCGCAGCCGAGGCGATCAAGGCGGGCGATACCTCCGCTGGCTTCCTCTCGCGCTTTGACAGGAGATGGCGGGCGCGTTTCGGGCGCGATATGGACATTGCCTACATGATTAACAAACACATCGCGCAATACAGCGATGAGAAGTGGGATGACGCGCTCGACTTGATGCAGCGGCTCACGCCCGCTCAGGTGGCGCAGACGCTGCGTGGTGATTTCAGCGCGGGCCTCGTCATGGGCATCCTGGCGCGCAACCCTGGTCTGGTTGCCAGCGGTGGCAAAAGGTTCCTCGACCGTATGTTGGAACGCATCAACAGGCCAACTCTGCAAGCGGTTGAGGGGTGATATGTTCTGGAGGGGAATATGCTGCGGGCAGTGGGTGTTTCAGTAGGTAGGAAGGAATATCTAGTCCTAGCTACTGAAGGAGTATTTGCGCCAAACATGCAAACAACAGGTACCTCAGCCGAGACACAGGAAATCATCAGGATGTATGCCACTACCTGGTGCGGTGATTGCCGCCGGGCCAAACGTTGGTTTGATACGCAGGGCATCCCCTACGAATATATCAATATTGAAGAGGATCCCGAGGCGGCGGCATTTGTCATGAAGGTTAATGGTGGCATGCGCAGCGTCCCGACTATTATCTTTCCCGATGGTTCCGTTCTCGTCGAGCCTGGCACGCGCGAGCTGGCCGCAAAGTTTGCAAAATAGTCTCATACGTGCCATAATGATGACGCCTCCACGGTTGTTGGAGGCGTCGTCTTCTTTTTGGATTTTATACGCGTCACCCTGTGCTTCAGGAGCATTTCACGTCATGCAAGAATATACACCACTTGATAACGCGCAGCAAGCGGCGGCAACAGGCGATATGCGGCCCGAAGATTTTCGCCGTTACGGACACCAGATCGTAGATTGGATCGCCGATTACCTGGCCGATGTAGGCAGCTATCCCGTTCTGTCTCAGGTTGCTCCCGGCGATATTCGTCACGCCCTGCCTGCTCAGCCGCCGGAGCAGCCGGAGGCGATGGAGGCTATTCTCGCCGATTTTGACCGTGTGCTCATGCCCGGCATTACTCACTGGAACTCGCCGGGTTTCATGGCCTATTTTGGCATTACCGGCTCCGGCCCCGGCATTCTGGGCGAGATGCTTTCTGGCGCGCTCAACGTCAATGCCATGCTCTGGCGCACCTCTCCGGCTGCGACGGAACTGGAACAGGTGACGCTGGACTGGCTGCGCCAGATGCTTGGCCTGCCGCATCCGCTTTTTGGCGTCATCAACGATACCGCTTCCTCTGGCGTCCTCTATGCCCTGGCGGCTGCGCGTGAGGCCATCCCTGACCTGCACATTCGCCAGCAAGGCATGTCTGGTCGGCCTGATGTGCCCCGCCTGCGCTACTATGCCTCGCAGGAGGCGCATTCATCGGTTGAAAAGGCGGGCATCGTGCTGGGTGTTGGTCAGGAGGGCCTGCGCAAGATTGGCGTGGATAGCGAGTTTTGTATGGATGTTGCCCGGCTTGAGTGTGCCATTCAGGAAGATAGCGCCGCTGGTATTCGGCCATTCGCCGTCGTTGCCACCGTTGGCACCACTTCCACTACCAGCGTTGACCCGGTGCCGGAGATTGCCGATGTCTGCGAGCGTTATGGCCTCTGGCTGCATGTGGATGGAGCTTATGGCGGCTCCGCTGCCGTTGCTCCTGAGATGCGCTACGTCCTGGCGGGCTGCGAGCGTGCTGATAGCCTGATCGTCAACCCGCACAAATGGCTCTTTACTCCCATCGATTGCAGCGTCTTCTACACGCGCAAGCCCGACGTAGTCAAGGCCGCCTTCAGCCTGGTCCCCGAATACCTGCGCAACGCCGAAAGCACAGGCGACGAAGTTCCCAACCTGATGGACTATGGAACCTCGCTAGGTCGCCGCTTCCGCTCGCTCAAGCTGTGGATGATTATGCGCTACTTCGGTGCGGAGGGCCTGGCTGCCCGCATTCGCGAGCATATGCGCCTGGCTCACCTCATCGCGCAATGGGTCGACGAAGCGTCGGCTTTTGAGCGTATGGCCCCCACCCCCTTCAGCACCGTCTGCTTCCGTGCGCATCCACAGGGGATGGACGACGAGGCCGCGCTGGAAAGTCTGAACGAGCGTATTATGAACCGCATCAATGCAACGGGCCGCTTTTTCCTTTCGCATACCAAACTGCATGGCAAGTACACCATTCGTATCGCCATTGGCAACATCCGCACCACGGAGCAGGATGTGCGCGCTCTCTGGGAAGAGTTGCAGGTCGCTCTGGCTGCTGAACTGGTGGCATGACATTGGAGGAGCCTCTCTATGGGACAGAAGCCGGGACACCTCAGGCTGATGCATGCGGCCCGTTTCCAGGAGGAGGAGGTCGCGAATACCTATCACCTGCGGCCCTCGTATCCAGCCGAAACCTTTGATATACTCTTGAGTTTAATGCGCGGGCAATCGGGTGCTGTGCTTGATGTTGGCGCTGGCACCGGCGATGTGGCCCGTCACATGGCACCTCGCGTTGAGCGGGTTGACGCGGTTGATTTCTCACGGGCGATGATTGCCAGAGGCAAGCAGTTGCCCAATGGCGACCACCCTCATCTCAACTGGATTTATAGCCGCGCCGAGGAGGCTCCACTCTCTCCACCCTATGCCCTTGTCACGGCGGGCCAGAGCCTGCACTGGATGGATTGGGAGGTGGTGCTGCCCCGTTTTCGTGAGGCGCTCACTGCGGCGGGCTTTCTGGCTATCGTGAATGTAGAGATACTTGCTACATGCTGGAACGACGAGCTAATCAAGATCATCCGCCGTTTCTCGACCAACCCTCATTACAAGCCGCTCGATCTCATCAAAGAATTGGAGGAGCGCGGTCTCTACCGGCGTGAGGGAGAGCAGCGTACCGCGTCCGTTCCCTTCACGCGGTCCCTCGAGGATTACGTCGAATCGTTTCATGCCAGAAGTAGCCTCTCGCGTGGCGGTATGGGACAGGAAAACGCCGCCGCCTTTGATCGCGCTGTCGCGAGCCTGGTAGCCCCCTTTACCACAGAGGGACAGGTCACATTGGAGATAAACGGCCATGTTGTCTGGGGGAGACCGTGCTGATGTTAGAATAGATAGAAGAATACATTCTGAGAGAGGAAAGAGATCATGTCGCTGCATCCCGGGCTTGTAGGAGGCCCAATCTATCTCGATTACAACGCGACAACCCCGGTTGACCCGGTGGTGGTCGATGCCATGCTGCCGTACCTCGCGTACCAGTTTGGCAATCCGTCAAGCACGCATCGTTATGGGCAAACAGCCCATCAGAGGGTTGATATGGCGCGCCAGCAGGTGGCCGCGCTGTTGAGTTGCCAGCCGGGCGAGGTGACGTTTACCGGCGGCGGCTCGGAAAGCGATAATCTCTCCATTCGCGGCGCTGCGCTCGCCGCATTGGCGCGGGGACGAGGCAAGCATATCATTACGCAGGTGACCGAGCACCCGGCGGTCATCAATACCTGTCGTGCCCTGGAACGGCTGCACGATTTTCGCGTCACCTATCTGCCTGTCGATGGTTATGGGCGCGTCAATCCTGCCGATGTTGAGGCTGCTATTGATGAGCAGACGGTTCTTGTCACCATTATGCATGCCAATAACGAGACCGGTACGCTGCAACCTATCGCGGAAATCGCGCAGATTGCGCACGAGCATGGCGCGCTCATGCATACAGACGCCGCGCAGTCGGTGGGCAAAATTCCTGTGCATGTAGCCGAGCTGGGAGTTGATCTGCTCACGGTTGCCGGGCATAAGGTGTATGCGCCCAAAGGGATTGGCGCGTTATATATCCGGCAGGGGTTGCAACTTGAGCCGGTGATCTATGGTGGTGGGCAGGAAGGCGGTCGGCGCGCTGGTACGGAGAATGTACCCTATATGGTCGCGCTGGGAACCGCCTGCCGGCTGGCGCAGGAACAACTCGCCGAGAGCATGCCGCGCATCCAGCGCCTGCGCGACCGGTTGCAGCAGGCCTTAGAGGAGCGCCTGCCTGGTCGCATCTCGCTCAACGGCCATCCTACCGCGCGCCTGCCCAATACACTCAACGTCAGCATCTCCGGCGTTGTGGGCGAGAGCGTGCTGGCGGCGACGCCGGACATCGCCAGTTCCACCGGCTCTGCCTGCCATGAGGGCAGCACCGAGCCTTCCGCCGTCCTCATGGCGATGGGCTTCACCCGCGAACGTGCGCTTGGTGCCTTGCGCCTGACACTGGGCCGCTGGACAAAAGAGGAAGATGTAGATCGAGTCGCGAATTTGCTTACGCAAACAGTGGACTCTCTGACCCGAAAACGGTAAAATAGAATAGAATGTGGCATCTTACCTGATTGCTAGAGAGTCAATAAAGCTGGGTCAGACCTTTGAAGGAGCAAAAAAATGACTTTGAGTGAGTCCAGGACGCCGAAATCCGCTCCTGCCGCTGTGGAGAATCCCGAATTGCTGGCCTACCGGGCTGAATTTCCCATCCTGCAAAAGAAGACGTATCTGAATAGCTGCTCGCTGGGGGCGCTGTCAGATCGCTCTATGCGTGGAATGGAAGAGTTTATGCAGATGTGGAACGAATGGGGGGCGCATGCATGGTACGATATCTGGCTGGGTGAGATTGCGAAGGTCAAGCAGAAGTTCGCGAAAATCATTGGCGCGCAGCCGCATGAAATTGCCATTGCTCCCAATGTTTCCACCGCCCTAAGCTCCATTGCCGCCTCTCTTGACTATAGCAGCCGTAACAAAGTCGTTATAGGCGATATGGATTTCCCCACGGTTCCTTATCAATGGTTGGTTAAGCAGCGCCTGGGTGTCGAGGTCGGCTTTGTGGAGAGCCCAGACCATATCTATACGCCACCGGAGCTGTTTGAAAACGCCGTGGATGATAAGACTGTCCTGGTAGCGACCTCGCGTGTCTTTTATACGAGCGGTTATATTCAAGATGTGCGCGCTGTAGCGGACATTGCCCACAAGCATGGCGCGTATATTCTGATCGATGATTACCAGGGAACAGGCCAGATTCCCATCGATGTCAACGCCCTCGATATCGATTTCCTCGTCTCCGGCGCCCTGAAATGGCTGATGGGTGGTCCCGGCCTGGCTTTCGTCTATGTACGCGAGGGGTTGATTCCGAAGTTGGAGCCAACCATCACGGGCTGGTTTGGTCACAGGGATCAGTTCCAGTTTAAGCCGCGAGAATTCGAATATCGGAATGACGCCTCGCGTGTCGAGCTTGGCACGCCTGCCATGCCGACCATTTACACAGCGAACGGGGGTCTGGATATTGTGCTGGAAATCAGCGTCGAACGCATCTGCGAGCGCACGCGCTACCTGACCAATGACCTGATTGCTCGCCTGCGCGAGCGCGGGTGGAAGGTGCGCTCCCCGCAGGAGCCGGAGCGGCGCAGTTCGATTGTAATGTTGGAAATGGAGCATCCCCATGATGTAGTCGAAGCCCTCATCAACCGGAATATCGTCACCGATTCGCGGCCCGGGTTGTTGCGTATCTCGCCGTATTTTTACAATACTATAGAGGAAAACGCGCTTGTAGTTGATGCCATTGCCGAGATACTCGAAGGTAAAAAGTAATGTCGTGGCCTTTAGTTTGTATATCTGGAGGAGGAATTGCATGTACTGTCCGAACTGCCATGCAGAAGGCCTGGATGATGAACTGTACTGCCGTTTTTGCGGAGCCGAACTGATAGAACATTCGACGAGCCTGGTTCCCAGCCGCTCATATATTCCTGCTGTATTTCAGAATTCGCAGGTGTCTCGCGTGGCAGCGGGCGTGGGGGCATTAGCAGTAGGAGTTGGCATCGAACTGCTGCGCCGCAGTCTGCTGGCACGTTTTGCGCAGCCGTCCGCCCCCGTGGCAAACGCCCTTCCCACGCTCAACGGCCTGAAGGAGATTCTGATGCCACTGGAGACAAAGACGAAGACGATGAAAGCAGAGAAACTACCAAAGGGCTATGAGATTGAGGAGACGGTAGTTTACATGCGTCGCGTGATTCGGCGCGAGCGCTAGATCCAATTAGTTTAACGTGAGAGTATGTCTCATGGCGCTGATATTGCGTGAAGCCGATGTGCGCCGCCTGCTGACCATGCCTGATACGATAAAGGTACTGGAGCAGGCTTTTGGGGCGTTGGCTGAAGAGATGGCGGTTAACCGTCCGCGCAGCCGGTTGGTCATTACACATGGTGTCATGCACCTGTTGGCCGCAGCAGTGCCTACCTTTGGTGCCATGGGCTTTAAAACCTACACCACGTTTCACGAAGGCGTGCGCTACGTGGTGATGCTCTTTAGCTCGCATAATGGTAAATTGCTTGCCATTATTGAAGCGGACTGGCTGGGCCGTATGCGCACTGGTGGAACCAGCGGCGTGGCCACCAAGTATCTGGCGCGACCTGATGCGGCAACTGTTGGCATGATCGGTGCGGGCAATCAAGCGGCAATGCAGCTGATGGGTATCTGCACGGTGCGTTCTATCACCTCTATCTCTGTCTACTGCCGACATCCCCAGCGGTGTGTGGTTTTCGCCGAAGAGATGTCTCGCCTGCTTCATATTCCTGTACAGCCTGTCGCCTCTGCTCGCCAGGCGGTTGAGAACGCCGATATCGTTATTACCGCAACAACCTCAGCCGAGCCGGTCTTGCACGGTGAGTGGCTCAAACCCGGCTGCCATATCAACGCCATTGGCTCCAACTGGCCCAACAGGCGGGAAGTTGACGATACGACGTTACAACGCAGCTACCTCATCGTTACAGATTCAAAAGAACAGGCCCATGCTGAAGCCGGAGACCTGATCATCCCCGCTAGCGAGGGATGGCTTGACTGGAATCGCGTCTATGAATTAGCGCATGTTGTGAGTGAGCAGGGGCCGCAGCGCGAATTGCCTGACGATATTACGCTCTATAAAGGTCTAGGCATCGCTCTGGAAGACGTTGCTACGGCGGCGCACGTCTATAACCAGGCGCTAGAGAAAGGCATAGGCCAGGAAATTCCTTTACTCCCTTAAAATACTTGAGGCAAACTATGGATACGCCGTTACTACAAAAGCGGAGCGTGGGGTATCACTTCCCGTTCTCCTCTTTCATCTTTCTGCTCTGCCTGCTCCTGACCTTACTGGTGGGGCTGTCGGCCTGCGCGCCCGATACGGGCATTTTTGCCGGTAACTGGCAGGCAACCAGCCTGCAACACGTGCATATCCGCTCGCTGGAAGTCGACCCCAATAACCCGCAGGTACTCTATGCAGGTGATGAGCAGAGCGGCGTCTATACCTCATCTGATGGCGGTACACGCTGGACGCAGAGCAGTGTCGGCCTGCCCTCTCCCGTTTTTGTCCATGCCCTCTCGTTCGATACCTCCGGCAAAAAACTCTACGCCGCGACCGATCATGGCATCTATGTCAGCAGCGATGGCGCGCGACACTGGAGGGCCGCAGGCAAAACCGGCACTGCAAGCGGCTACCTGCCTGCCGATACCTACACCTCTCTCGCCTTCGGTGATAAAGCACCGTATCCCATCTATGCCGGTACGCTCCAGCACGGCGTGCTCGTCAGCGGAGATGGCGGCTCGACCTGGACCACCGTCGGAACCGGCCTGCCCGCAGGCGATGCCATCAACGGTCTTGACTTCGACAGTGTGACGAACCAGCTCTGGGCCGCTACAGCGCAGGGTACCTATCGCTCCGATGATGGGGGGACAATATGGCACGCCTTCAACAACGGCCTGCCTGCCAGCCTCGGCATCAATGATATACAGACTGCTGACGTGGCGGGTGGTCTCAGCGGCCTTGTCTATGCCGCGACCAATCACGGCTTCTTTCTCTCACAGGACGACGGAGCGCACTGGGCATCTAGCCGGGAATCGCTCACGGCTATCAGTGTCTACACTGTCCTGCCCGATTTCCGCAGCACTAATGGCACCACTGCCTACATCGGCACCAACATAGGCGCGTTTCGCAGCGACGATAGTGGTGAAGACTGGGGCGCCATCGCTACCGGTATCCCACGCGGCGAGGCTGTCTACGCCCTGATCATCGGTGGCTCCAATAACTCCCAGCTCTACGCGGCTACCAACGTCGACGGTGTCTACATCTTTCCCGGCACCAGCAGCGGTGTCACCTTTGATCGCCTCTGGCCTCTCTTGCTCATCGCTGCCCTCTTCATCGTCCTCTACGTCCTCATCAGCCGCACGCGCAGGCGCACTATGCTCCAGGTCAACAGCCAGTTCGAGCCGGAAGAACCAGAGGAACCGCAAGAAGATGAGGAGGACGAAGCTGAGCAGGAGTCACCAATCAGACATGCACCAACGAATCCATCGTCGAACCAGGAACCGCGTGAGGAGATAGAGGTTGACTCTCCAGGGGAGATGCCATGAACGATCAGATCATCAACAATTTGCGTGAATATTACGATCACGATGCTCCCCGACGCGACACAGATACTTATGCGGATTGGAAAAGGGAAGAGCGGCAGAGATTTCTGGAGCTATTGCAACTTTTCTCCTATCACACCGATGAATATGTGCGCCAGGTCGTTCAACGATACTTTGAGATCGTCTCCTTCAAGGTCATTCCGTTTGGGTGGGAGCACAAGACGCATTTCCAGTCGATGATATTGCGGCGGAAAGAAGCGGGTTAGTCGCTTTGTTCAGTGTCTGATCCAGGGAAAGTAATCCGCGCACCATTATTCCCTCTGCGAGTTCTTCAGTCCATAGAGGAGGAGTCTCGCAATGCGTTCGGGCAGTCGCTCATCCAGGGGTTGATCTGTTGCATTGGCTCGGACCAGGATTGGCCCTATCGCAGCCTCCACCAGAAATTCCGCATCGACCTCCTCAGGCAGTTCGCCCCGCGCCTTCGCTCGCTGGACAATAGTCGCTGCTCTGGCGAAGCGATCTCTCCAATAAGCCCGGCGCACCTCTTCCAACTCCGGCTGTAGATGGTGGCCCACCACAATCTGGGAAACGACCTTTCCCAATGGGGTCTGGATGCGCGTGATAATGCCATGTAGTAGTTCTATGAGATCGGTCTGGAGATTTCCTGTGTCCGGCGTGGGTGTCTCTGTGGCGCTATAGTCTTGTAACGCCTCTGCCACAATGGCCGCTTTCGTCCCCCAGCGACGAAACAGAGAGACTTCATTGACACCTGCTTTGGAAGCAATCTCTTTAGTCGTCATGCCTTCATAGCCTCGCTGGCTTAAGAGATCGAGGGTGGCTGCCAGCACTGCCTTTCGCATAGACGCGCCTCGCACCCTCCGACGAGACCCGGAGCGAGAGAATGTACCTTCATCTTTCGTGCTTGTTTGGTAGAGCGTTTTCTCCATGTTCAGAGTATACCAGTTCTCTGAAGAAGATGCAAGCATCACTTGCATTTCTCAAGAAATTATGTTATGCTTATATGCAAGTGATACTTGCTTTGGTAAAGAAAGGAATAACAACATGCCATCTCTTTCCGAGAACGTGGAGAAACGAATGCGCCGCTGGCAGGAGCAGCGCTGGATTCTCGACGCCATTATTCAGACTGTTGGCATCGAGTGGGATCAGAACCGTATTGGCTATACTCTTGGTCCCTGTGGGCCTCAGGCTAGCGCCGACTTTATGGGTGTGCGCCATCGCGTGCAGAAGTTCAACGATATTAGCAGGGAATTTGCTCGTGCCGCTGCGCGCAGGGAAGCGATAGCTCAACGCTTCGCCGAGGAAGGGCGAAGCGTTGCTGCGCGCGAAAGTTTCTTTATTGCCGCACTGCTCTATGGCAGTGCGCAGTGGCCGATCTTCGAGAACTCTGCTGAGAATGTGCGGCTCAATGAGAAAAAGACGGCCTGTTATATGGCCTATGCCCGGCTGGCCGATCACGCTGTCCGGCGTGTCGAGATTCCCTTTGGAGACAGGGCGATGCCGGGCTATCTACACCTTCCACCTCGCAGCCAGGGCGCACAGAAACCGCTCCCCTGTGTCCTTACCATTGGCGGGATGGATTCGTTTAAGGAAATGGCTGTTGCGCTCTATGGCGACAAGCTTCTTGAGCGTGGCATCGCCGTTCTCGCTATGGATGGACCAGGACAGGGGGAGTGTACAGTGCGCGACATTCATGTGACGGCTACCAATTTCATGGACGCGGGACGGGCGATGATCGACTGGCTGCGCGCGCAACCAGAAATTGCTGCTGATCGCCTGGCGATTCGGGCTGCTAGCTTCGGGTCGTTCTGGGGAACACAGGTCGCCTCCGTTGATGACCGCCTGCTAGGATGCGCCGTCGCCTATGTCTGTCATGAGCCAGGGGCCAATACCCTGTTCAATATGTCCTCGCCCACCTTCAAGTTGCGCTATATGTATATGGCCGGCTATGAGGATGAGGAAGCGTTCGACGCCTTCACTCAAACCCTTACGCTCCGTGGGGTGGGTGCCACCATTACCTGTCCCTTCCTGGTAGTGGCTGGTGAGGATGATGAACTCAGCCCGATTGAGTATACCTATGAGCTTCTTGAGGAGATCAAGGCACCGAAAGAGCTGCTCCTCTACCAGGGCGAGCGTCACGGTTTGAACACAACAACGTCAAGCTCGCTTGGCCCTGATGCCCAGACCTACATCGCGGACTGGCTTGTTGATCGACTCCAGGGAAAGCCCGCGCCCTCCCAGCATCTCTTTGTCGATATGCAAGGACAGGTGCATGCGAGAGCGTGGTATAAAGATGGGGCGTCCAGCTCGAATCCTGACGAAAGATAAGGGCTGTGTATGGTGTTCGTGGTTCGAGAAGCCAATCAAGGTCTCTGGCTTCTCGAACCGTTCTGAGAGAGACAAGGAGCAGATATGGATGGTTGGCAAAATTTCTTCTTGGGAGAATTAGGGGCCTCGGCTGCTTTGACCGGACTCATCTTTGTTGGAATCTCAATCAATCTCGGAAAGATCATGAAGTCGTCGTACTTACCCAACAGGGCATTGGAAGCATTGGTGATGCTGGTCATTGTCATCTTCCTCACTTCGCTCCTGCTCATTCCTGGACAATCTACTACAGCCGTCGGCCTCGAAGTTCTGCTTCTTGGCTGCTGTGACTGGGGAATCACTCTCTATCTTCAGATCGACAGCCTGCGCAAAATGAATGCCGAGTATCGCCTTGCATATGCACGGGTTATTCTCGTCTCTCAAATAGCAGCTCTCTCGTTTATTGTTGCAGGCATTATCTTTTTAACAGGAGCAACAACCGGTTTCTATTTGATCGTTGCTGCGACATTGTTCTCTTTCCTCTCTGCTTTTATTGATACCTGGGTTCTGGTTGTTGAGATTAATCGATAGATGGGCTTCCGGCCTGCATCAGCCATTCTATGATGCTGCGAATATTGTGGTCGTGCGCCCAGGTGTAAAAGGTGCGATCTACATCTTCTTCTGGTGGCACAAGCTCGTCGAAGAGGTAGCCAATCAGTTGGGAGGGGTGGTCGAGTTCTGCGCTGGTGAGGGTATGGTGCGAGAGCAGGGCGCGGCTGCGGCGCTCGATTTCGCGCAGGTAGGCCAGGTTCGCGTTGACCAGCGCGGGTTCGCTGCTGTTGCCATGCGAACAGAGGACGCGCTGCGGCTGCAAGGTCAGAAAGCGTTGCAGCGTGTCGAACATGGGCTGTACGCCTGTGGCGTCTTCGAGCGTGGGCAGTGGCTTCTCCACGGCGTCAAAAGCCAGCAGGAGGCGCAGTTCGGGAATCCAGGCAGCTATATGGTCGGCATGGTGTCCCGGCGCTGGCAGCAGTTGGATGGTCAAATCTCCGCCGTGAATCGTGAAGGTTCGGTGGAAGGTGAGCGTGGGTGGGACGAGTTTGACTGAGGAAAAGAGCGGGTAACGCTGCTGGTAATCGGCCAGCTCGGCTTTTGCTTCGTCTGAAAGCATGCGTATCCGGCAGTAATCCTGGGCAAGAATGGGGGAGGCATGTTCGGCTGTAAAGTAGGCGTTGCCCCAGCTATGGTCCCAGTCGGCGTGGCTGTTGACTACCAGCGCCTGCCGTCCCGCCAGCGCGTTCCGCACGCCCTCTTCCTGCATCATTGCCGCCGCATCTTCGGGGCGCAGCAGCGTATCGAGGACGACCACGTAGCGGTCGGTAATCACCACGTAGGCGTCCACCTGCATGCTGTCAAACTCGCCTTCCGCGGCGAAAAAACTGCGGAAGACACGGACGCGGCTATCGCTGCTCAACTCAGGAACATACGTTATACCTTCTATTGGCGACATATATTGTCTCACTTTCTTTGTTTGCATTCTTCAAGGGTGATGCGTACCCAGGTAGGCGACGATCAAGTAGAGAGCGAAGAGGAATATGCAGAGCAGGACAATGGCCCCGTAGCAGGTGAGGGCCCAGGCACGGCGATTATTGAGGGCCTGGCGTAATTGTTCCGCCATGTCCGGTGGCTCCAATTCCAGATCGGGAATCAGTTCGACGAGATGAGGGATCATGGCCCGGAAGTCGCGGGCGTTGGTCATGCCTTCTGCCAGAATAATGGTCGTATTATCGGTCAGGTCTGCCATCAGGATAAGCCTGGAAGGCGCAGGCTCGCCCGGCATCAGGGTGAGCCGCTTAATTTCTTGCAGTGGAACTTGTAGCTCTTGCCCTGCTTCTCTGCTGGTGACGACAATTTCATCGAGGTAGAGCCGTATCTCTTTCCCTATCCCAAAGCGCACGGTACTGATCGGGACTTTTTTCTCAGGTTCTTGTTCGCTCATAGGCTTACTTCTAATCTTCCTGCAAACGGTATGTTGGCCTCTTGATTGTAGCGCATTTTGTCTCTTGAGTCGAGATGTCTTGACAGTTGGATTGACAGACATTACAATTTGGGAACAGGCGGAGAAAGTAACAGCGAAGGATTGCGCGAACGTATGGTTCAAGTAGGATTGCTAGAAGATAATGCACGCATCGCAAATCTGTGTGCAACCATGCTCCAACATCTTGGGCATGAAGTGATCGTCTACAAGTATGCCCGGGACTGTTTGCAGGCGCTTGCACCGCTGGATACTGCTCAGCAGCAAGGCGCAAAAGCGCAAGGAACAGCGTTTCCTTTCCACTTACCCGTTCAAGTGCTCATTCTCGATCTGCACCTGCCCGATATCGATGGAGTAGAAGTCTTGAAACGCCTGCGCGCTCATCCTTTTACAAAATCGCTGCCGTTGATTTTCTGTACCGCCGCGACTGCTGAGGAGATTGCGAAGGCGCTGCGCATTGCCCCGGATGCCGTCCTGATTGAAAAACCGTTCAAGCTTGCGACGCTCACCTCTGCCATTAGTAATGCATTGGACGCTGCATCGAATTAGTTGCCTCTAGCTATCTTTGTCTCATGCTAGTCACCAAGTGTTGCTACCAGTACCGCTTTGATGGTATGCAGGCGGTTCTCGGCCTGGTCGAAGACGATGGAGGCGTCGGACTCGAATACCTCGTCGGTGACCTCTAAGGCTTCAAGGCCGTAGCGTTCGTAGATTTCCCGGCCCAGTTTGGTCTCTGTGTTGTGCAGGGCGGGCAGGCAGTGCATGAATTTGGCGTGCGGATTGTGAGTCAGCGCCATCAAGGCGCTGTTGACCTGGTAGGGTAACATCAACTGGATGCGTTCTCCCCACAGGCTGGCAGGTTCGCCCATCGAGACCCAGACATCGGTGTAGACGAAATCGCAGCCTCGTACCGCCGTTTCCACGTCTTCAGTGAGGGTGAGGCGCGCACCTGTTTTCCTGGCAATCTCGCGTGCCAATTCGACTCTCTCTGCTTCGGGCCAGCACGGCTCTGGCCCGGCCAGGCGCACGTCCATTCCCATCTTTGCGGCTCCGATCATCAGCGAATCGCCTACGTTATGGCCGACATCGCCGAGGAAGCAGAAGGTGACTTCGTCCAGCGGCTTATGGCTGTGTTCCTGCATGGTCAGCAGATCGCCCAGCACCTGCGTCGGGTGGGCCTCGTTCGTTAGCCCGTTCCAGACCGGCACACCGGCGTGGCGCGCCAGTTCTTCCACCTGTTCCTGCTCAAAACCCCGGTACTGGATGCCGTCATACATGCGGCCCAGCACACGAGCGGTATCCTTCATGCTCTCCTTTGTGCCGATATGCGAACCGCTTGGTCCGATATAGGTCACGTGCGCTCCCTGATCGTAAGCTGCTACCTCGAAGCCGCTGCGCGTGCGTGTCGAATCTTTCTCGAAGATGAGCGCGATCTCCTTGCCTTTCAGGCGCTGAACCTCTCTTCCCGCCGCCTTCGCCGCCTTCAAATCGGCAGCCAGTTGCAGCAGAAAGTGCAGCTCCTGCTGCGTAAAATCGTCCAGCTTCAAAAAATGTCTGTTTCTCAAGTTTAAGGGCACGGTCTTTCTCTCTCCTGATGTAGAGGTGTAATATAGTGATGTTATTATATCATGTTAGAGCATGGCATGGTGGACTTTGATCAAATGAATCAGGAGAAATCTGGTAATGTACACTGCACCCGAAGAACGTCCTTCTGTGTCCTCCTCGGCTACGGAACCGTTGACGCCGGTTTCGTGGAAAAATGTGAGCATTGACGATGCCTTCTGGTCGCCGCGCCTGCGGGCCAATCGCGAGCACACACTGCCGCATATCTATCGTATGAGTCAAGAGACGGGGCGTATCGATGCCCTGCGGCTGAACTGGAAGCCGGGTGAGGTGCCGGTGCCGCATGTCTTCTGGGATTCGGATATCGCTAAGTGGCTTGAGGCAGCGAGTTATAGCCTGGGGACGCATCCCGACCCGATACTGGAAGAGCAGGTTGACGAGGTGGTTGGCCTGCTGGCGGCGGCTCAACAGCCCGATGGCTATCTCAACTCCCATTTCATCGCCGTCGAGCCTGCGAAGCGCTGGACGAACTTGCGCGACCTGCACGAGCTGTACTGCGCCGGTCATCTCATCGAAGCTGCTGTTGCCCATTTCCAGGCCACCGGCAAACGGAACTTACTGGATATCCTCATCCGCTACGCCGACCATATTGACAGCGTCTTCGGCCCCGAACCCGGCAAGAAGTGCGGTTATCCCGGCCACGAGGAGATCGAACTGGCGCTGGTAAAGCTCTACCGCGTCACCGGAGAGCAGCGCTATCTGCGTCTTAGCCAGTATTTCGTGGAGGAACGTGGTCGCGAACCCCATTATTATGATGAGGAGGCGCGCCTGCGCGGTGAAGACCCGGCAACGTACTGGGCGGGAACCTACGAGTATAATCAGTCCCATCTTCCTGTACGCGAGCAACGGGAGGTTACGGGCCATGCTGTGCGCGCCATGTATCTCTACAGCGCCATGACCGACCTTGCCCGTGAACTCGGCGATGACAGCCTGCTTGCAGCCTGCGAACGGCTCTGGCAGCACCTTTGTACAAGACGCACCTATATCACCGGCGGTATTGGCTCATCACCATATAACGAGGGCTTCTCCGCCGATTATGACCTGCCAAATGAGACGGCCTACGCGGAGACGTGCGCCGCCATCGGCCTCGTTTTCTGGAATCATCGCCTGCTCCAGCTTGAGTGTGATGGGCGCTATGCCGACATGCTGGAAGCCGCGCTCTACAACAGCGTTCTCAGCGGCGTCTCGCTTGATGGCGAAACCTTCTTTTATGATAATCCTCTTGCCAGCCGGGGCGCGCATCATCGTCAAGGCTGGTTTGAGTGCGCCTGCTGTCCTCCCAATATCGCCCGCCTGCTCGCTTCACTCGGCCTGTACATCTACGCAGCTAACGAGCGCGATCTTGCTGTCCACCTCTATATCCGGTCTGCGGCACGGGTGAGGGTGGGCGGGCAGGTCTTTACTCTGCGGCAGGAGACAGACTATCCCTGGAATGGCACGATCACATTCCGGTTCGCTATGGATGAGCCTGCCGCTTTTGGGCTGAAGTTGCGTATTCCCGGCTGGTGTCATGAGGCGCATCTCAGCGTCAATGGCGAGGCAATTGATATTGCCGCCAACGTGCAACAGGGCTATGTACGTGTTGAACGTCTCTGGCAACAGGGTGATTGTGTGGAACTCGTACTGGCAATGCCCGTTGCGCGCATGCATGCGCACCCTGATGTGCTTCAGGACGTCGGACGTGTGGCCCTTAAGCGCGGCCCGCTCGTCTACTGCCTGGAAGGGGTTGATCAGGCCGACCGGCGCGTGCCGTTGCAGCGTATTCTTTTGCCACAGGACGCGGAACTGAGCGCCCGGTTTCAGCCGGAGCTGCTGGGCGGCGTTGAGGTGATACACGGCCCTGCGCTGGTCGAGGATGACAGCGATTGGGGAGTAGCACTCTATCGCTCGCAGCCTCCTACGCAACATCCCACGCCGATTACCGCTATCCCGTATTACGCCTGGGATAACCGGCAATCGGGTGAGATGCTCGTCTGGCTGCGAGAGAGGTAGGACGAGATTCCATACTGTTAAGAAAGCAATACGGTCATGTCATGCTGAGCGCAGCGAAGGATGACACGTCCGACTCCTATGGAGTTGTTGCGCGTATTTCCTGTAATTGCCGGGCCTCTGCTCGTTTGAAGACGAAGACGAGCAGGCTGATACCGATGATGCTTAGCACGATGATGGTGACGGAAATGGGAATGCCGGGCGGAATAACGAAAAAGATGGTTTGGGGAAGGCCGTCCCAGAATCCGTGTAAGAGGGAGACAGCGATATAGGTCACGATGACCAGAGGGGTGATGCGATAGTGGTTGGTCTTGCTGCTTTCGCGAAACAGGACGGCACCGAGAACGCCGGTCCAGACACCGTGGCCAAAGGGTGCCAGCAGGCCGCGAATCACTGTTTCCACAACCGAGGCCCCCACGACGCCGTGGCTGAGCAGAAAGACTGTGAAGGCGTAGCCCGTGCTTTCCAGGGCGGCAAAGCCCATTCCGACAGCGCCGCCCAGCAGCAACCCATCCATCTCCGAAGTGTGGCGCATGCGTCGTGCCAGAATCATTAAGGCCGCAATCTTACAGCCTTCCTCGATGAAGCCGACAAGCAGTCCGCTGCCCAGAGGTATGCCCTGATTGGGGTTTGCTGAATGAGGCAGCAGCAGCGATTCCAGGATCGAGGCACCAAGCACACCCAGAATACCGCCGACGACAAAGCAAATAGCCACACTTTCCAGGCGCAGCGTGCTCAGGTGCCGGTGGTTGTACAGGAATGCGACAAAGGTGACCGGTACGAGAAAGTTTCCAATCAGGATAACTGTGGGATAGAGATTGGAATTGTTGGTCCAGAACATGACAATAGTAGTGACGATAAAAAGTACAATGCCAATGAGCAGAACTCTGAGCCAGGTCGTTCTCCTCTGCGGTGGATTTTGGGCTGGCTGCATGCCGGGTGGGGCAAAATTTGGCTGATACATACACATTCTCCCTTCTCTTCAAGACTGAGCATGTCTCTCCTAGTACATACGAATAGAGCTGTCAGAAAGTATAAGGGTACCTCCTCGAAGAGGAAATCATAACCAGATTGAGCCATTTGCAACCGTTTCTCTATGATATTGTAACTCCATTCGTCTCATTTCTCAGCTATAATCAGGAATGGTAAATTCTTCAGTAGTACCTTCACTGTATGCAAATCGCCAGCTATTTTTAGAGAAAGGTGCAAAGAATTGAAACGCATTTGGATCTTCAAATCCTGGTGGCGCGTTGCTCTCTCATTTCTCGTCCTGGCCCTCGTCCTCGGCCTGAGCTTCGTGCATTTTGCCGGTGCTTCCACAAAGGCTGCTGGCGTCTCCCCTCGTATGGGGGTAACTCCCTGGAACTTCCGGGGCCAGCCATATAGTTTTGTGCAAGGCAGCGTAACGCCGCCACCAACAGATAAACAGTGTCGTAAGGCCGATGGCGTCCCCTGTTACAATCCATTCGAGTTGCGCAAGGCCTATAATGTCGATGGCCTGCTCAATATGGGCGATGATGGCAGCGGCCAGACCATCATCATCATTGACTCGTTTGGCAGTCCCACTATTCAAAGTGACCTCCACTCTTTCGATTCGGCCTTTGGCATTCCTGATCCCCCCTCGTTCAAGATTTACGCGCCTCTCGGTACGAAGCCATTCAATCCCAACAATGGCAACATGATCGGCTGGGCCGTCGAAACCACGCTCGATGTCGAGTGGGCCCATGCAATGGCTCCCGGCGCGAATATTGCCTTGATGACCAGTCCTGTGCCTGAGACAGAAGGTATGCAGGGCATGCCGCAGTTTCTGTTCCTGGAGCAATACGCTCTAGACAAGAATATCGGCAAGATCATCTCCCAGAGCTGGGCCGCGACCGAAAATACCTTGTTCTATCCTGGTGGTCGGCAAGTGCTCGCCAGCTTCAACGACTTCTACAAGCAGGCGGCTGCCGATCACGTGACCGTTTTTGGGTCAAGCGGTGATGGAGGCGATGCCAACCCGAATGATAGTGGGAAGATCTATCCCTTCCCCACGGTTAATTTTCCTGCCTCCTCACCCTATGTCACTGCCGTTGGTGGCACGAACCTCTACGCGACGACGGATGGACGCTATCAGGCCGAAACCGCCTGGAGTGGTTCCGGCGGTGGCGTCAGCCAGTACTGGGCAGAGCCTGATTATCAGGTAAAGAATCTCAATAGCTCGGATCAGGCAATTCTCAAGGGCTATCGCGGCGTACCCGATATCTCCTACAATGCTTCCGGCGGTACACCTATCCTCTTCTACCTGAGCTTCATCCCAGGTCAAGCCGGTTGGTATCTCGTCGCGGGAACGAGCGAAGGTTCGCCGCAGTGGGCTGGTATCATTGCGGACGGCAACCAGTATGCCGGTCATCCCCTCGGCTTCATCAACCCCGCGCTCTACGCTATTGGCAACAGCAGCCAGCGCTCATTCACCTACCACGACGTAACCATTGGCAACAACAGCCAGGACGGTATCCCCGGCTATCACGCGGCCCCCGGCTGGGATCCCGTCACTGGCTGGGGTTCTCCCAACGCTACGAACCTGATCCAGGATATCACTCAATTTGAGGGATAAGAGCCTGGCTTTATCGACTAAGGCTATTGACCTATAATGGCAGCGGGAGCGCATTCCAATGAATGCGCTCCCGCCTTACTCTGCTTGCATCAACGTGAAAAATATTCACTCTCTGATGGTGGAGTCCAGTTTAACGCCACTTCGATTTCGCTTCGCCCGCGATATACGGTGTCAATTTGTCGCCGCTTCTTGCCGGTTGGCCCATCTTTAAACCAGCATTTCTGAACCGAAAAGGTCTGAGGGTTCCAGATAAGCATTCTCCCAACTGGACGGCCAATGCTCATTCTATCGTCTCCAGTTGAGACTTACCCTTCTTCCTGCCCATTTTTCATAGCGGTTTTTCCATCCTTGTGAGGAATTCCTTAAAACCGGCGAAACTCGGTGGTTCAGCTCTTGAAAATTTATTAGCAATATGTTATATTGCTAATAGCAAATAGCAATAACAGAACGAATATTGAAGAGGTGAACGAGGAAGGATTCTCCGAGCAGGGGGAAAGTTGCGTTCCAGGCTGATGTAGCGTTTTCAGTGGGAGGCGGCTTGCCTGTAAGGCTCCTCTAGAAGAGCTTCTTCTTTCTGGCAGAGTATGGAGGTAGCCATGAGTCACAGCGGAACCTGGAGTCCCTATACAGGGGGCAGCGCCATCGTGTTGGCAGTAGCATTGTTTATCGTCACGGGTGTTCTGGTGTACTTAGCCTTTCGATTACGTCATCCTGTAGAAGTCAAAAGACCGGGAAAGTTTGTCGGCGTTTTGCTCGTCGTGATCTTGATGGTATCTGTGCTCGCATTCCTGGTTGCAGCAGGCACATATGCACTTGCGCTCACTCAACAGGAGGGGCATATCATAGAACCGGGAGATCCTATCACTCCCGTTACCCTGGCCTCAGCGGCGCTTGCCTTTTTCGTGATCATTGCCATGTCGGGGCGGAGTAGCTTCCGGGTCGCGGTTGGCAGTGCCATTGTCGGAACCATCGCTGCCCCGATGATCTTTGAACTGCCATTCGATCTCATCGTAATGGGGCACACGTATCCTCCCACTCCTGGAGCGCTGTTTACCTTGCTCTTCTTTTTACCACTCTTCCTCATCGAGCTCACCAGTTTTGCGATGCTCGCGTTATCCCCTTTAATGAGGCTGTCGAGATATACCCTGTTCTGCCTGGCGGGAATGTTTTTGATCTTCGCGGTCTGGGCATGGTTTGGCTTTGCGTATCCGTTGGCTCCCCTCCCGATTGTCCTGAACATGATCTCAAAAGTGCTGGCGTTTGCCACTGCCGTCTCGCTCTTCCTTCCGCTTGTGAACAAGAGCGTCTCCCCTTCACAAGGGGGTGCCCTCGACGAAGCAACAATCAGTGCTCTGTAGAGCTGTTAAAGCTATTTCTCTTCTTACCTGGCATTACTACAATGATGTGGTATGAGCCAGGAGCAGGGTAAAAGACAACTTATTGCCCGTGCTACGACCTCTAGCGCCTGTTGCCCTGACTGTCAACAGGCTTCATCACGGGTGCATAGCTATTACATCCGTCGCCCGATGGATCTGCCCTCAAGCGGGCGACGGATTTCGCTGCAGCTCCGCATGCGCCATTTTCGCTGCTCCAATGGCGCATGCCCACGCAAGACGTTTGCAGAACCCTTACCTGGCTTCCTCTTGCCTTACGCGTAGCGGACGTCTCGCTTAGGCGAGAATCTACGACAACTCGGAGAGGAGGGAGGTGGTGAAGCCGGTGCGCGCCTCAGCAAAAAGCTGGCCATGACGTGTAGTGCTTCGACCCTCTTGCGTCTGCTTTCGTCATGGTCCCTTGCCCACCCCCCCTCCAGTCAAAGTGTTAGGAGTCGATGCATGGGCCTGGCGCAAGGGACAGAGCTAGAGCTCATCAGTCGGGACCGTGGCACGACCTTTGCTGATGGGGCCACTCGTGGAGCTCCTCAGGCGCTTCAGGTCGCTGATCGCTGGCACATCCTCCACAATGTGGGCGAGGCATTGGAGAAAGTCCTGGCGCGGCACCATACCGATTTGAAACGTGCGTCCGCATCGCTGCTCTCTACCAGGCTATCCGTGCCCAGGGCTACTCTGGCTCGGAAACCGCTGTGCGCAATTACCTGAGAGGATGCATAGTCGCGAGTTTAAATGAGAGGTGGTGCGCCAAATCGCCAGCGGACAGAAACGACCAGCGCAAGTTTGCCGCGAATATGACCTGGCAGAGAGCCTGTTGTCATGTTGGCGCAAGGAGTATCAAGAGCGCGGAGAAGCCGCTTTTCAGTCGACGAGCGAAGCGACGACCTCACCGTCGGAGCAGCGGGTGGCTGAACTTGAACGCTTCTGTGGGCAATTGGCTCTGGAAAATGCCGTGTTAAAAAAGCACTTCAGCGCATGGAATCGCAGAAAGACACACGATGATCACTGCTGCCTATCAAGAACATCCCGACCTGTCAGTTCAGCGACTCTGTGAGCTGTTTGGAATCAGCCGCAGTTGGTACTATGAGCAGATGGCTGCACCGACTGAAGATGAAAAGGAGATTGCCTTGCGAGATGAGATCGAGGGCATCATCCTGCAATTTCCCGGCTATGGCTATCGACGAGTGACCCATGAGTCGGGGCGACAGGGACAGATGATCAATCACAAGCGAGTCTTGCGCGTCATGCGGCAAGAGAGCTTGCTGTGTCATCTGAAAAAACGTTTTGTGGTTCAGACGACCGATTCGCGGCATGGCTTTCCCGTCTCTCCCAACGAACTGGCCGGTCTGGTGCTAACGGCTCCTGATCAAGCGTGGGGAGCCGACCTGACCTCTATCCGCTTGAGGCAAGCATTTGTGTATCTGGCTTGCATTCTCGATGCTTTCTCCCGTCGCTATGTGGGCTGGCATCTCTCCCACGAGATGACCACCTCGCTCACGCTCACCGCCTTTTGCTCTTCTGGGCATTATTCGCGTCATACATTATTCACCTTCTTGACGAAACACTTATCAACGGTGGGTTCGTGCAGTGGATCGCAGAGAACTTCTGGCCTGTCTATACCATGCGAATGTTCTTTTGGTTTAACGCAGGGGCCATTGCTCTGATTGCGGTCAGCAATTTGCTCTTTGACAGTCTTGGTGGCCATTGGATCACCCTCCCACTCCTCTGGGTAGCAGGGTTTGTCACCCATGTTGCTACCGTCCACCTCTATTGGACCATTCGACGGAACACCTACTCACCGGGCCTGGTCTCAAGTCTACTCTATGTGGTTGTCTATTATCTCTTGATCCGATATGGCCTCGGCCAGCACCTCATGACCAGCGCAGACTTCGCCATCGGAACGATAGTAGGTATTGTGACAGTAGGTGCCTTCTTGACTGTAGGACCAACTTTTCTCTTTCCTAGACTCATGAGGTCGCAGAGCGAAGCCCCCTCATGAATCTCACATGTGCTGCTTTGTCGTCATGCCCAGCATCGGTGAGCTACCGAAAGCCAACTATCCCATCAATTGGAGTGGGTAGCTTGATTAACTGTGGGGAGCCTGGGAGATGAACACTTTGAGGATTTCTTTGCGTTCCTGGGTAGAGTCAAGCTTAACAAAAGGGTAGTTTGCACGTTAGCGTAAACAGGTGGTGCATGCCGCCGGGCGCGTGCCGGAGATCGACGACCTCGACCTGGAGGCTGCAGGCGTCGCACGCGAGCAGGACGGCGTCTCCGTCAACGACTACCTGCAAAGCGTGAGCAATCCGGCGGGTTCCCCCTGACACCGGTGGCGGGGATGCAGGGAGGCATCGTGGCCAGCAACCTGCTGGAGGGCAACCGGCACACGCCGAACTACAGGGGGATCCCCAGCGTAGTCTTTACGACGCCGCCT